>Ga0181573_10000127_pt1 | contig 74014 bp, 60 predicted proteins | sample 101ome_25_FD_148643 | JGI IMG/M metagenome (GOLD analysis project Ga0181573, IMG submission 148643) | Coastal salt marsh microbial communities from the Groves Creek Marsh, Skidaway Island, Georgia - 101409BT metaG (spades assembly) | ecosystem: Environmental > Aquatic > Marine > Intertidal zone...
CCCTATACCCTATACCCTATACCCTATACCCTATACCCTATACCCTATACCCTATACCCTATACCCTATACCCTGTCTGCCCTGTACACACTTTGCACACACCCAATACACACTATACACAGACACACGGACACACCATGTCACGCCCAATACACCATATACACTATACACAACACACACATATAACACCATCCCTATATATACTATTGGCGTTTGACAGACAGAGACAGACGGAGGGCGAGATGGTCGTACGAGGATGAATATGCAAGGCGTTACAGTTACAGTGTCGCTAGAAAAGTCTTTTTGGGGGTTTTTTTCGGGATAGGGTATCGGATGCGCGGAAAATACGCGGCTCGTCGGGGTCCAGTGGCGGGTTGGAATGGCGGTTCGAGAAGAATTGAAGGAGGGGTGTTTGTTTGTGAACAGGGAGAGATGCTATCGTATTCTAGCTTTTTTTTAGCCAGTACGATGCACGTCGGGCGTTTCCCGGGGAAGACGACCATCTTCGTGCCCGCCGACGGCCGCCGCGAGCTCTGCCTTCTAAACTGCGCGACAATGTCGAACACGTCGCCCAAAACCTTGTAGGACGACGACGCCGCGGCCTCGGCGGTGCGGAGCACGGTCCGGAACTTTTCTGCGTCCAGTAACTGGTTGTCGTCCTTGAGCACCTCCGAGTCCTGGATGCCCAGCGCCTGCGCCCTCGCTTCCACGAGCTCCGTGGGCTCGAGGGGATCCTCCGCGACCAATGCGAGCGTCCCCTCTTTATCCTCGCGATGCGCCTCCACGCGCAGCGACCGGCCCCAGCGCTGGAGGACCGTTCGGCGCTTGGTCGACGGCGAGACCAGCACCACCCCGTCGCAGCACGGCAGGTCCACGCCAGTAGACAGCAGATTTGTGTTGAACAGCACGTACGATTCAAGCCGAGCGTCCACGCAGCGTCGCTGGCCCCAGACATCATGTGTTTGTTCGTGTGGTTCGCTTCGTAAGTCACTACTCCATCCATCGAAGAAGAAGATCCTAACGTGTCGAGATCCTACTACACATGTATCATTCTTACCAACCTACCTACCTACCTACCTGCCTTCAATCATGATTCGTGCTCTCTACGTTCCTCTCGCCCTCGGTGCCCTGTTGGCGTTTGCTGCCCCGGCCAGTACGTCTGAATCTGAATTCTGAATCAAACGTTTGCCAGCTTAACCCGCCCGTTTCTGCCGCACCCACGCCGTCTCTGTCCCCAGAACGGGTCTTTACACTCGTATCGGAGGAACTGTGTCCTCGATTCGTGAACGACGACGAGGCTGCCTCAACGAGGTCGTCGACCCACTCACACGGTTTCTCGCGCTCGCGCTCTGCGCAAACAGGCGGCCAAACGATTACCACTGGCGTCGGCGGGGATGACTGCCCCCTGTCGATCGGCGGCAAATGCTACAGCTGCCCGGATAATAACTTCGGTGATCTGACGAGTACTTCCTGCAAGTGCCAAGACGTACGTATCGAACTGCTCTCGTCGCAACACGAACCACGCTCACCACTCGCCCTCGCGTGTCCGTTGTTCAGGGAAGCAAATGCACCGTGGTCACGTCTGGCGGGAAGACTGCCGCCGATAAGACGAAGGATGCTGCGACGACTGCAGCTGAAGCGACGAAGGATGCTGCCGATACGGCTGCCGCCGAAGCGACGGAGATTGCGTCTGGCGTCACGGCCGCGGCCAGCTCTGCCTCGTTCGCGACTGGGGCGAGCGCCGTCTTCGGTGCGGCCATGGTTCTCATGGCCTAATTGCCTGCTTGGCCATTTGGCGACGTGCCGACGTGCCGACGCGCCTGATGATGTCGGGTTGTGCTGCGCTCTCACCCACGCAGTGAAGTGTCTGTCCGCTGCATTTTAAACTTGTTCTTCTTCTTCTTCCCTCTTCTCAGCCCGCCAAACCAGGAACTGCTTCCCTCCGCTACATCATGGAGGCCCCGAAGATAGCGCTCCGCCCGGATGAAAAGGCGTCCATTCCGGTGATGGAAGACGTCGACAGGAACCTGGGGCGGTCCGGGAAGACGATGGAAACGCTGGCCCACGTGCTCATCTCCGCGAATAGATAGCTATCTATCAGCGCTGATAAAAAGTGCGAAGCGCGTGGCGAATCGATGCCTGAAATCGATATCAGGCCTTTCCGAAAGGTCGAAGTTCGAAAGGCCCTTGAATTCAAGGGCCTTTCGAGGGCCTCCGCGCACCCCTCGGCCGTCACGACCGTCACGTCGACGACACGCCCACCACAGTTACTGAACACTCAGCTGTCAACGTCAACGATGGCCTCGCCGAAGCACTCGACGAAGAGCTCGCCCTCGGCCGGGATGACCCCCTCGTCGTCCTCGCCGTCGTACTCCCCACCGACGCCCCCACCGTCGCTCATCAGGAACCGCCGCGTGAAGTAGTTAACCGCCCGGTGCAGGGTCGGGTTACCGGTCGCGTCAAGGTCCGGCACGGCCGCGTCGAGCATGTTGGCCTGCACAAACTCCCGGGCGCGGAGCACAGTCTCCGCCTCGGGTTCCGGCAGGGGCGCGCAGTTGATGGAAGCCACGTCCTGCATGAACGGCACTTCCTTGAGGATGAAATAGGCCGGATTTTCCGCGACAGGGAACGCCACCGTGAGCTTGACCGAGCTGCCAGCGCGGAGGACCACGCGCAGCAGCGCCACCTGCTGCTTCTTGACCATGGCGGCCGCCAACGAGCACAGGGCGGCGACCGACGCCGAACTGGCCTTGTCACCGAACAGCACCTTGGACGCGCCCATGAACAACTCGGGCGACAGCTCGGCGCGGTCCATGAACCCGACGAGCCGGATGCCCCGATCCGGCGACAGCTTGGCGAGCTCGGCCACCGGCCCTGACATGGGCAACAGCACGTTGCCGAACTTGTACGCCTTTATCCGCGCACCCACCGGCACCGGGTGCTTCTGCTCGATGTCGTCCTGACGATACCAGTCGCCCGAGGCCGCCGAGTTCGACGGGGTGCCCGACGAGGGCGACGCGCCGAACGAGGGCGACGTGCCATACGTGCCATACGTGGACGAGGGGACGTACTCGTTCGAATCATCAAACGCGTTGTTGGACGTGTTTCCGAGGGCCATGAACGGCTCCTTCTTGGTCTTCGGGACGATTTTGACCATCACCTCGAGCTTGTCCGCCAGCTGGAGGGTCCCGCTGTAGATGACGTGGGCCTCCTTGGTCTCCTTGATCTGGAAGCAGGTCCTCAGCTGGCTGGGCGTGCGAACGACCTTGATGTTGGCGGATTCCCGGTACGGCGCGACGGCGCGCCAGAGCCAGTGCTCTTCCACCTCCCCTCCCCCCGCCGTCGTCGGGCGAGCGTCGTAGTGGACAAACTTGACCAGGACGGGGGCCCCGGACTGCAGCCCGTCGACGATCCGCTTGAAGTCTTCCACGTCGCGCGGAGACAAGCCTTCAAACGTCGACACGACCACGACCTTCTTCTTGCCAGTCTTCTTCTTGGACGACCCAATCATATCGAGCGCGACGCGCATCCCGCCCGAGAGCCAGCCGGACGACGACCGGCCGGTCACCGTCGCCGACGAAGGCGACGACGACCCAAGCTCCGATGTACACCGCAGGGTCTCCATGCCCACGACCTCGAGCGGGTGGATGACGGACCTGGCGAGCGAACGGGTGGGCGGGTGAGCGGGCGGGCGGATCGGGCCGGTCTCAGGGGCCACCGAAACCGTACACGTGATCGTATTTGCTTCCGTCGCCGCCCATCCGGTCGTTGTTGGCCGTCGCGCTCCCAAACACGACCAACCCGACCTCGTGGGTGGGCTTGTGCACCAGCTTTTCGTGCGCAAACGTCTGCGCTGCTCGTATGGCGTGCTCCAGCATATCGTCATCTCCCGGACTGTCTGCAGTCGACCGGATGTCGACCACCAACACCACGGACTCCATGACGCGGGAGCGAACGGAACCGAACAGTTTGAATTCGCGATTTCATGACTTCACGCGCGTCGAGTCCTACGACTCTTGCACGGTCGCGGTCGCGGCTCGCGACGAGGGTGTCCATCTTCGGCGGCTCACTGAGCACCCGGGACGAGACGAGGCACGACGTGGTGGAAATGGCCCGTAACTGGCGGCAGATCAAGGCTGAACCTCGCCTGGCACCACCCGCGAACGCGAACCCCAAGAGAGAGAAGAAGCGGACCCTGAAGGACATCGCAGAAGAAGCGATGGCAAAGAACGGGAGCGCGAACGGTAGCGCGAACGCGAACGCGAACAACGGGAGCGCTGGCGTCAGGGCCGTGACAACAGAGCGACGGCGAGACCCCGATCCGCCGAGGCACCCCCGACCTGCGACCCGCCAGAAGGCATCTCCACGACCAGCACCGAGCTTCAGCACAGCCATCAATCTAGGACCTCGGAAACCGACGAAACTCACCTTCAAGGGGACATTTTACGGCCTCCAGCAACCGGAGTGTGCCCTCCAGCCGATTCGGGTCCAAAACTACGACGACGAGTCGGACCTCGAGGACCTAATCGACGACGGCGACGAGAAGACTGGCGTGTCGGACGACGGCACGTGGGCGGCCGAGCTCGCCGGCCTGCTCGGGTCGTACGCCGAGCGCGATTTCAGCGCCGTCGACCGGGCGCGAAACTACAAGATGCAAGCGTCAACGGAAGAAATCCTCCACGCCGAGGCCGTGACCGCGAAGATCGGCAGGGAGGTGGACAGACGGGAGCGCAAGAAGATCCGCGCCGTGGAGCGCCGACAGGTCGGCGGCGGAGGCGGTGCCGGTCGGCGGAAGCATCGTCACCGGCTGGTCGTGCTCGACTAGACGACCAATGGGTACAAATGTGATACAATTGACGATACAAACTTAACGTATTTACCTACGCAACCGCGGCCTTGGCAAGCTCAGCCTGCATCTTCTTCCACCTGACGAACAAGCGAACGAGGGAGGGCGTAGCGCGAGTGAGAGCAGCGAGCCGAGTCCGGGCGAGTTCAACACGTACTTGTTCGGCTGGAAGATGCAATAGAATCCTCCCTGCTCGTTCCGTGGGACGCTCTGCCGGACCTCGCCAGACCGCGCGTCGACCATCTCGACGGCGACGGCCGCGGACCCGTCGGTCGACGTCGCGTCCACCTCGTCGCCCCGCTGGTCGACGAGCCGCACGAAGCACTCGTCCGGCACGTCCAGAAACACGGCACCGATGGGAGCCATGTTGATCGCGTCGTACTGCAATCGTTCGCGAGCGCGAGTGCGAGTGTGAGTGCGAGCGTGCGCGACGAGAATATGCGACAACAATAACAACAGCAACAAGGCGAGTACCAGTGCGTGAACGAGCGAGTCGTCACGTACCTCGATGAGCAGACCGTCCTGCAGGTGCAGCATGCTCGTGGCGCCGCTGTTGAACCAAACGGTCCGCTGGTCGTCCTCGTCGATGCTGCCGCCCACGCTGCAGTCGACCTCGCTGCACAGGAACCCGGACGAGATGTCGCAGATGAGCTCCTCCGGCGGCGTCAGGATCCTCGGGGTGTCCCGTGCGTCCCACGACCCCTTCAGATCGACCCGGCTCTCTCCCGTCTCGTGGTCCATGGTCAGCACCTCGAAGCCCGACTCGTCGCCTCGGAGCACGCGCGAGTGTCTGTCGCCGTCCCGGGACATGGACCCGCCAATCACCCCCGTAAGGACGAAAGCGGTACCGCCAACGACACTGATGCTGTCCGGATAGCTCTGCGAGAGGTGGAAATGGCCGGAGAACCACAGCTTGACGTTCGGATTCCGCCGGACGAGGGAGATGAAGTGGTCCGCGTTGGACGAGTGATTCACCCAGGCGCACCGGTTTTTCACGTGCACGGCCTGCACGGCCTTGAGTCCCGATCCCAGGATCGGCGCATGCGTGAAGACGACGACCGGACTCCCGCCAGGCGGACTCCCGTCCCGTCCGGCGTCGCCCAAGACCCTTTCGAAGAAGGCAATCTGCTCGTCGTCGATGTGCACCTCGTGGACCGAGTGCTCGTTCGACCGGAACCGGACGGTCGACAGCCCCACGAACGTGACATTGCCAATCTTCGATGACCAGTAGTGGCTCTGGCCGAACGCCTCCCGCCAGGCGGCCAGGTTCTCGGCGTCCGAGTCGAGCGCGGCGTCCTCCAGGTCGTGGTTGCCCAGGATGAGCCGCGACGGAATCTCGAACGAATCAATGTAGCTCTTGGCCATCTTAAAGCACGCGGCGCTCCCAGGGAACCCTTTGTCGTACGCGCCCAGGTCTCCCAGCTGGACGACCCGGTGGGCGGCCCCGGGCGCCGACGCCACCATGTCGCGCGTCAGCTGGTCCCTCGCCTTGAGAAAGTCCTCCGGGACGGCGTCTCCCGGCGGCAGATGCAAGTCGCCCAACACGGCCACAGAGAACGACGCGCCCCGCTCCTCGCACGCGAAGGCGCGAGGAGGGGCGACGGACCGATACGCCCCCTTGCTCTTGTTCCGTTGCTGCTGCTGGTCTGGCGCCGCGCGCATCCTCGCGGCGTCCAAACGAATCATCGTCGTGCCGATAAGCTCAAGCGTCCGTCTCAGGCGCAATGAACGATCGAAGCGGAGCCCGAGGGGGGATAAATTCTTTCACCCAAAACGGATGACTCATCAGTGATCATCCGTCGACTTTAAAGTCGTAAACAACATTTGCTCTCGCACTATTCGTCGTCGTCGTCCTTGACGGTGGCCTTGGCCGCAATCTCGTCGGCCACCTTGTCAGCCTCGTCCTCCTTCTTCTCCTCCTCCGCCGCCTCCTTCTTGTCGCCGTCGTCGCCTCCCGCAGTCTTGCCGAGCAGCGGCTCGTTGGTCGCCGCGGCGTCCTCGTACGCCTTCTTGAACTGCTGCGCTCGCTCCGCGCTTGCGAAGCGGATGCAGAACAGCTCCGGCTTCATCTCCTCGTCAGAGAAGTCCACGCAGTTGAACACCACCGCCTTCTCGTTGCCCGCGTGCTCCTGGATCTGCGTGCCAGGCATGACGATGTGGTTGGCGCGGATCTTCAGCGTCTTCTCCTCCCGCATCAAATATCTGCACCTCTTGTGGTCCTTATGCTGCAGGACCCGCGACTGTCCCACACCGCGCTCCTTCCATTCGTTCGTCTCCTGGACAAACCTGTACAGCTTGCACTTGATGTCCACGAGGACGTCCTCGTCCTCCTCGCCCGACTTGACCTCCACCTCGTCGAGCTGCACGACAGGGGCAAACTCGGCGGCGCACTCCTCCTCTTCGGCCGGGGCGTCGCCGTCGTCGTCGTCGTCCTTCTTGGCATCGCTCGAGGCGGCCGGCGCACTGCCCGTGAAGCCGCCAAAGCCCCCGGTGCCGGTGCCGAACGTTGCCGCCGACCCAAAGATCGGGGTCGTCGTCGTGGTCTGCCGATGGGGGACGGGGTGGGCGAGCGTGAGCGGGGTGCGCGTGGTGCGCGGGGAGCGCGAGCGAGGGTGCGTCTGGAAAGAGTGTCTGTGATGTGATCATCGCGTCTTTTTCGCGCGGGACGTCCCGGCCCGTGGCTCCTGCGCTCGACGCAGGCGGCACCCATCCTCTCCTTCAGCTGAGCACGCTGTGCGCCGTCGATGACGTACCGCCGTCTCTGTTTTGCCGTCCTCTCCGCTCATCTTCTATTCGCTTCTACGAACGAAAGGAGCCTGTCTCTGTCTCTACGCCGTTTGCTGTGCCCTTCCGGGTGCTGGAGGCGTTTGTTCACGTGCTAACGAAAGTGTGTGGGGCGTGGCCGTGACGATGGGTGCGTAAAAGGTGTAGGTGAGCGCGGCGCGGCCTCCCCCCCTCTCGATCGCCAGGCCGCGGCAACCCGGCCGGGGTGCCACGGCCATCATGGCATCGCAGTGGCCAGTTCATCGCTTTCAGTTTACACGCTGCTCAATCAAAAGGCAGCAACATCAGTAGTAATAGACATAGTAAAACAGGTAACGGCACTCGACAGGTATCACGAGTCGCTGTGGGTCAGTGCGTTGGTCGCCGCGACGACCGTGGCAGCGGACAGCGCCGTCCCGTTATAGATCGAAGCTTGTTTCACGACCCGATCGACCCTCGCAACGACCTTGGTGGCCAGGAGCCCGGGGAACAGCAGCGCCATCGACCCGGCACCAGACACGAGCGCCAGGACGGCGACGATCATGGCCGACATCGACACGCTGCTCGCGGGGGCCAACAGCTTGGCCACGACCACGCTCGAAAGGTAGAGCCACGACAGGCCGAAAATGCGGATGTTGAACTCGTCCGGGAGTCCCAACGGCTTTGTTGTTGTGCCGTCGCCGACGTCCTTCGCGCCCTTCACTTGGCACTCGTGTTGGGCGCACTTGGCGCACCCGTCGACGGTATCGCCGCCCTTCGAGTCGTTTTTGCTCCCGCTCTCGTCGCTCTTGCTCCCGCTCCTGCCGCTGCTCTCGCCCCCACCTTGATACCAGTCTCGTTCTCTATCGTCATCGTCGCGGTACGTGTTCGTTTGAACATCATTTGGCAGCAGCTTGAGAGACTGTGGCACGAACGGCAGGTCCTGGAACTCCATCTCCATGCCGCAAAAGCTCTGGTCGCGCTCCCTGCACGCCAGCAGCTCGACCATGGTTTTCGACAGGGTCATATCGTCCAAAACCCCGGCGAGGGCGTCGGCGAGCATGCTCACGGCCTCCTGCTCGCGAGAGCAGAGGGGCTGGGTCGAGCCAACGAGGACGGCGCCGATGCCGGTCCCGCGGCAGACGATGGGGCACGCTGCGACGACCACCGGTCGCGGTCCGCCGCTCTCCACCTGCACGATGCCACGCGCCTCGATGCAGCACGCCGAGAGCGACGTGTCGAAGCCGACGAGGCTCAGGGAAAACTTCCCACGGCGCAACAGGTTGTCGGTCGCGAACAGGGCAGAGCCCGCGCGGCGGGAGACCCTGATGAAGGTCACATACGAGAGCAGCTTGGCGAAATCTTCCATGCCGCCGTCATTGTTTTGTTCTGCGAAACGGACAAACGGACAAACGGACGAACGGACGCGGAGCGAGTGAGAGGGTCTCGGTAGTACGTAGTAGGTAGTAGTGTGAGGTTTCGACGACGACGACGCCCCTGGCCCGGCGGGTGGGAGGCTCCATCGCTCGGCACACCCCGCACGGTAGACGCGATGGGCCGTGCGAAGCTTCTGTGCGGTGCGTCGGCCGTAAACCCTACGCCGTCCGATTCTACTCTACCACGAACAGCAATGCAAAACACACGAAACGCACCTATGAACGCTCGTTCCACCGATAGCGCCGCGCAGTTGACATCGTTGTCCTTGCAGCAATGCCTCTGGAACTCCATTCTGTTGCCGTTGGCGCATAGAAAAAATCTCGGGAGAAAACCTGGGACTCGACGAGGTGAATTACGCCCGCGGGGCTGGGGGGGATCAATTAGATGCTCTTGCACAGACACAACAGAGTAATAACTACAACCGATACATAAACAATGATCGCGAGACGACAAAACCGCTCAATTCGTGTCGCATGTGTCGATGATATTGTGTGTACACCTGCCTGTCACCTAAGATCCCTCTCCGCGATCGCTGCTCGCGCACAGACAACTGCTCTCAAGTCCCGCTCCACCGCTCTGAGCCCACTGTTGAGCTCGGTACGGCGCGCCTCGAGGCGGTCGATCGCCTCCGTCTTGCCATGGATCGAGTCGCGAAGCCGCTCCACCGACTCGTACATGACGTTGGCGTCCTCTAGCGCCTTGACGAGCTGTTGCTGCGCCGCCCGGTGCCGCTCGACCTCTTCCTCGAGGAGACGTAGCATGTTCGTTCAGCGTGTCGTCGGGCGTGGTCGGGAGCGGATTCGTACGAGCGGTCGAGGAGGACGAGGACGAGGCTGGCGGTGGTCGATGACGAGGGGGCCAACTCGAGAACTGTTCGTTCCAACGTGAATTGAATTCAGTACGATTGGTATTACGATTCGCTTTCGTCTTCGAGACCACAGACCGTCGCCCGCCGCGCGTCGGGCGCCGAAAGCTCGACGACGAGACACGCGACGTTCCCGAGGTCGTCCCCACACTCTTCCCCACACTCTTCCCCACACTCACGCGAGCACACGCTGCAGCGCGACGCCGATGAGGTCGGCGCACGCGACGCCGAGCGAGTCGGCCGTCGAGGTGAGGGCCAGGTTCCGCTCGCGGACGGCGGGATGCGAGTCTCCGCCGAGCAGCCTGAACGCGTTCACGTACGTCAGCCCGCCGAAGATGCCGGTGACGAACGCGGGCGCGAGCAGCCACCACCCGTACAGGACCTTGAGCGCCGAGACCACGACAAAGAAGAACAGCAGTCCGAACTGGAAGGCCGCCAGCCACGGGAGCTGCGACACGGCGAGCTCGAAGACGGCGCCCGAGCTCCTCGAAAGGAACACGCCGACCTGGTAGGCGATGTTGCTGGCACTGTAGAATCGCTTCCGTGCCTCCTCGCTGTCCGGAGGAAACCCGATGGTGATCCAGACGCCGCTCTGGCACGCGTACTCGGCAAAGTACACCAGGAAGAGCGGCAACGAGTACGGCAACAGCGAGGACGTGTCGTGGTGCTGCTCGAGCGCATACCGCCGCCCGATGGCCTCCTGGTCCAGGTCCTTATCATTTCCATCGTCATTGTCATTGTCATTGTCATTGTCATCGCCATCGCCGTCACCAACGTGTTTGCGCTCGTCCCGACAGACGTCGTCTCTGAAGCTCCCGTGTATCCGGAAGTGGTACAGGAAGGTCCACGCCGCCGGCAGAACGAGCAGGGCCGACGCCAGCATCGCGCCGAACGACGCCCCCAACACGTGCAGGAACACGGCAACCCAGACGTATCCGGCGATGCCCGCGATTCCGGTCCCGCTCGACCACCCCGTCAGCAGCAGTCGCCGCTCGCTCCGTGGGAAGCGCGACGTGAGCGCCAGGGAGCTCGCCTCGCCCAGCGCGCTCTGCAGGGAGCAACACACGACCCCCAGAAGCTTGGTCGGCACGCGCGCGCCGAACGCCACCAGCACAAAGCTCAAGGCCATCAGCACGGCACAGGCCGACATCCTGCGCGCATACGACACACGGTCGAACCAGTACTGCGACGACCACTTGACGACGATCGCTGGCGCCACGGCGCAAAAGTAGACGACGCCTGGCGAGCGAGCGATTGTGAGATGATGATGCGAGAGCCGCGAGACGGCGATCCACGGTCGAGTCGAACAAACGCACCGATCGACTCGGCGGCAATCTCCGGCGACCCAGCGATCATGATGACGTAGGTGATGTTGTTCAGGACGCCGAGCGTGAAGAAGTTGACCAGCATTGGTCGGTCCCGGTCGGCCTCGAGAACCCGCTCGATCGAGGTCGACAGCATCTTTCTATGGTGGTGGCGGTGGTCCCTTCGCGACGACCAACCCACAGAGGTGGTTACACACAGAGGTGGTTGAGGGTATCACGTCGTCATCGCGTGCTTGTGTCCGAGAACTGACTGAACCACAGACCACACTGGCACAATTTTTGGCCAATTGGCTTGCAAGCCAGTCGAACACACACAATGACCCTAACACGACACGCGAGGCGCCTCGTGCGACGTTTCGACGGGTCGCAATTCTCGACGACGGCGGTGGCGGGAACCGAACGGCAGAAGGAGCTGATCGCAATCGAGGAGTCGTCCACGTGTCTCAACTACCTCCCCCTCCCTGTCGTGCTCGAGCGAGGCGAGGGCATCCACCTCTACGACGTCGACGGCAAGCGGTACATGGACTTTCTGTCGGGGTATTCGGCCGTGAACCAGGGCCACTGCCACCCGCGTATCCTCGAAGCCCTCACGTCCCAGGCGTCGAAGCTCACGCTCACCTCGCGGGCATTCCACAGCGACGCGCTCGGCGAGTACGCGTCGTTCATAACGGAGCTGTTCGGCTACGATCGGGTCCTCCCGATGAACACTGGCGTGGAAGCGGGCGACTCGGCGATCAAACTCGCCCGGCGGTGGGCCTACGACGTCAAGGGGACGAAACCAGACCAGGCTGTCGTCCTCTTCGCCGACGGGAACTTCTGGGGTCGGAGCCTCGCGGCCATCAGCTCGTCGACCGACCCCGATTCGTACGGCGGCTTTGGACCCCTCATGCCGGGATTTCGCAACATCCCCTACAACGACATTGGGGCACTTCGACGGGCGCTGGACGCCGACACGGAGAAACGCGTGTGCGCCTTCATGGTCGAGCCGATCCAGGGGGAGGCGGGCGTCGTCGTTCCAGACCCGGGATACCTCCGCGAGTGCAAGCGGCTCCTCGAAGCGCACGGTGCATTACTCATCGCGGACGAGGTCCAAACGGGGCTCGGCAGATGCGGAAAAATGCTGTGCAGCGACTGGGACGACGTCAAACCTGACATCGTTTGCCTCGGCAAGGCGCTGTCCGGCGGCATGTTTCCGGTGAGCGCCGTGCTCAGCTCGGACGAGATCATGCTCACCATCGGCCGCGGCCAGCACGGCTCGACGTTCGGCGGCAGCCCGCTGGCGTGTCGCGTCGCCAAGGCGGCGCTCGAGGTCATCATCGACGAGGGACTGGCCCAGAACGCGGAGCGTTTGGGCCGGAGATTCCGGGAACGCCTTGGAAGCGTCACCAGAGACGCCACGCCCGTCCGCGGCAAGGGCCTCCTCAACGCCGTCGTGATCGAGCCCCGGGGCGGCACAAAGGCCGTCAACGCCAAGGCCGTCTGTCTGGAGCTGATGCGGCGTGGCTTGCTCTGCAAGCCGACTCACGAGAACATCATTCGCTTTGCCCCGCCGCTGGTGATGAACGAGCGGCAGCTCGACGAGGCGACCGACCTCATCGTCGACGTTCTCGACGACATGTTGTAAAACTCTCAACGCTGATAGACTCACAGCAGCAGCAGCTGAACGATGAATACTGCACACTGCGAGGCCGCGGTACGTCCGAGCGCTGGACGACGATTTCTTCTCCGTCGGAATTTTCTCCCTCAAAGCCCCTTTTTTCCTCCGTCCGTCCGAGCGAGCGAGCCTCGCCGTGCGCCGGCCGCCGATGCACGACGAGGGTCGCCTTGACGCCGCGAAATCGCCCGTCCACGTCCCGAACCTTCGAAACCAGCACGCTGCCGCGAGTCCCCCACCTCCCCCTCACTCACACACGAGTTCCACCCTCCCACCCTGCTCGCAGGTCGCGGTCGCGGAGCCCGTCGAGGACGTCGCGGAGGACGTCGAGGAGGCCGTCGAGGAGGCCGTTGCGGAGGAGGAGGAGGAGCAGCCCGTCGAGATTGAAATCGCCACGGTGCCCATCGACGGGAGGTTCCCAGGAACAAATCAGGCGAGGGCGTGCTTCGTGAAATACAACGAGGCGCACAAGTGCATGGGAGAGAAAGGCGAGGATGATAGCGACTGCAAGCGGTTGGCGCGGGATTACAGGGCAATCTGCCCGGTCGAGTGGCTTGAGAAGTGGAACGAGGCTCGAGACGAGGGCACCTGGTTTGGCAAGTACTGAAAGAGAGAGATGGACGATTGGATCATTGGACGATTGATGCCAAAAAGATGTAAGTATCATCGTTGGTCCAAGTCCAAGGCTGATCCAAGCCGCTCGACAACGCGGAGCTTGGACGACCTGGCACGCGGGTTGGCCTTCTCCTCCTCGCCGCGCGGTTTGATAGGTTTCCGCGTCACGAGCTTCACCTTGGCCTCCCGCGGTTCCTCGGGCATGTTGAGCATGGCCATCATCGGGTCGGTCTCGTCGTCCTTCGCGCGCATCCCAGCCGCCTTTCGGAACGCCCACTTGACCAGCCTGTCTTCCAGGGAGTGGAACGTGATGATGGCGAGCCGGCCTCCCGGCCGCAGCATCTCCACGGCGTCGGGAATCACGCGTTCGACGGCGTCGAGCTCCCCGTTGACCGCGATCCGGAGGGCCTGGAAAGTCTTGGTCGCCGGGTGCTTCTTGCCAGGCACGTTCTTGCCGCCGATGGCCCGGACGAGCTCTTGCGTCGTCGTGATCCTGCCCTCCATTCGTCGTAGCACGATTTTACGCGCTATAGCCTTCCAATGCCGCTCCTCGCCGTAGTCCCGGATCACCTGGCCGAGCTTGGACTCTGTCCACTCGTTGACGGCAGACTCGGCCGTCTCCTCGTCGGATCCGTCCATGCGCATGTTCAACGGGCCGTCCCGCATGAAGCTGAATCCCCGTTCGTCCGTGTCTAATTGCATGCTGCTAACGCCGAGATCGAGCAAGATGCCGTCCACCTTGGCGTCGTCACCGGCGAGGGCCGCCACGGTCGGCGCGAGTTCGGTGAAGTTCGACAGCACGGGGACGGCAAGCCGCCCCGCCGGCGGCAGCCCCGCCAGCATTTGACCAGATTCGACGTCTAGATTCACGAGGGGGCCGACGTCCATGGCCGTGGCCAGGTTGACGCGCGCGAGCTCGTGGGCGGTGATGTCACGGTCAAAGCCGTACAACCGCTCCAGTTCGGCGTGCGCCTTCGCGACGGCCGTGCTGTGCCCAGCAGCGCCGAGGGTTCCGTCCACAAACGTCTTCAGCTCGACGCCGTCGAACGCATCGAGCACCTCCTGGAGGAGAACCGGGACGTGCGGGGTCGCCGACGGGGCCCGCGCATGCTCGTGGGACGACACACGCACGAACGACCGCCGTCGCGCGGATGCTGCCAGGAGCCAGAACCGGACCGGTGCCGGTAACCGAGAGATTGATAACAGGGGCAGCATTGCATTGCAGTGTGCATTTCAAACTGAAAAGTTTCGAAACCTGATTTATTTAGTGCCTCCCGCACTGTTTCGCTTCGGAAGCGCACGCGTACGAACGACCCTACGTTAACTCATCGTCACCTCATCACCACATGTGCCACCGGTTTGTCTGCGTCAAGTGCTGGCGCTCGACGTACGTGGTTGGGTTGTGCAGGGATGACCCCAGATCGAGCTCACCCACAACCACCAACCCTGCAGGTGGATTGGATGCGGCAAGCACATCGACTCGGCGCTGGAGAGTGTCCCCATCGAGAAGCGGTGCGACTGCGGCGGCCGGTGCGTCCATTGAACTCGACCCGACGACTCTCTCGATCTCGCACTCACTCGACCGTTCGCGCAGCGCGAGGACGCAAGCCGAATTCGACGCCAACGGCGGAGGCTCGTTCTGTTCAATCTCCTAGCCCAGACATTCCCTAGTTTTGTTTAGTTAACACGTGTAACGGGCTCCTTCGCGGACTACTACTTCGCGTCGACCCAGCGCCGCAGCTTGTCGGCGACGTTCACGAGTTCCAGCATGTCCCCCAGCTGGACGCCTTCGAGCTTCTCGTCATTGACGAGCCGGCGGCTCATCTCGTTCAAAAGCGGGCGGTTCGCCGCCAGCACGTCCTTGGCGATCTCAAACGCCTCCGAGCACAGCCGACGGATCTGCTCTTCTGCGAGCTGCGACGTCTCCCCGTCGTTCAGGTAGCTCTCGCCGAGACGCTGCACGTTCACCGGGCCCACCGAATCGCTCATTCCGTACGTCGAGACGAGACTGCGAGCCAGCTGAGTCGCCTTGTCGATGTCGTCGCTGGCGCCCGTCGAGATGCTGGCCGACGTCAGCGCCTCGGCCGCCCGACCGCCCATCAGCACGCAGAGCTGGCCGAGGAGTTCGTTCTTGAACGCGAGGGCGCGGTCCTCCACGACAGGCGGCGTATACGTGAATCCGAGCGCGCCACCGCTGCGAGGGATGATGCTGATGCGGTCCACGGGATTGGACAGCGGCACGATCTTGCGCACGGCCGACGCCACGATGGCGTGCCCCGCCTCGTGGTACGCCACCACCGACTTTTCGACGCCGACCAGGATCTGGCGCTTCTTTTCCAGACCCGCGATGGTGCGCATGACCGCCGAGTCGAAATCTCCCGCGTCGACCTTGAGCTTCCCAGACCGGCCCGCGAGGAGCGCGGCCTCGTTCACAATGTTGGCGAGGTCGGCGCCCGTGAATCCCGTCGTCTGGCTCGCCAGCGCGCCCACGTCAAATCCGTCGTCCAGCGGCAGGCCTGCGTAGAGGCGAGCGGGCGAAAAGTGTGAGTGAGCAGGTGCGTGAGCAGGCGAGCGCACGCCGTCCTCACGACAACCGTACCGTTGTTCTGGATGTGCACGTTCAGGATCTGTTCACGGCCAATCCTGTCGGGACGCTCTACGGGCACGCGGCGGTCGAAACGCCCCGGCCGCAGCAGCGCGGGATCCAGGACGTCTGGACGATTCGTGGCCGCGATGCAGATCACCACGCCCGTCTCCGAGTTGAAGCCGTCCAGCTCGGTCAAGAGCTGGTTAAGCGTCTGCTCCCGCTCGTCGTTTCCGCCGCTCTTAAACTTGCCGCCGCCCTCGCGGTCCTTGGCCACCGCGTCGATCTCGTCGATGAACACGATCGCAGCCCCGCTGGACGCCCGTCGGGCCTCCTGGAACAGTTGCCGAACTCGAAGCGCGCCCATGCCCACGTAGAGCTCCACGAACTCGGAAGCCGACGTGCTGAAAAAGGGAACGCCTGCCTCTCCCGCCACGGCTTTGGCCAGGAGCGTCTTTCCCGTGCCCGGCGGCCCGACGAGCAGGACGCCCTTTGGCGGCCGCGCTCCCAGCTTGAGAAAACGCTCCGGGTCGCGCAGGTACTCGACAATCTCCTGCAACTCCTCTTTGGCCTCGTCGATGCCGGCGACGTCGTCGAAGGTGACCGTCGAGGCGTCCTTGAGCTCCTTGGAGCCCTTGCCCCGGAGCCCGAGCAGGGACACCGGACCGCCGCCCATGCCACCCCGCGACCCGCTCTGGTACGACGAGTTCTGGTAGGTGAGGATCCACGAGATGAGCATGAACCCGACCAGGCCCATCACCAGCACGTTGCCGATCTCGGCCAGCGTGTTCTTCTCGACCACGGCAAACCGCGTGCCCTTCGCGAGGAGTTGCTCGTACGGCAGCCTGTAGTCCTTCGGCTTCACCGTCTCAAACCATATGGTCGACTTGTCCAGCGACGCGACGCTGCCGAGCGACTTGTAGATCTTCGACTGGTCCGACAGGCGGACCCGCAGCCTGCTGTTCCCCTCCACGGCGAGATACTTGACCTCGTCCCGCTTGACCGAGTCCAGGAAGTCGCTGAATGGAAGTCTTACGGTAATGTACTTGGTCGGCGGAATGTATCCGGGGACCGGAGACTTTTTCGTCGGCCAAACGGCCACCAGGAGCTGCGAGGCCGCGTACGCCAGGAAAAACCTGGTCGTCATGCCGATGCGAGAGAACACCGACCCCCGTGGCGTCTTTTGGTTCCCTCGCTTGCTCGTCGATGGACCCGTGGTCGACGGGCTGTTGTTCTCCTCCGTGCCGCTGGGCTCATCGTCGTTTCCCTCCCGCCGCTCACCTCGCTCGTCGCCGTCCTCGCGATCCTCGTCCGCGCCCGCGCGGCACAGCAGGCGGGATGTCGACGAGGACGAAGACGAAGACGAAGACGAGCGGAAGGAAGACGACCGGAACGAGTCTGCGTCGACGCGCGCGGCCGTGCGACGTCCGTGCGCCACACTGACACGTCGGACTCGCTTGGTCACGTGCCCAAGGATCGCTCGCGTTCCGTCCACCGGCAGCGCCCCAATGGCGCCGCTTGCTCCACGCGCTTGCGCTTGCGCTTGAAATCCAACCATGTGTAGCGCCTAGGTCCGAGGCGTGACTGTCCACACTTGTTCCACTTCTCACGCCGCGTGTGTGGCTTTGGCTTGTTTGAAGCTAGCTTCAGATGATGCTCATTCTCAGACATTCTCAGACATGCAGCAGCAGGTGAAGTGCCTCTCCTCGCACTCACTATCCTCGCATCCGCGTCGCGGCGCGCACGTGCGGCCGCACGCCAGCGCCCAGCAATTCGAGGGCTCCCTCGTCCCAGAGACGCTGCTCGACATGTCCGAGGACGAGGAGCTCCTGCGCCTCCACGCGGACGTGATGGAGCGGGGACAGCTCGCCCTGACGGAAGAAGAGGACGAGCTCCGCCAAGAGACGCTCGATCGGCTCGGCGTCGCGTCGTTCGCGGAGACGTGCTCGAAGGCTGGCGTGGCCCCGCTGCGCCGGTCGACGGCAAAGATCCTGCAGCTCAACATCGGGCTGTACTGCAATCAAGCGTGCAGGCACTGCCACGTGGAGAGTTCTCCGAAGCGTACGGAGATGATGAGCCACGAGGTGGCCGCGCGGTGCGTGGAGCTGCTCGAGGCGTCGAGCTCGATCGAGACGCTCGACCTGACGGGCGGTGCGCCCGAGCTGTGTCCCGAGTTTGCGTACCTGGTGAAGGAGGCGACGGCGAGGGGCGTCCAGGTGATCGACCGATGCAATCTGACCGTGCTTGTCGAGCCCGGGCAGGAGGGCCTGGCGCAGTTTTTGGCCGAGCACAAGGTCCGCGTGGTCGCTTCGCTGCCGTGCTACTCGAAGGAGAACGTCGACTCGCAGCGGGGTGGCGGCGTGTTTGCGCGGAGCATTCGGGGGCTTCAGATGCTGAACGAGGTGGGCTACGGCGTGCCGGGATCGGGCCTGCAGTTGGACTTGGTGTACAATCCGGGGGGCCCGACGCTCGCGCCCGCTTCGAGCGCGCTGGAAGGTGCATACAAGCAAGAGTTGAAGGACTGCTACGGGATTTCGTTCAACGAGCTGCTGTGTCTAAATAACGTGCCCATCAAGCGGTGGGCCGACGAGCTGGTCAGGCTGGGCAAGCTGGAGGAGTACATGGAGCTGCTGGTGGGATCGTTCAACCCGGCGGCCGCGGGCGACGGGCTCATGTGCAGGAGCACCGTGAGCGTCGGTTGGCACGGGGGCGTCTACGACTGCGATTTCAACAACCAGCTGGACCTGCGCGTGTCGGGGTCCGCCAAGACAGTCTTCGAGTTGGAAACGCTTGACGAGCTGACGGATGACAGCATTGTCGTCCGGTCGCACTGCTTCGGGTGCACGGCCGGGAACGGAAGCGGCTGCCAGGGCAGCACCGTGGTCTCTTGACTCTCACGCGGATGATGATGATGACGATGATCATGCTGTTACGTTACAGGGAGATCACTCCGGAGAAGACGTGGAGGCCGGTCGCCTCGTCGACGATGCCAAAGTAAAACGGTTTGTCGAGCAGGATGAAGAGCTCGTCGACGGGTCGGAGCGGCATCATCCGAAGGGCGATAACGGCCGTCACGGCGGCGGCCTCCGTCCCCTTTTCGTCGACCTTGATGAACACCTTTTGCTTGACGTCCGAGACGGCCAGACGGCTGTCTCCGATCCTCACGAAATCACCGGGTTCGAATATCGACCCGAGCCCGAGCCGGTCGCTTTTCAACACGGTCGTCAATCCGTGCTCTATCTCCGCCTCGAAGCGCGGCAGGAAGATCTTGCCGGCCTCGTAGCCCCCCGCCCGTTTGTCGACCACGCGCCACGCCGGCCGCTGGTGCAGCACGGCCTCCTGACACGACACCAGCCGCTCCTCGTAATTGCCGTCCCTTGAATTCTTTGCTTCTCCTGCCCCTCTTACCTCCCCCGCGTCCTCCTCGCCCTTGGGCCTCGCAAAGACCGCCGACACCCTGCCGCTGTGGTACCGGAGCCGCGCGGCCACGCACTCCACCCCGTCCGCCGTCTCGAACTCCCATCCGCTCATGAACGTCGTTCCCGTCTTCTCGTACTTCATGTACATCATATCGGCCGTGACAGAGCTCCCGTCGAGCCGCGTGAACGGCATCTGGTTTGTGTCCCTCGGGTCAAACTCGTGCTCCCAGCTCTCCTTGAAGTAGATGGCGTTGATCAATATCAGGGCCGCTTGCGCCGCCACGCTGTCGTCGATGATGGACGTGATCTTCTCGTGCGTCTTTTCGGCGACCCAGTTGTTCACGACGGTCGCCGACTCGAGCGGGCGGATCTCGGAGTCGTAGCCGCCCTCGAGCGCCTCTCGGTACGAGTCCTGTATCGGCAGCGACCTGGCCACGAACGCAGCGTTGGCCTCCTCGAGGATGGACTGCAGCGATGCCGACAGCTCCTTTATGGCCTTTTGTGCGCTCGCCTCGTCGAGGCCGCCGTACAGCGTCCGGAGGAGTGCGGCGTGCGAAGCAGTCGACGGGCCAGCGCCCGGGATGAGCATCGACAGGGCATGCACGACGCCGTACGCCGACACGACGGTCGACGGCGCGGAGGACGCGGACGGCTTCGGAACGAGGAGGGACGCGAGGTGGTTGACGTGGCGAGCGAGGCTCGCGCTGGACGAGGAGTCGCCCATCGTGGACATCGTTGGTTGCCTGAAAGGTGGTTGCCTGAAAAAGCGCCTGGCCGTCAACGCAACACACACAACGACGAGCAATAAGGTGTACGCGTACACGGAGAGGAGGATACGGCGATTGGGTCTTGAAAGCTGTCCGGTTTTGTGTCGCATGATCATGCGGGAAGAAAAAGACTACTCACGCGTCTCCGCCTCGTCGCCACGCTCCAAGCCAGACCCATCATCCGCATCCGCGTCCGCGTCCCCACCGCCGCCCAGGAGGAGGTCTCGGCGCTGCCGAGACTGCTCGTAGCTGGCAAAGGCGGGGTCATAGGCGTCGTCGAACATCGTGCGGACGTCCGGGCGCGGGGTGCGCTGGGCGACGTCGATGGCGCGCCGGGCCTCGAGGACGGCCTCCTCGCGGATGGCGAGCTGCTCAGCGTCAGTCGCGGACAGAAACCGGGCAAGTCGCTTGATGGGGTCCCCGTCGCGCTCTCCCTGGTCCAGGCGGCTCTTGGGGACGTAGTTTCGGCGGTCATCCGAGGTGGAGTGGTCGCCGAGCCGGTACGTCATCAGCTCGAGCAGGACCGGCCGGCCGGTCGCGAGGGCCTGCTGCCTCGCCTCGCGCGTCGCGAGGAACACCGCCCGTGCGTCGCCGCCGTCGACCCGGCAGGACGCCATGCCGTACCCCTCGGCGCGTGAGACGATGCCGTCGCCAGCGTACTGCTCGGTGGTCGGGGTCGATATAGCATAGCCGTTGTTCCGGCAGATGAAGACGACCGGGCACCGAAGGGTCGAGGCAAAGTTGAGCGCCGCGTGAAAGTCGCCCTCGCTCGCCGTGCCGTCGCCGAAATAGCACGCCACGATCGGTCGCTGGTCGCCGATCGATGGTTGAGGCATCGATGCTTGAGGCATCGGTGTGAATGTCTTGGCATAGGCAAAACCGACGGCGTGCAGGAGCTGCGTGGCCAACGGCGACGACACCGTGTGAAAGTTGCGGCCCCGGTCGCCGTAGTGGACCGGCATCTGTCGGCCTTTGGCCGAGTCTTCGCGCGATCCACAGCACTGGTGTGCGAGTGCCTCGAAGGATGCGCCGCGCCACAACAGCGCGCCGTGTTCCCTGTACTGCGAGAAGATGTCGTCGGCCGGTTCGAGAGCCGCCGCGCTGGCGACCACGGCCGCCTCCTCGCCTCGACTTTCCAGGAAGAAGGACAGTTTGCCCTGTCTCTGGGCGGCTTTGAACGTCTCGTCGAACGCCTGGAGCCGGATCATCGACGCGAGGATTCGTCTGAGGACGCGCGCGGTGTCTCTCCCGCCGTCGTCGGTGTCCACGTTCCCGTCGGCGAGAAGGCAGCGGCCAGACGCCGTCATCGATTGGAACACGACACGCCGAGGACGTCTAGAAGACGAGGGCGCAGTGAACGCATCGGCGAGCGTCGCGACAGCCGGGTACGTCGTCTCGAAATGACGGAACGTCGCTGTCGACGTCGTCGGCGACCGCACCGGAAGCGCAGAGTAGAGTCTGCGGGCCGAGAAGAAGCGCTTTCTCCACATGAGGCCTTTATTATTGTGGTCGTGTCTCTCTCATTCATCCATTCGTTCGTTCGTTCATTAAGTGTCGTCTCCTCGCCGTACCCGACAAAGTGTCCAGTCGTAGTTGGTGAACGGCGGTCAGTCAGAGTCCGAGCCATATGCCCCGAACAGCCCGCCGCCGCCGTCACCCTCGTTACCCTCGCCGTCATCATCCCCAACGGCGACCTTTGTCACCTTGATCCTGTCCTTGACCGCCAAGCGGGCCCGCTTGGCGCCGGGCCGCGCCGAGGCGGTGGTTGGCCGCTCGTCGTCCCCGTCGGCCGCCTCTGTACCATCTTTGAGCAACACGGTGGACGCAACCGCTTCGTTCTGCATGCGTCGGAAGTCCGACAGGGCTGCGTTCTCACGATCCCGGAGGAGGCGCGCCGTGTCTCTCTTCGCCTCCTCGACCTCCTCCAGGTAGTCAAAGTCCCGATCGTCGTACACAGGAACCTTGGACGCCTTGATCAACGCATCTCGCGCCTCCTGCTTCTGCGCCTTTTGCTTCAGCAGAACTTCCGCAAGGCTCGCCGACCCGTCGTGGTGCGCGGTCGACGGCGGCGGTTCAGTCGCGCCCGTTGCGCCCGCCTCGCCCGTCCCGCCGGCCCCCATCGCGCCGCTGGAAACAAAGGCGCTGCTGTCTCGGATGATCCCCAGCTCCTTGGCCGCGTCCGCCAGCTGGGTCTTCTCCTTCTGTTTCAGCGTCGGAAACACGGCGTCTCTCGCGCGCGAGCCCTCTGCATTGCCGCCGTCGCCCTGGTCCTCGTCGCGTGCCCGAGCCACGCGGACAAGCGCGACGCCCGCACGCCTTTGATCCATGTTGCTCCACGTCGTCGTATAGACGGGCTGGACTGCGCGGCGAAGCTGCGCGGATTCCGCTTTTCTGATTCTGCCAAACCAGCAGGCACGTCCGCGTAGAACACGCACGCAGCGCTTGAATCGACTCGTCGTCGCCATGAGCACGGCGACAGACCGAAACCCGAACGGCGCCACGTGCTCGTGAATTCACCAAGCAAGACCGCCGGCCATGGCGACCACGCCGACCTTCACCTCCACTCCCCGGGCGCGCGGGGCGCAGCCGGGCCCGTCGACGTCGAGCACGTCGATGCCGAAGATCGCGCTCGGGGTCCTCTTCGTCGCCGCGATCCTCCTCGTGTCGCTGAACGCGTCGCCAGAGCGGATTCTGGCCGCGCTCGACTGGATGGCGTCGCACCGCCGCGAGGCCGTGGCCGTTTTTCTCGTGGGATACGTGATGGGCGTGGTGTTGATGCTTCCCGCCATGCTCCTGGCCATGTCGTCGGGTGCCATCTTTGGCGTGGCGTTCGGATTCCTGATTAGCTACGTGGGGAGCAACATCGGCAACGCACTGGCATTCTGGGCCGGCCGATACATCTTTCGTGACGCCGTCGTCGCGTACCTGACGAAAAAGTACCCCAAATGGACGGTGCTCGATCAAGCGCTGAGCAAAGAGGGCTTCGGGTTCAAGCTCATCGTGCTCCTGCGGCTGTCACCAATCGCACCATGGAATCTGCTCAACTGGGCGCTCTCCGTGGTGTCCGTGTCGAACAAGACGTACTTGGCAGCCTCGGCGATCTCCATCGTGCCGTACATCCTGCTCTTCGTCTATATGGGGGCCATGGCCGCCAATCTCGCCGAAATTGCCTCGGGCGAGGCCAAGCTGGACGGGCGATGGACGCTCGTGGCGGCGCTGGGGGGCGGGGTCGCGGTCGCCGGCGTCGTGTACTACATCAACAAAGTCAGCCGCAAGGCCATGGAAACGATGACCGATGGCGAGGTCTCGGAGCTCCTCGGCGAAGTCGACGGAGACGGCGAGGCCGACGGGGAGGGCGCCGGAAACGGGGCAAACGTGGGGCTGTCTGGGATGATCGGGTCGAGCGCCGTCCTCGACCGCCGGCGGGCGAACGAGGCGGAGATCGAAATGACATGACGACGAGTTCAAATCAATTTGCAAATGGATTGGCGTGAATAGTCACTTTCTCTATGAGAATTTCCTGCAACGGTTTGCTGTTTGCATCGCTGGGGATGCGCTCGAGCCTGTCGAGCACCTCCATCCCGTCAATCACGTCTGGCGAGCGAGCGAGCGAGGGCGAACGTGAGCGATGGGGCGATGGGGCGCATTCGTCGTCGTGATCGTCGTCATGACGACCGTCGTCGAGGGACGGATTCAAACGTACGCCCGAACACCGTGTATTTGCCGTTGAGGTGGTTGTGCTGCTGGTACGTGATGAAGAACTGGCTTGCGTTCGTGTTCTTGCCAGAGTTCGCCATGGACAGGATCCCCCGTTTATTATGCTTGAGGTTGGAGGAGATCTCGTCGTCGAAGAACCCTCCATAGATCGACACGCTTCGCCCCCGGCCGGTGCCCTCCGGATCGCCCCCCTGGACGGAGAGGAAGAAGAGCGAACGAGCGAGCGCTGCGTGAGAACGGCGAGACGACGAGGACGAGACGACGAGACGACGAGAGACCGATCCCGGACGCACCTGAATCATAAAGCCCTTGATATTCCTGTGGAACCGTGTCCCGTCGTACACGCCCGCCGCGCAGAGGCCGAGGAAGTTTTTGGCTGGCGGTGGTGGGTGGTGGGTGAGTGGAGAACGAGAATGCGTGGAGAACGAGATTCTTACCAGATCGAGGAGCTTCCTCGCACTGAAGCTCGACCTTCAGATCGCCGTAGTTCGTGTGCAGTGTGCACGCCATCCTCCCGAGGATGGAACGGGATCCCGTTTGAAAATTTGCTTTGGGCGGAGGCACTCAAACCGTCACGGCATGTGGCACGTCAGCCTGACTGAATATCGAATTCTATCAGCCAACTGGCAGAGCTTCACTCATTCATTCATCATCACCACCACGATGATCGCGAGCATGTCTACAGCGTCGGGACTGGCCGTCCGAGGACGCATTCGCCTCTCTTCTCCGAAACGTCACCATCCGCGCCGAGTGGCTCCGCCTCGAGCCGTGCCTGTGCCCCTGGAGACGCTGCTCGCGCTCGCCGAGGTCGGCGACGTCGAGGCGCCCTCGGGCGCGATTTTCATCGCCGCCGCGATCGCCACGGTCGCCGTCCTGCTCGTGCCCTTCGGTGCGTATTGCTCGACCAACTGCACTCCGGCTCACTCTCTCACGCTCACGCTCACTCGTGCTTCCCTCGGCCGCTCGTCCGCTCGCTCGCCAGGGCTGAAAAGTGGCACGGACGCGGCGAACGAAATGCAGGCACGCGACTCGAAGTCTGGCAGATGGAGGAAGTAGTCGTCGTCGTACCCTTAATGAAAAGTTACACAAGAATCGATCAGAACCCACACCACACTGCTTAGTAGACCTCCACGTGGATCTGGTTGGCGTGCTTGAGCCCCTCGTAGAACTCCGACCAGTTCAGTCCCTTCTCAGTGGCCACACGCTCCAGCATCTCGAGGATTCCCGGCATCATTCCCTTGAGTCCGCAGAAGTACATGTGACCTCCGTTCTTCATCAGATCGAAGATCTCATCGGCGTACTCCTCGACCTTGTCCTGGATGTACATCTTTCCTCCGCGCTTGTTGGTCTGCTCCCTGGACAGCGCATAGTCCACCCTGAACTGGTCCGGGTAGGTCTGCACGCAGGCCTGGATCTCGTCATCGTACAGCTTGGCATCAGAGTTGGCAACACCCATGAACAGCCAGGCCAGTCCGGTGAACTTGTAGTTCGGGACGTTCTCCATGAACATCCTGCGCCAGAAGGTACGGAACGGAGCAATTCCGGTTCCAGTCGCCACCATGATGACAACGGCGTTCGGGTCCTCCGGCAGCAGCAGCACCTTTCCAGTTGGCCCGGTCATCGTGATCTCGGTTCCCGGCGTGGCATCGCACAGGAAGTTGGAGCAGATTCCCTTCTTGGCCGGGTCCTCAGCCCCGAGCTCCGGGCACCAGTAGGTCGCACGGCGCACGCACAGGGACGCCGTCTGCCCGTCAAAGCTGTCTCCGTACCTGGTGGAGGCAATAGAGTACAGGCGGGTTCCATGCGGCACCTCCTTACCCTTGGAGTTGATCTTGGTTCCCGGCGGAATGACTCCGTAGGACTGTCCCTCAACGAACGGAATCTGACCGTTGGTCTCGATGATAATGTGCATCGTCTCTCCGGTCGCGTTCGGGCCGACGATGCGCTCCACCGACTTCACCTTGCCGATGAAGGGCGTCTTCGGGCCAAAGGTGTTCATCGGGAGACCAATCTCCTCGAGCTCCAGGGGCACGTCGGAACGCTTGACCGTGGAGGCCGCGGCACGGACCGCAGAGCGGACCGAGGTCCTCGACGCCGGCTTGGCGGCGAACGAAGCCTGCCGAAGGAGGAAGGAAGGAGGAATGAATGAATGGGAGTAGTGAGTAGTCAGCAGCGGTGGACCGACCACGGACCCATCACGGGTCGTCGATGGGATGTGATATCCGCCTCCGACGCCCGCCCCAGAACAGGATCGTACCTTCAAGTTGACACGCTGGGAAACGGCGTTCATCTTCGATCTGTACGTGGTGAGTGAGTCGAGCGAATCCAGAGTGAGCTGCGAATCAGAAATTTCGGCCAGACATCGGGTCGTAGGCACCCATCGGCCCCCCCCACAGACACACAATACCACGTATAGGACGTACCTATGAGGTAATGAAAGAATAGAGAGTGCGTGAACGGGAATGATCTCGCTTTCAGCCGCTGATGTCCAGGATAAGCAGCAGCGCTGGGCAGCCAGCGCTGCCCCCCGCGCCCTCATGAGCGCCCCAAGCGCCAAGCACAAAAAATCGCAACTCACGGAAGCGGCATTTTGATTGATTACTACGCACGTCATTTCCGACGACATAGGATAGATCATATTACCCATAGGTTTCTGCCCGGTATGCCCAATAACGCAGTGACCACCGCAATTTGTCTCGGTGATCACGGAGGAGCTTCACTCAGCGTGTACTGGCCCAGTCCAGACAACAACAACAACAACGTACATGGAACCGTCGTCTATGCTACCCGGGTCGTCATGCTCGACACCGTGGCCCACAGGTCTTGGATCGACGCGATCCTCTCCACGATCACAGGCCGCTCTTCTTCTGATTCTTTGATGGTGAAGGTTCTCGGGAGCGTGCCGGAGAGCTGGGTGCGGTATATGGATGGTAAGGACGGGGTGCAGGCGCACAAGGTGGCTGCCGATGGGGTGGATGGTTCCGACGTCGAGGGTGGGGGTCCGGCCGCCGTGGTCGCGCTGTTTGCCAGTCTCGGCGTCGGCCTTCTTCCGGCGGTGGCTGGTAATAATGATGATGATGATGTGGGAGGTGGCGATCGTCGTTTTGACGACGTGGTGATCCAGCGAGTAGCGCTGGCGGGGGCTGCTCCATCGCCACCGACACGGCCGACGACGCGGCCGACACCGACGACGCGGCCGACACCGACGACGTGGCCGACACCGACGATGGTGGACGCGGCGACGGCCGAGGGGCTCGGGATTATGGACGTGGCTGGTCGTCTGGTGGGGATGTGTGTGACGGGGGGTGGGAAGAAGCGGATGCGTGCGTGGGTGTCGTTTCAGGCGCTGACAGAGGGGGAGCGGGCGTCTCGGTTGGATGCGGTCGAGGGGCTGGTGGCGCGGCGGGACGTGCTGGGGTCGATACAGCGGGTGCTGAAGCGGGTCGGGTCGTCGTCGCATGCGCATGCCGTGGAGGCGATGTGGAGGAACCAGACGCTGCCAAAGCCGGATCGGGCGTCCAACTACCTCAAGCTGGCAAAGGCGCTGGGGTCTCTGGAAGATCTCCATGGCGTAAGGGGTGCGGGTGCGGGTGATATCGGGGGTCTGTCGGAAGAGGCGGCGGCAGCGGTGGCGAGGGCTCGGTTTCTGATCGAGACGGTGCTGGACGAGGCGCAGTTTCCAGACGGGATGTGTGTTCGGTTTGGAGTGTGTCCGCAGCTGGATGAGCTCAAGGCGACGCACTTTGGGATGGACGGGATGATGACGAGGATCCTGGCGCACGAGCGGAGTCGGATTCCTCGGGATATGCTTCGGGGGGCGAGTGCGGTGTTTGCGTGGACGCTGGTGCATGTTGCGAGCGTAGGGGTGTTTGTGCATGTGCCCGAGGGGCTGATATCGCCGTATTTGGAGGACGTGCTGACGGACTGGGCGCTCGCGTTCGAGCCGGGGTGCCTGCAGCGCGACCTACCGGGCGGGCTGTACGTGAGCGACGCGTGCCGGGCACTCAACGAGCGGTACGGGAATATCATGCTGGAGATTATGGATCGGGAGGCGGCCATCTGCAACCAGCTCACGGACAAGCTCTTGCAGATGCGGGACCAGCTTTCCAGCGCGTTTGACGTCGTCGCCGACTTGGACTGCCTGTGTGCGCTCGCGCAGTTCGCGGTCGAGCAGAGCATGTGCCGGCCGGCGTTCTCGGAGGGCGGGCTGATCGTCCAGGGGGGCTGGAGCCCGCTGCTGCGCGCAGGATCGATGGCGGGATCGACGCTGGGAGGCGCCGGGATCATCCCGAACGACGTCCAGCTGGGAGACCGGGGCAAGACCGTCGTGGTGATGGGCGGTCCGGGCACCGGGAAGGGCGTCTACCTGTCCCTCGTCGGGATCGTGTGCTTCCTGGCGCGCATGGGGTCGTTCGTCCCTGCAACGCTGGCCGTGGTTCCCGAGATCGACCGCATCTTCTCGCTCAGCGCGTACGGGGAGAGCATCCGAGACTCGTCCTTCTCGGCGGGCATCCGGATCGTGTCGGAGATGCTGCGATGGGGGACGTCCAAGAGCCTGTTCTTGCTCGAGTCGTTCGGGAGCGCGACGGTGTCGTGCGACGGCGTGGCGCTGGCCGCCGCGGTCGTCAGAGATCTCTCCCGCACGAACGGCATGGCCATCTTCGCCACGCACATGCGCAGCTGCCTCCTCGACGCTCTGTGCGGCCTGGACGACGACGACGGGGGTGGCGAGGCCGGCGAGGGTGACGGCGCCGGTGAGGGTGGCCAAGGGGTCAGCGGGCGCTCCTTCCGGACGATGCACCTGGCGACCGTCGAACACGGCGGCACGCGGGTACCCCTATACGCGCTTCGGGAGGGCGCGGGCGACGGGGACGGGGACGGGGACGGTGGCGAGGACCTACTGCGAGCTGTCGGCGATGCAGACTTTGCGTCGCGGGTGCGGGAGGTCCGCGCGGCGATGGGCGGGACATCGCCGACGTGCCTCGACAGGGACGGGCGGTTTTCGATGCGGCAGGCGCTCGAGGTCGTGGGGAGGCTGCGGGAGGGGGCTGGCGAGTGAGCGAGCCGATCGAGAGAGAGCGACGATATACCTCCTGGTATCTGTCGACGTCACGCAGAAGCTTTTCGCTCTCCCTCTCAGACGAGCTGCAGCCCCACCTTCCCTACAAAAGCGTATCGCATCTGTAGTATACCGGATCGATCGACATGTCCATGAACCGACTGACCACCGCGAGGACCATGAATGCGGTCGGGCGTCCTGCCCAACGCCATTCTGGACAAGGCGTTTCCGCCAGGTACGTGACCCCGCGCGCGCCAACTGTTAGGATTTGACGATCAAATGACCGTATGGCGCGAACCGGGGGAGCGCGGGCGCCGGATCGTGCCCCGTCGGGCGATTTGCACCGGGGGCCAATCACTTTCATCACTCGCATCCGCCCCCACTTCCCAACTCTCTCAACAGGAAGAGGCCCGCCGTCGTCCGTCGCGCGGTCATCGAAGACTCGAACGACCAGTCGGCCGTCATGTCGACGCCGACGCCGACGATCCACGTCCGCTTCATGCTCCCGCTGTCCGTCAACTTTGGAGACACCCTCGTCCTCTGCGGAGCGTCCCCCGAGCTCGGAAACTGGGATCCGATGGCCGCGCCCAAGTTCGCGTGGTCTTCCCCGGACATCTGGATTCTCGACGCCGAGCTCCCGGCGTCGACCTCGACCGAGTTCAAAGTCGTCCACCTGACTGCGTCGGGCGAGACCATCTGGGAGTACACCAACAACCGCGTCATCGACATCCCCAGCGCGGAGACGATGAAGGACGGCGAGGTCACGCTGGCGTGGTGCGACGAGGCCGCCGAGGTGTCCAGGCCCAAGATCCTCAGCTCCCTGGCCAGCTGGGACGAGGAGGACGGATCCGCGCAGGGCGGATCGAGCATGCCCTTCGGAAACCTCTTTGGCTTCATGTCGAGCGCGGACGGCGAGGAGATCGTGGGCGAGGCCAGTGTCGTTGTCGACGAGGAGATTGTCGAGAGCGAGGCCGAGGAGACGGTGGAGGCGGTTGCCGAGGTGATGGAGGTGGAAGAGGAGGAGGAGAAGGAGGAGGAGAAGGAGAAGGAGGAGGAGGATATTGATGATTCCTCGATCGCAACTGCCGCCACGACCACGACGATCATCCCCGCCACCGAAGAGGATGAGGTCGAGGACGACAAGACGGACGAGCCCCTGTCCGAGGCTGCGAAGAAGAAGAACGCCGCCACTGCCAGGGCCCTCAAGAACGTCACCACCGCTGGCGTTGTCCTGGCCGGCATCGGGGGCGCGGCTGCATTGGCGGGCATCGCTTTTGACGCCGCCCTCGTCGATACGGTGCGTTGTCGGTGGTCGGAATAATAGCCTCGTATGTGCATCCGAATCTTCGCCCTTCGTCATCCATACCTCATCTCCATCTCCATCTCCATCTCTACCCCTCACCTCTATCCTTTTCTCGACCTCTCCCGCTCACTTGCCCTCCCCGTCGCTCGACAACGTCCCACAGGCCATGATGGGCCTCGCAGTGGCCGCCGGCGGTGCCGCCATGTCCAGCCCGCAGTCCAAGAAGACGAAGAAGGAGACCATTGCCGACGTCGAGACTGCCGAGCCCACGGAGCCCGCCGAGGCGCAGGACGAGTAGACAAATGTACGAATACAGATGGATAGATAGAGTAGACGACGATAAACGATTCTTTCTACCTTGTTCACAGTCAACGTATACCCTCTTCGTTACACATCCGTCTATTTCAACTTAGCAAAGAGCTTGGGTGCCACGCACCGATCCAGGCACTCGAGCATATCAAAGTACTGGCCCGTGCAGTGTGCCTCACCGGTCTGATCGTCAGCAATCCTGGTCGCGCACTTCTCGTACTCCAGCATCGGCTTGACGCACTGGGGGCGGCAGGCCTCCTCGATCTCCGGCCTCGGGTTGACCGGCTCTTCGTCTGCCATCGTCGTCCTACCTGCGTTCGGAAATTCGACAGTGGTTCCGCGCTCGCGTGAGTACAGGTCGACGCGTCCAGACACGACGACGAGGGGAGTATGAGTCACCCCTGCGCCACCTCGCAAGACGCATACGTCGCAAGGAAGGCGAGCAACGCGCCCAAAAGCAGCAATGCTGTGTGAGAGACTTTGAGAGAGGCTCGTACGCAGCGGGGCGAGGACGCTCCACCGCGCGTCGGGTCAAGACGAGAACAGAGAGAAGGCACGACGGTGATGGCAACAACGTACGTACGTACGTGCGATCGTTTTGATTGTGTCCAGGTGTCCAGGTGTCCAGCCCGGACACAACGAAAACGACGACCTTGACACAGAAAGAAAAGGAACTCGGTACCTTCACGGACACTGAAGCTGCCCTCTACCACACATCGTCGACTACCTCGCTCGCCACCGGTCGAGCGCAACGAATCAATCGCCCTCGTCGTTTGAAAATCAGCGATTCGATCGAGCTACGACTTCGACGACGAATTCACAGCGACAGGCGCGAGGATGACTGTCCCCAAGTCCATGGATACGAGCGAGGACGTGCCCGTCACGTCTTCGAAGAAGGCAGCGGAGAACATCGACCAGGAGGCGGTGAAAGAGGAGGTCCAGAGGCTCGTCTCGACGGCCGAATCGGGCGGTCTTGCACAGGCGACGGAGGGTCTGTTGGCGATCGAGAAGAGGGGGCGGCTGGCCGAGGATCCAGTGAGTACCAAGTTGGCGTGTTGCTCGCTGATGGAGCTTCTGTACAAGCAGCAGAACTACAAGGATGCGCAGGAGAAGCTCGTGCTGCTGACAAAGCGCCGGGGGCAGCTCAAGGAGGTGGTGCGGGCCATGGTGCGGCAGTGCATGGAGTTCCTGGATGAGATGGGGCGGGAGACAAAGGAAGAAATGATTCGGACGCTGCAGGGTATCACGGAGGGAAAGATCTATGTGGAAATTGAGCGGGCGCGGATCACGAGGCAGCTGGCGGCGATGAAGGAGCAGGAGGGGGATATCGGGGAGGCGGCGAACATTCTGCAGGAGGTGGCGGTGGAGACGTTCGGTTCAATGGCCAAGGTGGAGAAGATTGCGTACATCCTGGAGCAGGTGCGGCTGTGTCTGGAGAAGAAGGACTACGTGCGGGCGCAGATTCTGTCCAGGAAGGTGTCTCCCAGGGCGTTTGTGGTGCGGAAGACGACGAAGAAGGGGGAGTCGACCGGGGAGATTGGGATCGAGGGGATGAGCATCGAGGAGCCGGCCAAGGGCACGCCGAGCCTGGAGGAGCTCAAGATCCAGTACTACTCGCTGATGATCCAGTACCACCTGCACGAGAAGAACTACGTGGAGGTGTGCAGGTCGTACCGGGCCATCTTGGACACGCCGGGCATCGCTGCGGATCCGACGGCGTGGGAGGACGCCCTGAAGCACGCCGCCTGGTACGCCGTCCTGGCGCCCAGGGACTCGGACCAGGTCACGCTGCTTGACGCCACGAAGGCCGACTCGAGGATGGAGTCCATGCCGGTGTACAAGTCTCTACTCTCGCATTTCTCGAAAGACGAGATCCTGTGGTGGAATGTGCTGTCTCAGGAGTTTGCCGACGAAATGGCGTCGCAGACGGACGTCTTTGACGAGGATCGCAAGCAGGCGTTCAGGTTGCGCGTCGTCCAGCACAACATCTACACGATCAGCTCGTTCTACAGCCACATCTCGATGCCGAGGCTGGCGCAGATCCTGGAGCTGAGCGAGGCCGAGGCGGAGAAGCACCTGTGCGACATGGTGTCGGAGCGGGGCCTGGCGGCGAAGATCGACAGGGCGTCGGGCACCATCAAGTTTGGCGGCGTCAAGCCCAAGACGGCCGTACTGAACGAGTGGAGCAGCAAGATCTCCAAGCTGCTCCAGACGCTTGAGTCGACGTGCGAGATGATCTCGAAGGAGCAGCAGCAGTACGCCCTCGCGTCTCGGTCGTAAGGCACGAACGCCAAGCAGCAGCCAGGCAAAGCTTGTGTGCCGAGGGTGGATGATGGAGAGAGAGAACTCGTTCGCGCTGCCCGGAAATTCGCACCCCCCCAAAAGAAAGAACTCGTGTGTGTAACCCCCGACGACCCCTTGCGCGTTTCGAACCCACTCGGGCGGTATCACGCTTCGGAAGTCGAGGGCGCGAGCGAATCCAATTTCGAACGAGGCGATTCGTGTCATGACCCCGTCGTTCGTGCTGGACACGGGCGTCCAGGTGTCGAGCGTCGTCGCATCGCTCAACGATGGCAAGGAGCTCCTCGAGGCGCTGGGAGAGGGCGGTGGCGACCTCGCGTCGTCTCAAGAGACCCGCCTCCTCCTCCTCGTCGGCCTGCTCCTCGAGGGGGTCTCCAGCGGAAAGCTCGCTCCGGAAACGTTCGTCGAGCGCGTCCAGGACATCGAGGCGTTCAAGAAGGCGGGAGCGGAGAACTACGAGTTGGGTGACGCGCTCTGGATGGCGTGGCAGCTGCTCGGAGACGACGGCGGCAACGACGGCAACGACCAGAGGGAGGGCCGGGACGGGGCGGCCGGACAGCTGCTCGCGCGGACGGCGGCCACCTTGATGCAAAAGGAGTGCGTGTCCCGGCGGGTGCTCATGGAGGTCAGTGACGGCGAATTCATGGAGGCGGTCGGGCTGGTCGCGTCGTACAAGGACGGGTGGCGGAAGCGGGAGATCCGGCTCAACACGCGCAACGTCTACGCGCAGCGGAAGTTCAACATGCTTCGGGAGGAATCCGAGGGATACTCCAAGCTTTTGACGCTGCTGAATCAGTCCGGAGACGCCAAGGTGTCGACGGAAAACCTGGAGGGCATCCTGATGGAGATCAAGTCGCTCATCGGCTACTTTGACCTCGACCCGAATCGCGTGTCCAGCATCATCCTAGACGCGTTTGCGGCGCACCCGGACAACGAGACTTTCATCGATTTGATCAACGGATTCGGCATCCATAAGTGCGCCGAGTTCCTCGGGTTTCGGCTGGCCAGCGGCGAGGCCGCCCCCCAGGGCCTGCACCAGACGGCGGCGCTGCTCGTGCGCAGGGGCGTCCTCAAACTGGAGGACCTGATTGCGCAGTTCATGCCCGTCGATGCCGAGTACAAAGATTGGTACGCGGCACGGACGGCAAAGCTGGACGAGTCGGTCAAGAAGATCGGGGTCGTGTCCCTGGCCAGCAAGGCAGGAGAGGACATGCCCGTGCGGCGGGCGGGACAGTCTGCGCGCACCGTCGAACTGGACACCGATTCCTTTAGAAACATCATCGGCGGCGACGACCAGCGGCTGGAGTTTCTGGGCCACCTGCTGGCGTGCGGTGCGTGGGACGATGCCATGCTGCTCGTGAAGCACCTCGGTGACCACGGGGTCCGCGACGTGGCCGCGTGCGAGTGCGTCGGACGTGCACTGTGCTCCATCGTATGCGACGAGCTCGGGGGCGCCCCCGGTACCGGAACCGCGGCCGATGGCCCTGAGCTCGGCGAGCGGGCCATGGCTGCGATCGCCTTGCTCGGACAGCACCTGCACTTCGACCTGCGGGCGTTTGCGAAAGTACTCGCTGCGGTCAGCGGATTGATCAGCAGCGGGAATCAGGGCAAGAAAGAGCTTGGCCAGCAGCTGCTGCTCGGCACGCTCCTGCCGGCCTACAACCTGGTGCCGTCCAACGTGGCCATCGCCAGCTCGCTGTGGTCCGATGTGCTGTCCAAGTTGACGTACCCGGAGCGGTTCCGGCTGTATACAGAGTTCGGCGAGCTCGTCGCGAGCTCGCCGCTGCTGCAGGCGTCTGAAAAACTGGCAGAGACAGAGGCGCGGAGGATCCTGCGCCGGGTGACGGCGCCCACCACCAACAAAGACACCCGGAAGACTATGCGGCCTATCGGACGGCTGCTGGCCAAAGTAGCACACGCCAACCCTTTCGTCGTCTGCAGGCAACTGCTGCGGCAGGTCATGGGCATGCCCGGGATGGTCGCGTCCATCTCAGAGTCTCTCAAGTACCTGACGCCGATGGCGTTCGATGTGCTCACCTACTCGATCGTCAAGCAGCTGTCTTCCGGCAAGCGCAAACTCAAGGAAGACGGCGTCAACCTCGAGGAGTGGTTCCAATTTCTCGCGCTCTTCACGGGCATCGTCTGTCGGACGCAGCGGAACGTCGAGGTCACCGCGCTCGCGCAGCTCGTGGCCAACAACCTCAAGCAGAGCGAGTCCCTGGATCTGCTCGTTCTCAAGGAGATCATCACGTCCATGACAAGGATCTCGCCGACGGTCGATGTCAGCTACCAGCAGCTGGACGCCCTGGCCGGCAGCCAGGCCCTGATCCAGTACGTCGTCGGCGAGGAGGAGGGCGGGAAGGAGATCGGCGGCAAGACCAAGGACCCTGTGCGGGTGCTCCAGCGGCTTTTGATGGCCCTCAAACAAGGGCCCGAGAAGGAGCAGCTCCTGCTCCCTCTCCTGCTCTTGCTGGCCCAGCAGAAGACGCTCATCACGCTGGACCCGCCGTCAAAGCACCTGAAGCTCGCGGCCGAGCTCATCGACAAGTGCCAGGAGGTAACGATGCAGTACATCGAATTTTTGCAGAAGTCGCTGTCCTCGGAAGAGTACCAAGCGCTGCTGCCGTCCATCGAGGACCTCGTCGTCGACTACAAGATCGACCTGGAGATCATCATGCAGCTGTACCGCCCCATCCTGCGGACCGTCAAGCCATACGCGGCCAGAGACAATCAAGTCGATACGGACGACAAGGTCGATCCGATCGATCCGATCGACGGGGTCAGCGGTGTCGAAGGAGGGGACGGTGGCGAACAAGTCAAGAGGGCCGCCGGCGAGGACGGCGAGGACGGCGAGGTCGGCGAGGTCGATGGCGTCGAGACGAAACCGGGCAGAACGACAGACGACAACGTCGATCCGACCGCCTGGCCGATGATCCAAGAGCAGATGGCCAAGCTGGCACCAGACGGGGCGTTTTCGGGCATGTCATGGGAGCTGTTCGTCTGCTTCTGGGCATACGAGCTGCCCGACATGCGCGTGCCCACGGCCAGATACGAGGGGACGCTCAAGCAGATCAACATATCCAAGAGGAACCTCGAGGACGACATCGCGTCCCGAAGCAGCACACAGTACGGCGGCCAGCAGCAGCAGTCGCCCGAGGTGCCGCTCGAGAAGCTCAAGGCGGAGCTGGCTCAGCTCAAGAACCTGTGCGAGGTGCTTCCGGCGGACATGCAGGCCCAGCAGGTCAATACGACGACGGTGTTCAAGATCTTTGAACGCGCCTCGCGCTCCTGGGTCCTTGCTGGCAGCGGTCACGGCGATGATGTCGGCGACCGCGCGACGGCCGGTGGCGGCGCCGGTGCCGCCGCCGATGTCCAGGCCGCGGCTGCCCGCGAGTTCGTGCAGCATTGCATGCTTCCTAGGCTCTTTATGTCGCCGAAGGATGCCATCTTCTGCGTGGAGTTCCTGAAGCGGGCCCACAAGCTGGGGCCGCCCGGCTTCAGACTGCTCTCCGTGCTCGACCGACTGTTCAAGGAGCTCGCCTTCATCGCGAGGTGCTCGACCGAAAGGGAATCCATCAACCTGGGCATCTTTTTCGGGGAGATCATGGGCATGGTCTCGGGATGGAGGAAGAAGGCGACGTTCGAGAGGGAGTGCGCCTCGTCCGAGTCGTTCAAGGTCTTCAAGGGCGGCGAGCTTCTGCCGATATCGTTCCCGGAATGGACGCGGCTCACCGCGTCCTGGTCCAGCCGACTGTTTGAAGTGGCGAGCTCCTGCATGGCCGGGGACTACATGCAGATGAAGAACATGCTGCTGATCCTCAACCGGTGCACACGCGTGTACCCTGCGACTCGTGAGGACGCCGAGGGCCTGCTTGCCATCTTGCGGCCAATCAGCCAGGAGGACCCGCGCGAGGACCTCAAGACGCTCGCAAGAATGTACTGTACCTCTTTGGAGATGTCGATGCGGGATCGGCAGATGGTGCAGACCCGGAAGGAGTACGCCGGGGGCAAACCGCCGCCCAAGAAGGCCCCGAAGACGGACGAGGCCAAGGTGGAATCGAAGAAGGGCGGCAACACTGGCCCCAAGAACGAATCCAAGGCAGATGCCTCGAAGACGAAAAAGTCCGAAGAGGCAAAGCCGAAGAGGCGCGGCGCTGCCAAGGACGGCACCGACAAGAGCGACCGGGCGACCAAGGGCGACCGGGCGACCAAGGGCGACCGCTCGACCAAGACCGAGCAGCGCGGTGGCAAGCACGAGGCGACGCCGGGTGACAAACGCAAGGCCGGCGCGGGGAGCACCAGCAGCAAGAAGCCGGCGGACAAGGCGGTGGACAAGGCGGCGAACAAGGCGGCGGACAAGGCGGCGGACAAGGCGGCGGACAAGGCGGCGAAGCAGGACGAGAGGTCCAGATCGAAGCGCGAGGATGAGAAAAAGTCTAGGTCAAAAGCGGCTGAAGATAAGCGCACGGGCGACTCTCGCAAGAGAAAACGCGATGAGACGGACGCCAAGGACGACTTCAAGGACGGCAAGGACCCCAGGAACGTCAAGAGCGCCAAAGACAGCAAGAGTGCCAAGGACGCGAAGGACTTCAAGTCCAATAGGCCGGCCGACAAGGACAAGCGTGTCGATTCTCGCCGCGACGACCGGCGGTCGTCTCATCGGGACCGCCGGGACGATCGCCGGGACGATCGCCGCGACGAGCGACGTGATGACCGCCGCGACGAGCGCCGCGATGGAGACCGCCAGACCGACGATCGGCGGCGCAGGCCATCTTCGTCCGGCGACCGCGACGCTCGCAAGCGCGAAGACGACCGGAAGCGCGAGGACGACGACCGAAAGCGCTCTCGCTCGGAGCGCACCAGGGACGACCGCTCGACGCGTCGGCGGAGGAACTGATCGATGGGTTTCATTGCACAGGTAAAAGATGTTTGATTGAGGTCCGTACGCGACTGACAGGCAGCCCGACGACCGCAAAGTAGTCCCCCTCGATCCGGTCGACCATCCAAGCGTCTTGAATGCCATAGGCACCCTGACGAACGAACGAACGAGCGCAGCGCGAGTGAGTGTGAGACTCGAGAGGGTAAGCGCATGCGAGCTTGCGTCGATCGAGTTCAATACCCACCGCCTTGTCCTGACACGCTCCGCTGGCGATGTACTGGTCGACGTCCGCCTCATCGAGCTTCACGAAGTAGACCGTGGTCGTCACGGTGAACGACTCGACAGCGGCATCCGTTATTAATGCCACCCCCGTATGGACATTGTGAGACCGACCGCTCAAAGACATGAGCATCTCCCGGGCGTGCGCGGCGTCCAGCGGCTTCTCCCAAATCTGTCCCGGCTCGCCTTCGACGACGGTGTCGGCCGAGAGCACGATCACGTCCCGTCCCCCCACCTGGCGGAAGACGTCTTGTCCTTTGGCCTCGGCCGTCGCCCGGGCATACGTACTAGGGTCCGTGCGAGGGAGGTTCTCTGGGAAGGAGGACACACATACTCGGAAATCCTGGACGATCTGCTTCAAGAGCTCCTGTCTTCTGGGCGACTTGGACGCCAACACGAGCGTTTTGCTCGACGCTTCCAGCAGTCCACCGAGGTACGGCATGTATGAACTACGCTGTGTAAAGCTGGGCGGATTCAGATTTTTCAAAGCTCATGAGATTCTTGATCAAGAATCTCCGCCAGACTCCCCCGCTCCTCCTCGCCCCCGAACAGGGCCGCCGCCTCAAACCGCAGGCCGTTGAGGACGACCTCGACGTGCCCATCGCCGACGCCGTCGTTGTTGCCCCGTGCCAGCAGCCTGTCCGCCACCCGCTTCAGCTTGTCGAGCGTCAGCGACGACGGCACCCTCTTGGTCGCGACACGAGTGCCCCCGCGAACGAGCTCCATCACCACCATGGACTGTTCCATCGACGTGCACGCGACGCTGCCAGCCCCTGAGGCGTTCCTGGAGATGGCATACTGTCGTTCGAGCGCCGCGACCCGCGCCTCGAGCGGAACCGATAGGGATTCGCCGGGCACGAAACGATCCAGGCTCCGGACGAACGCCAGCTCGCAGTCGCGCCGCTCCGCCGCCGTGACATCGCTCCCGTTGATCCAAACGAGGCTACCGAGGCGGCCGAGGGCGATCAGCCTGTCCACGTCGGGCTCGTCCGTGCACAGCGGGTTCTCCGTGAACCGCAGCTGCTTGAGCCGGGGCAAGAGGCCCATCTCCTGGATACCCCGGTCCCAATCGGCCACCCCGTTACGAGCAACGCTCAACTGCTCGAGGGCCGGAAACCGGTCGCCGGCCGACACGCGAACCTCGTCGATTCCGTTCCCCTCCAGCGAGAGGACGCGGAGCGAGGGAAGGTCGCCGAGCGACCGGTCCAAGTCCGCCCACGACGCCAGGCCGTTCTGGCCCAGGTCCAACACTTGAAGCGCAGGGAAACATACCGAGCCAGTCCCACCGATGCGTATCCGGTTGTCGAAGAGGTACAGCTCGACGACGGCGGGAAACGCGGCCGCGATCCACCGCACCGTGTCCTCGCTCGTGATCATGCACCCGTTGAGCGCCAGTGTGGTCACGCTGTCGTTCCTATATTCAGTCCCCACGTCTCCGATGGGCACGTCCCCCATGCGATTGTTGCTCACGTTCAGCACCCGCAGGCTGGGCAGCGACGCCGCCAGTCCCAAAAGGGCGCCCCAAGACTGTCCCGACAGCAAGTTATCCGACAGGTCCAGCTCTCTGACGTTCCGAAGAAACGAGAGTCGGTCTCGCACCGACGATACGCGCAGACTGGCCAGTCCCGCCACCTCGAGCGCGCCGTCCTCTCTGAGGAACTCGTTGATCCGCTCAACGTCGCCCCGGACGACCTGATTCGCCGCCGCCGACACGTCCTTCAAGGTCCCATACTTGATCCGCACGGCTTCCTCCAGGGAGATCCCCGTCGACAGTCCATGCTTGACAAGGGACGCGTACCGCACGAAGGTCGCGGCGCCCGGGACGCTCGAGAAGAAGTACGCCTTGCCGTCGTGCGAGCCGTCGTGCTTCCCCCGCCCCGGATCGTCCCACTCGAGGCCCACCCAGAGACCCTCGTGGCCGTCGACGGTACCGACGTACCGTACGGTGGCCCGGTGTCTCCCGTGGACGACGACCCGTTGGCCGAGCGCGAGCGATGTTTCGTCGTCCTCCTGGGTCATTCAAACGTCGATTGGTGATTGATAGATCGCGTTCGTTTCGGCCGCGCCTGTCCGTCTCGCTCCTGAGTAGAATCCATCGACGACGACACCCGCGCCTGCCAGTGATGGTGGTGGTCCTGATGATGTTTTCGTTCTCAAGCCATCGGCCAGAGCTGACGATCTGTCAGTTCAATTGTCAACGATCTCCGATCCCGTCGCTTCTCGCGCATCTGTGACAGACGGACCATGAAGATGCTCACGGTCCATCGATTCCGTAGCGGCGCCTCTGTCTGCACACGCCCGTCGCGACGGCCGAACGATCCGCGAGCGCCAACGGCCATCCCCGCGGGGACCAAGGACGAGCGCGTCAGCAGGCTGGAGGACTTTTTCGAGAGCGCGACGATCGAGAGCTCTCTGTTTGAACGGGACGCGAGAGAAGAGATCGCACCGAGGGACCAGTGGTCGTCATCGGGCGCCGTGGCGGTCGTCTCGCCCGTCTTGCCCGTTGCACCCGCTGATCTTGGTCTCGAGCCCAAGATACAGCCCAGATCACCAATTATCGGAACAACACAATTGAAACGAACGACGGAACGTGCGAACAAGGCAATAGAAGCGATCAAGGTCCGACTCGGGAGCGTGCGGCTGGCCGACCCGAAGGACACCGCTTTGCGGACGCTGGCGTCGTACGAGTCTCGGTTGCGGGAGCGGCTGCATCGATTTGCTCCAGTCTCCTCCTCGTCTTCGGCCGCGTCATCGACGCGTTCTACCGTCTCGAAAGCTTCCGAGGTTTCCAGGCTGCCGCCGGCGCCGGCCGCCGCAAATGCGACGTCGCCGCCGCAGACGGGGGCCATAAAGACGACTATCACGGCCGCCACCGCCACGGCGACCGCCACGGTCACCGAGTTTCTGCGCCGCCTCTCTGTATCTCTTCCCGCGCCTCTGTCCCACGCCCTCGAGGCTTCTTCTTCCAGCAAGTATCGGGCGCCAGCAGCAGCGTTTGCAGCCGCCGTGATAATCGCCGCGCGTGCCATCGCGATGGTCAAGAGGCGGCGCGCGGCCGCTCACATGGAGGAGAAGGAGCGGGCCGTCCGAGAGCGGCGCGGCGAGCGGCAGCGTGCGCGTTTCCAGCAGATGTTCTCCGGCGAGGACGGCGTGGACGCGAGTGTCTTTTCGGCGGTACGTCAGAAGGGAGAGAATGTCGTCGTCGAGCGGGACGACCTCGAGGGGGACGAGGACGGCCTCGGGGGCATGGAGTCGATGGACGAGGAGGTCAAGAAGGCCTACAAAGAATTCGTGAAAAACTCCAAGCTCGGCGAGGGCGAGTTTTGGGACATCAACGACGAGGTGGAAGCCTTCGAGAAGATCGAGATTGAGTTTGACAAAGAGTAAGGCGTCATCGGCGGTGGTCGGCGCCGACCGCGTCGGCGACCGACGTGAACCCGTCCTGAGCTAGGCACGCCGCGAGCTCCCGCTTGACGCGGGGCACCAGCGAGGGACCCTCGTACGAGAGCGCCGTATAGAGCTCGACGAGTGACGCGCCGGCGCGAATCTTCTTGTAGGCGTCTTCGCCAGAGCTGACGCCGCCGACGCCGACCAGGACAATCTTCCCCTTGGTCAGCGTGTACATCCGGTGGAGCACCTCGGTCGACTTCGCGAAGAGCGGCTTGCCACTCAGACCTCCCGTCTCGTGGCCGTGGATATGGCTCTGGACGGCAGGAGGCCGTTCGATGGTCGTGTTGGACACGATCAGTCCGTCCAGCTTGAGGCTGGTGGCGACCCGGGCAATGTCCTTCAGCTCCTCGTCGACGAGGTCGGGCGCAATCTTGACGAGCACCGGGGGCCGGTTACCCTCGAGTTGGTCCCTCTCCTTGAGGACGGCCTTGATCAGCGTCTCGAGCTGGGACCGGCTCTGCAGCGACCGGAGTCCGGGCGTGTTCGGCGACGAGATATTGACCACGAGATAGTCGGCGAGCGGACCCAACTTTCGCACGCCGACCACGTAGTCCGCCGCCGCATCCTCAGACGTCTTGTTCTTGCCGAGATTGATGCCGAGCACGCCGCCGCCGCTCATGAGCTCGCGCTGGCGAACGAGGTTCTCGCGGGCCCGGTCGGCGCCTACGTTGTTGAATCCGTACCTGTTGATCACGCACTCCTGCCCTGGAATCTCGACGCGGAAACACCGCGGCTTGGGGTTTCCCGGTTGCGGCTCGGGCGTGATGGATCCCACCTCGACGAACGCGAAACCGAGATCCAGGAGGCTGGCCGCGGCGACGCCGTCTTTGTCAAATCCAGCGCTCAGGCCGAGCGGCGACCTGAACTGCTTGCCCCAGCACGTGATACGAAGTGATCCGTCGTCCGGGCGGGTCTCTCGCGGGAAGAGCCCTTTCGACGCCGCCCAGATGCCGATGTTGTGCGCCTGCTCGGGGTCGAGGAGGCGGAGGAGGGGGCCGACGGCGCTCGCCGCGTCGTACTTCAGCGCGACCAGGTCGTCTCGGTACACCGCGAGCGTCCCGCACACGGCGCCGCTCGACAAATACGCCAGTCGCCTCTGAGGGGGTGCGAGTGATTGGTGGCTAGTGACTTGAAGCAATTTCAAACTGGTCGGTCGGCCTGCGACGACGACGACGACGTACCAGGCTCGCGGACAGGGACATGCCGTGTGGTGTTTTATATAGGTTTGCGAATGGCGCCCGACGTGATCAATTGATCTTTGCAAAGGTCCTCGCGGACGAACTTTGTCCTCGATCGAGGATCCGGATCCTCCCGAAAAAACGATTACAGGTGACGAATTGTCCCCAAAACTATACTACTACTCCACTTTACTTCCACCACGGGTCAAGTCCGGTACGGAAGTCCTGCTCGGTCCACGGGCTGAGGGTGACGACGTCGTCGACGATGTCGGCGTGGGCGAGGGCGAGAGAGAGCGGGGCCGGTCCGCGGACGACCTTACCCTGGAAGTTGTACTGGCTTCCGTGGCACGGGCACATGAACTTGTTCTCGGCAGCGTTCCAAGGAACGACGCATCCCAAGTGCGTGCAGACGGCGTTGATTCCGTAGTTCTCGATTCCAGAGTCGTTGGTCACCAGGTAGGTGGCGTCTCCCTTGAGTCCCTGGACCAGCGTGCGGTCTCCAGACTTGTGATCCTTCACCCAAGCGGACAGCTTGACCTCGTTTCCAGCGGCATCACGAGCCGCCTGTCCTCCGGCACCACCTCCAGATCCCTTGGGGACGAAGAAGAGGGCGAACGGTCCGGCCATACCGACAGCGGCTGCAGTGGGTCGACGGCGAAGGCAACGGTGAGCTTGAGCGAGACGATCGGGCAACGGTGCACGAGACGACGACGACATCAACAACAACAACGACGACGCAAAGCACGGCAGCACGTGAATTCAACACGTACGGGCTCCGACGGCTCCCAGGAGCAGCAGGTTCATGATTCCACGCTTCTCCGGGGTCGGGACATCCTCCTGTCGAGATCAGGGAAGATATGTCGAGTGAGACGAAAGACCAAACGAGATGGGTGGGTGAATCGGCGTGTGTTTGTGTGTTTGAGGGGCGCCGGGCCGGTCGCTTCGTCTTCCTGGTCGGCTTGGCGGTCAGTCGGTTGGTGGGTCTGTCTGTCTGTCTGTCTGTCTGTCTGTCTGTCTGTCTGTCTGTCTGTCTGTCTGTCTGTCTGTCTGTCTGTCTGTCTGTCTGTCTGTCTGTCTGTCCGTCTGGCAATCGGTCGACGTGTCGACCGATTGACCTCCCAGTCTACCCCGCCCCACCTCCTTTTCACCGTCAAATCCAGAATGGCACGAAAGCCCGCCGCGATCCCCGATATGGACCCCATCCGGACACAGGGATGGTAAATACGTACAGCAGCCACGCTCGCAGCACGGACGACCCGCTGAACGCGAACATTCTTCGTCGATTTGGAGACGAACGAAGAGGCCACGGAGGGCTTCTGAATCTGGACACTCGTCAACATGACGTGGATATCGATGTACTACGGAAGAGTAAGACTAATAAAAGTGAGCTGGACGACGCCGCGGGTAGAATAGATGGGCGACGTTGGCGCGGAGAGAGGATAAGCTCCGTTCGCGCTTGCTTGGGCCTTGATCGACTCGCGGTGGCTGCGGGGCTTGAAGTCTTCCACGCATTGGTCTCGATCTCATTTCAGCGACATATCTATCACTTCCGAACTCTACTGACCCGGCGATCTGCCTCGAAACCAGCCCAGTAGTCACCTGCATCCGAACGTGCGTCATGTCGAGTCTGGCCTCGGATGCGTCATTGCACGCCCGCGTCGTTCCGATGCGTCTGCGGAGACGGGACAGGACGTTTCACGTGTCCTCAGATCTCGATAAGCGGGCGAGGCGTGCCGATGAAGCCACGACGGAGCCACATGGCGACAACGTGGCAGCTCCGAGGGAGAGGCCACAGTTCTCGTCACACTCACGCGTGCGTCTCTCGCATTCGTTCGTTCCCCCGCAGTGTTCATTCAAGATGGCCACCTACTCTGTTCTGTGCCTCAACTGCCAGGCGTTCGGCAGCAACATTGAGGAGACCAGGAACGCCGAGCACAAGGCCATCATCGACGCCTTCAATATGGCCAAGGCTGAGAACCACGAGCCGTCCCTGATTGCGCTCCAGGACTACGAGTGGAACTCCGAGGGCTGCCTGACACAGCTCATCAGCCAGATCAACGAGGCCCACGGGGCCGAGACCTGGAAGGCGTGCAGGCAGTGGGGTAACGCCGAGCTCGACCTGCCGGACGACAAGAGGGACGCGATCGTGCTCTACGATACCTCTGTCTACTCCGAGAAGGACATGGAGCGCCACTCGATCGGGAAGTTCCACGACCTCGAGCACCTGCTCGCCGGGCAGCACGACGACATCAAGAGTGCTTGCTCTTCGTTCGAGGGCAGGTGGGCCGGTGCCGTTCTGAGCGTGGCCGAGCGCAAGTTCCTGTTCCTCTCCTACCACGGAAGAAAGATTGCCATGCACAACGGCGAGGCCGTGCCCCTATCGACGAGCCTCAAGACGGCCATGAGCAAGGAGTTCATCGGTCACGTCGCCAACGTCGCCTGCGCCGACGGATCTCCGGCCATCATTGCCGGGTGCTTCAACACGAACAGCGAGCCGCTCCGAGCCGAGCCGCTCAGCTCCCCGGACGAGTGGAACGCCACCGTCCACGTCTACCCAGAGTCGGAGGCCGTCAGGAGGTCGTCCCTTGACGCCAAGGGTCAGCCGAGGGGCCGCACCGACTACGCCGTCATCGTCCATCCGGAGGCTGGAAGGTGCACGGACATCTCCGTGAGCGAAAACGACGTCCATCTGATCCCCATTGCCCCCGAGATTGCCGGACGCTTCTCCCACCAGCCGCTCCTCATCTCCTTCAAGCTCACGGCCAACTAATCGAGCGGCGCGATTGACGTCTGTGTTTGGTGTAACATATTTATGACTGGGTGGAAATACGTATACGTATACGTATACGTGGTGGAGGACTGGTCGTCTGCTCACCGGCTCACCGGCTCGCCGTCCCTCGAGCGAGGGCGAGGTTCGTGTCGAGGACGTGCTCTAGGACGATCAGCTTTTCCGACCGCTGCCTCGCTGCCGCCTCTGCGTTCGCCACCCTCGTCTCCAAGCTCGACAGTCGTTCCAGAAGGGATATCGTCTGATGTCTCCGTGCAACATCAACGGTCGAGCGATCCGTCGAGGCCAGAAGTCGCTGCCGGGCTTCGGCGAGCTTGCTCGCGGCTTCCCGAAGGTCTTCAAATATCCCGTTGCTCTCCATTATGGGGGCGACCTGCGAAGGGTGGAATCGCACTCAAAAAAAACCTCGAGGGAACAAAAGAAAAAGACCCCGCGTCTCTGCCGGTGTCGAGGACGTCGCCGCGCTCTTGGATATGATCTAGGAGTCTTCGGGGCATGTGGAAACGCGCGACGCACGCGACGGCGAAGGACAGACAAACGTGATCATCAGCCATATGTTGACGCTTCGAGCTCTCAACGCTCGCCTTCCGGCACACGATAAATACCTGTCTCCGTTCCCGGACGACATCGACGCGTCCTTCACGGCCCTCCTGGATGCACTGGACAGCGAGCAGCAGCACCACAAGGTGGCCGCGCTGCGAGCGCTCTTCACGAAGGGCTTGCTCCCGCTCGCAGCGGCGTCGGATCAGGTCGACTTCGGGCACCGGGTGCTGCTCTTTCTGATGAAGATCAAGGGTCGGGTCGTGAACAGTCGGGTGGACGAAGAATTCATGCGGTCGTTTATGCGGGCCGTCGGGTCGAAGAGGCGGAAGGAGGCCGAGCTGATGATGGAGCAGGAGCGGGTGCGACGGCTGCTGGCAGAGGCGGATTTGGCGACCGAGGACGGGCGGTGGTGGCGCCAAGCGGTATCGTATAGCTCTGACGACAATTTGTCCGACTGGAGCGACGATCTTGACGATGGTCGTGGAGACTCGGGTGGCGCAAGCGACGGCGACGAGAGGATCGCGACCGGTGCCACGGCCACGGTGTCGGCGGCGGCGGCGGCGGCGGCCTCCGATGCCACGGAGACCCCCGATCGTCGTCATCCCCTCGCTCCTCCGAGCCGGTCCCATCGGCTGCCGCTGCCGCTCATCCGGGAGCCAAACGCACGGTCGGCGCACGAGCGCGCTGCCCGGGCCGGCCAACACAACCACACCTACTCGGACCCACAGTCGTTGGCGGTATGGCTCGCGGTCAAGTCGAATCCGGCGTCAACCCACCTGTCCGAGTGTCTGAATCCACGGCACTGCCTGCCGGCGGGGTCCTTCGTCGAGCAGCTGCTCAACAGCGTCCTGGGGTTGGAGCAGCCCGGATCCATGATTCGCGACGTCAGAGGGAAAGGCGATGGCTTGGACGTCTATGCCGTGTACGATATCGTGGGGGGCGTGCATACGGAGGGCGTCTCGACGGGCGCTGCAGCCGCGGTGGCACGGGAAGTGCTGGAGGTGGCCAATGCGTTCAAGCGGGCCGAGCTCGGGGCCGAGAATCTTCACGCAGCCAGTGCAAGCGCGGTGGCGCGTCAGATCCGGGCATGTCGACTGCAGTGCCTCGAGGCGCGACCTAGGACGCTGATCGAGCTCGTGCGTGCGTGCTCGGCGGTGCGGCACCGAGCGATCATCCTCGACGGGGTCGTGGCGTCGGCCATCGACGGAAACGCGGAAGAGTCAGCCGTGGTCAAAGGGCTGATAGACGACCACGATCTGCTCTGCTCTTCGGGCGCGGCGGCCTCGTCCATGGGGGTGCTCTTGGAGCTGCTGGTGGCGGGCGAGGACGTCCCCGGTCTGCGTCGTGCGGACCTTCGGCGCGTCTGCCGCGAATATATGGACGCCATCGTGATCGGTGTGGAGCGCGAGGGGGTGGGCGCGCGTCCCTCTCCGTCTTTGGAGTCGTCCCCGGCACCAGCGACCCGGCCGACCCGGCCGGCCCCGCCGACCACCGCAGGGTGGTGGGACGACGAGTGCGACGAAATCGCGCGAGACGCCCCTCTGGCCCACTTCTCCGGCCCCGACGCGTCGTCGCTCAAGTCCGCACCGGCGTCATCGACGAGAATGGCTTCCGCCCCGCCCTTCGGATTCGACGATTGGTTGGTGCGGCGAGACACGGACATCGGGACGGCCTCGGACTCGGGCTCGAACACGGACACGAACGCAATCGCGAACGCGGAATCGGACGCCAAAGATTACTACCGGACGATGGAAGACACGTCCAGGCGCGCCATGGACGAATACAGACGGAGGGCTCCCTTGCCTTCGTACAGCTCCCTCGAGTCGGTCAAGGCCAGCGTGATGGGCAAGGTCGACGCCATATTTGATCGCGAGGGACCCCTGACTGCATCTCCCGCCAAACTCCCAGAAAACGGGGCGCCGAAGATCTACCCGCTGCCGCCGACGGTGCGCCTGGCGACCATGTCGGAGGCGGCGGTGCCGCGACTCGACGCGTCAAAGGTGGCCTTGCTCTCCCAGCAACTCGGTGCCGTGCAGCGCGTCTGCCAACTCGCCTTCCCGTACAACCAGCTCGACGAGGACCTTCGGCCGTTGGTCGAATCCGTCTGGGCCTCGCAGGACGCCTCTGGGAGCGCCGAGCACCATTACGTCACGTTCCGTGCCCCGCTGGCCGAGATGCTCGGCCCCGAGGCCCGGCGAGGCCTGTCGGCCGCCCGCAGCGCATCGGTTTCGCTGCAAGCTGCCTGGATGGCGGCCGTGGATGCCAGGCGCGAGGCGATCAAGTCGGACGTGGAATCGTCCGTCACGTCGGTGGAATCTTCGAAGTTGTCAAGCAACCGGGCAGAGCACCTCCGAGACCTCGCCACCATTGTACGTCTTCGCGACCGACAGCAGGTCGTCGACTTTGCCTTCTGGGACTTTGAGCGAACCACCGCGTCCGTCCTCACCCTAGGGTGCGACGCGGCGCACGTCTCTGACGTGTGTGAGACGATCAACGCCTGCTTCGTGAAGCTCGGTGACGCCGTGTGTCCGAGCCCAAGGGAGGGCGCCGTGATGATGTGACCCATCCACCCACCCGCCCACCCACTGGGGGCGAGCCGATGGCCACCGATCGGTGGCCATCGGCTCTCGCTGGCCAGTCCTTTTCTTTATCTGGGAGCGAGAACGAGAACGTGTGGTGGTTCTGCCCGTCGTCAGCGGTGACACCAAGGGAATGCATAGCCACTGTACCAGAGCCACGGCCGCGCGGCCAGTGGCTCGCGGCCTGTGGCTTGCGACCACACAATTGACGACGAGTTGCGCGCCACGACCCACCACGAATTTCGCGCGCGATACGTGGCCACGGGTCTCCGGGACCTCGGGGATCATCCGGCTAACCAGTGGCATGACACAAGCGCAGTCAGATGCAGCAGCGGGGCCCGGAGACGGCGACGTATGGACAGAATTCGTGGCCGAGACGTTGCTGCCGACCCAGATGGGCAAGTTCAGGCTTCGCGGGTACAGACACACGGTGGACGGCGGGACGTCGTTCTCCGAGCCTTCGGCCATCATCAGTGGGCAGGTAGAGGGGTGCGAGGACGTGATCGTGCGGGTGCACGACGCGTGCTGGACGTCGGAAGTGATCGGGAGCCTCAAGTGCGACTGCCGAGAGCAGCTTCACCTGGCCATGCGGACCATCCAGGAACAGGAAGGGATCGTTATCTACTGTCAGCAGGAGGGAAGGGGAATCGGGTTGGCGAACAAAATTGCGGCATATGCGCTCCAAGAGCGAGGCCTCGACACGGTGCAGGCAAACCGGGCGCTGGGGCTGCCCGACGACTGTAGAGAATACAGCGCGGTGCGGCACATTCTGCGCGAGCTGAGGATCAAGAGCATCCGGCTGATGACGAACAACCCGCGGAAAATATCCGAGCTGGAGGCGCTGGGGATCACCGTGACAGGGCGGGTGGCATGCATCGTGGAGGCCAGCGAGTACAACCAGGGGTACTTGACGACAAAGGAGCAAAAAATGGCTCACCTTCTTTCTCAGGACGAAGATATGGATCTGGACGGCTCGTTCTGCTATTGGAACCACGAGGGCGAGCCGGGATCCTCCGGGGTGGCCATCGGGGGTGAGGTCGAGTTGGCACGCAATGAAGAGGCCGTCTTGTCGGCGCTCCGGGAAGGCTCGATCGTTGACACGACGGACGGCCGAGAGCACCGGTTGATGGACTGACTGAATGATATTGCTGTTTATTTATTATTGCGCTCGTCGTCTTCGTCGTTGTACGACATCGCCGTTGTCATCGTTCGTTCTCGTTCTTTCCCTCTCATCCTCGCGAATTCATTCTCTTCTCTTCCGGCCCGCGATAGCTACGTCCGTCGCTGCTGATCGGGAAGCAAGCTGTTCCGGAGGGCTTGGAGCTTGTCGAGCGTGTCGTTGCCGCGCACGGTGTCCTTCTCTTTGACGGCGCATTCCAGCAGGTTGAGCACGGGCGCCCCGGTGCTCATGCCCGCCTGGGCGCGCTTGCGCGTCGCCGACATGTCGGCGATCAACCCGGACACGGGCACCGTGACCGTCCGCTGCCCCTTGGACGACTGCGTCGCCACGCGCAAGACGATGTCGTCCGTGACGACCACCACCGTCTTTGCCCCCCTGTTGATCCACTCCTTCGCTTGAGCCGAGATGAACGTATCGGCTTCCCGGTCTCCTGTAAACACGACGGTCACGCCAGAAGCTAGAAGCGACTCGGACGTCCCCGGCGAGTTCTCGTTGCCCATGGCGTCAAAGGCGACGACGACGCGGATCCCGTTCCACCGACCTGGCCAGCGAGCGAGCGAAGCGAAGCGCGCGGTGAGCGTAAGTGACACGAGCGTCGAGCGTCGAGCGCCGAGCGTCCACCAAAGAAGCCGTACTGTAGTCCTCCAGATGGGAGACTAAGACCTCCCGAGCATCCTCCAGCTCCCCGTCGGCCATCAGGTCTGCCGTCAACGACCACTTGAAGACAACGTTGTAGCCGTCTACGAGCAGAATCGGGACGGAACGAGTCGCTCGCAGCGCTTGCTTCCTCGCATTCAGTCCCACTGGACTCGTCTGATACAACGACCGGAGCGCAAAGTTCTTGCTCTCCGTTTTCGAGAGCTCCAACTCTTCCGCTTCCCGCAACCGTTTCTGTTCGACACGCTCCTCCTCGGTCGGCGTGTCTTTCCGATACGCCTCCTTAAGCCGCTCCTTCTTCGGCGCACGGAACGCCTGCTTCCGCACCTCCTCTTTGTACTGCCGCACCCACTTGATCTGGCGCCGCACGGGAATCAAAGAATTGCTCGTGATCCGCGGCGGCTCGGGCGGCGCCCGGGGCTCGGGGGCAGAGTCCCCGTTTTGCTTTCTCGGGGTCGCTCGGGGTACGACGACTCGAGCCACATGTTGTTTGGACATGTGGCGAAATTCGCCAACGTTCCGAACGTTAGCCGCCATCTGTTCGTTTTGTGCGTTGAATTACGATCTATGCGTGATGAACCATGCGGCGATGTTCGTCTTCTTCTTCTTCAGTGAACGCTCGGCTCTCTAGAGACAATTATCATGGCCACTCGCTTCCCAACCCTAATCGCCCCCCAGCAGCAGCAGGCTACCTCACCACCGAACCCAGCGCATAGTCTGAAACGTCGGGAAGTGCTGCACGGCCTGGCGACGGCGACGGTGCTACTCCCCGCAACCACCACCCAAGCCCGAGCGTTCACTCCTCGTGAGCTACCGATACCTCGGCACGACGTCGTTCCCGACCTATCGATCACGCGGGTCGTATTGGGGCGCTGGCAGCTGTCTGGAGGCCACCGGGGCGACGCGGCGACGGATCGGACGAGCGGCTCGCGAGCCGTCGATGACATTGTCACGGCCGCCGAGCGGTTCGGGCTGACGACGCAGGACACGGCCGACATCTATGGCCAGTCGCAGAAGCTGGTAGGCCAAGCTCGCCTGCGCGCAGTCCAGGACAAGGTAAAGTTTGAAGCGCTCACCAAACTGTGTGTGTTCAGCGAGTTTGAGGAGGCCAACAGAGCCCCCGAGGCGTTTGTGTCGAAGAAGATTGACGCGGCCAAGCGAGCGATGCAGTACGGGAACGACGAGCCTCTGGACTGCGTGCAGCTGTACTGGCACGACTACGAGAAACCCGGGTTGGAGGCGACGGTCGAGGCGCTCTGTGCCGCGCGAGACAAGGGCTTGATTCGAAGCGTCGGCATCACAAACATGTCGTCGGCGAAGATCGAGGCCGTGGTGGATCGAGTCGGCGCGGGCGGAATCTCGCTGAACCAGATACAGTATTCTGTGCTGGATGGCCGCCCGCTCAACGGCCAGATGGAGCTGTGTCGGGACCAAAACATCGGCGTGCTGGCGTTCGGCACGACTGCCGGCGGCTTTCTTTCTGATCGGTATCTCGGCATGAAGGCGTCGGACGTGGTCGCGGACACCTACTCGAAGCGAAAGTATGCGTCGATCATCGGCGAGCGGGGCGGGTGGATCTGGTTCCAAGGGCTTCTCGAGCTGCTCGCGGAGATTGCGGCTCGTCGTGGGGTCTCCATCGCGCAGGTCGCGCAGAGGTATGTGCTGGATCGTGGAGCGGCAGCGGCGATCGTCGGCGCGCGCAACGCGAACCACTTGGCAGAGGCGGCGTCGCTGTTCGATTTTCGGCTGACGAACGACGACGTCCGAGAGATCGAGCGGTACGTGCTGGTCGACAGGCCGACGAGCGACGTCTACGAGTGGGAGCGCGGGTTGAGCAGGTGGTAGGTAGGTAGCTTGCTTGCTTGCTTGCGTATCTCTTCCACGTGCGGTCCATGCGCTCGGATTGGCCTCCGTGACTCGCGGAGATTGGCCTGCGGACCCGCGCTCGCGAGCCAGAGGTACTCACGACCTTTTTTTCTTGTCATTCATCGTAAAACACACGATACACGGCACCGTCGTGTGTCCAATGCGTGTGTCCAACGCGTGTGTCCAACGCGCCGCCCAGGACCCTTCGTTTTCTCTCTCTCTCTAGGTTTTCGCCGAAACCGAATCGGTGGGGATGGCGCCCCCGCTAGTCCCGCGCCCACTCCGGCGCCTGGTCGCCCTGGAGCTCCTCTTCGGCCGTCGGGCGATCTCGCTGTCCGGCCACTCGTTCCGCCTGTTGGCCGACCTTCTCGCTTGGCTGTACAAACCCGTACACGCCCGGCTCCGCATCCTCCCCTTTGGCAGACCGGTCCGCGTGTATCACGGGCTCATCGTTCTGTGCCTGTCGGGCCTCGCGGCACGGAGGCTCAAGAACTGGGCGAAACAGCCGCGCGCCAAGATGAAGTCGTTGAGGAAGGCGATGGAGGCGGCCACGTCGTACGAAGAGTGGCACCAGGCGGCAGAGGCCCTCGAGCGGTTGGACGAAAGCAGCAAGCGGATGAAGGAGACCTTCAACGACATGTACGACGCCGATCTCATCCGAGGTCGGGTCGAGTATCTGCGGAAAATCAAGGCCCGTGGCGATCCGTACGAACTGATGTTTGTGCTGCGCAGCGATCTGATCAGGAACGCGGGCAACATCGCCGACGCCACCACCTCGATCCAGCCTCCGGCGACGCTTCCCGGCCCGATCCGACAGTACATCAAGCTCACGAAGGAGTGCCTCCAAGATATCTCCAACTCGCCTCTCGTCCCTCACGCGGAGCGTCTCGCCTTTCTCCGCGAGACGAGACACGCGTTTGGGCGGACGGCGCTGGTACTCTCCGGCGGCGGCTCGTTCGGCGCCTTCCACCTCGGCGTCGTCAAAGCCTTGCTGGATGCCGAATTGCTCCCTCGAGTCCTGTCGGGATCGTCGGCCGGTGCCATCGTGGTCGCCCTCGTGGGGACGCGGACGCGCGAGGAGCTCACCGACCTGTTTTCGGAGCTCGACACGACGCTCAGTCACATGGACTTTTACTCGCACAACACGCCGCTCCAGCTCACGCGTCATCTGCTCACTAAGGGCACGCTCCAAGACTACCGCGTTCTCCAGGACAGGCTCCGGCACCTGCTGGGCGAGCAAACGTTTGAGGAGGCGTACGCGCGCAGCGGCCTCGCCCTCAATGTGGCCGTGTCTGCCGCGGACACCACGGAGCCCGTCAGGCTGCTCAACTATCTGACGGCCCCAAACGTGCTCATCTGGTCGGCCGTCGCGTGCTCCTCGGCATTCCCGTTCCTGTTCGCGCCGCAGACCCTGCTCGCCCGGGACTCGCGCGGCCACATCGCGCCGTTTGCCAACAAGGCTGCCGGCGAGTCGCAGCGACGGTGGCGCGACGGCTCGCTCGAGAGCGACCTACCGATGCGGGGACTGAGCGAGATGTTCAACGTCAACTACTTCCTGGTGAGCCAGTGCAATCCGTACTTGCTCCCGGTCATCGCGGCAAAAGAGGCGCTGCCGAGGCCCATCGGGTCGCTGTTGGAGATGGAGTTCAAGCACCGGTGCCAGCAGCTGATGGAAATCATGCCCAAGCGGACCCTGCGCTTGCTCAAGCTGCTCAGCCAGCCGTGGTCGGGCGATACGACCGTCTTCCTGCCCGTGACGACGCTGTCGGCGTTGAAAAGCATCGTCAACATGAGCAAAGAGGACATCTTGCGCGCCAAAAGCGCCGGGCAGAAGGCAACGTGGGCCAAGCTGATGACCATCACGACCAACTGCGACATCGAGACGTGCATGGACGAGTGTCTGCGGCAGATGAGCCTCAAGAGCCGACAGTTCGAAATTCTTGGGAAGCGCGTTCGGTCCAAGAGCCATGCGCAGATGCGGAGCAACCCTTCGTGGCTCCGTTTGTCGAGCCTCACCAACCTCTCGGGACTCACCAACGCGTCCAATCCCCCGAGCGCAAACAACGACAACAACGACAACAGCCACAACGGCTCGTCGGCCATTCGGCACGTCGACTCGTTCGAGGGCCCGGGCGTCGACGTCAGCGCCAGCCTCAAGGGTCTCAATAGGCTCAAGAGCCTGAATAGCCTCAAGAGCATGAACCACATGGACGCGTGCGTCGATGCAGACGTCGTGGAGGCAGCGGGCGGCCGGGGCGAGGACGCTTCCGAGCAAAGTCTCCCTCTCGACGTCAACAAAGGGACGACGTGGAACAATCTGTTCAATCTGGCAGGGAACAAAGAAGTGTCTGGAGCGGGAGGCGGATTCTGGTACGCGCCGTAATTGCGACATTGTTGCGCGCCGTGCAACGAGCGATCGCAGCGGGCGCCAAGGCGTTGCCGCCGATCACAAAAAAAGTCGTCGAAACTCGTTACAGGAATGGTAAAATCTCAGGGTCCCTCTGTGAGTGATTATCATGTCGTACGTCGTAAAGTCTCCGGTCTTGTTGTGTTGTGGTCATCGGTCAGGTGCGTCATCGTGGTGTTGTCGTTAAGTCTTGATGGTTAACGGCGGAGAGACAGAGAGATATCTGCTAAATCTCTGTCTCTGTCAAAAACGCCGAATTACTTCCTCGACGGGGTCTTGGACCTCTTCTTGGAAGCAGACCTCTTGGTCGGGGTGCCGGTGGTGGCAGCGACGGCCCTGGCGACGGGGCGTGCGCCGATGAGCTCCTTCGGGGCAATCACCGTGCAGAACACGTTGGTGATGTGCGTAGAGGCGTCGACCACGCTTCCGGCGAGGTCGTCGCTCAGGGTGTAGGCCAGGCTGATGGCCAGCAGGAGTCCGGTGGCCTCGACGACGGAGAACGCCTTCAGGTAGTGGACGAGCACGTAGACCAGGGACGAGTTGACGACGGAGGAGCGGAGCAGGAATCCGGGGTTCTTCAGCTCGAACTTGCCCTTTCCTCCACTCACAGAGTCGAGGGAGTCGGACAGCAGCTTGCCACCGCATCCGGCGAGGGTTCCAGCGATGATGGCCGGGGCGACGACGCCCTTGTAGGCGACGGCAGCGGCGTTGGTCGTGGCGGCGATGGTCAGGGCGCGGAGGGTGTGCAGGCAAGCACGGGCAGCGATGCCGACAGCCGGCTGGGCCATGACGTCGTCGAGGAGCGGGATCGGGTTGTGGTTAACGATCCACCAGCAGACCGTCCAGTAAAGGACGACGGTGTTGGAGGTGAAGAGCGCGGAGGAGGACTGGGTGCCTGTGTATGGGGTGGGGGGGTGAGAGGTGGTCTGAAGAATGCTCAGATCTGAGTGGCGCCGCAGCAAGCCCCGTCCGTGCGGAGTCGCTTTCATTCGGCGCGCCGTGTCATGTCACGTACCCAGGAAGTAGGCAGCGGCGAGCTGGCCTCCGAACGCGAGAAGGAACCCCTGCGGATAGGTGTGTACGTCGTGAAGAGTCAGGCAACCAACTCCGGGAGAGATCTCTCGATCTCCGAAACGTGACCGGGCGAAATAGAACGCGTCGCGCGGCGCAGTGATAGAACAATTGGGCAGTGTAACGAAACGGGGCTCGGCGCGCACGGAAGAGCAGCGAGAAAGGCGCATGAAATTCATGAGTGACGGAGAATGAATGAACGGTGAATTCGCCACGCACCTGGACGTAGCTGGCGAGCGAGGCCGACGAGGTCTTACTCAAGCCCGCAGTGGACAGGCAATGTCCAGCCAGGAGCGCCTCAGTCGGCACCTTCGACACGAGAGCTGGCAGGGCTCCAATCCGCGAAATCGAAGCGCTCGTTTTGAGCAAACTCGTAACGAGCGCGAGCATGGAAGCGACTTGGGCACCAATCATCTTGAACGTTCGTAGAAGTAAAAACGTCAGTGGAAATAGGTCAAAAAATGTGTCGGTTGGTTCCTTCCGAAAGGGTCTTCCTCGAAATCCGAGGCAGGCCGCGTCCTCCATGCAGCCATGCAGCCGTGCAGCCGTGATCCCGATGTGCCTCTTCTGCACCACTCTCACATTGCCCCGTCCAGCTCCTTCACCAGCCCAAACAGACTCCGACACTCGGCCTTCGTCAGCCGTCCCTTGAGCAACACGCTCTTCAGGTGGCCCGGGGCCCTCACGCGCCGGCCGTGGTTCCCAACGTCGCCCCCTCCCCTGCTCTCCGAAACGTCCAGCCCCTTCCGCTCCAGCATCCCCGTCACGCGCATGTACAGGGCGTTGAGCTCTGCGTGCGTGGCCAGCTCCTCGCGTCCCGTCCGGTCCTGCCGCGTCTCTTTCTCTCGTCGTTCTGTGGCCGCCGCGTATAACTGCGACAGGACGACGGCGACCTGTCGTTTGGATCGGATGGCGAGAGTCAGAGCGAGAGCGATAATACCCACCCACGCTCCCGGATACAACCACGAGACGTACTGCATGCGAGAGATTGAGGCTCGGAAACGCTGGGTCGCTCGGGATTTCGACGGTGTGACTGCACAACATAATCTCGTCGGCTTCCAGTCCACTCTCCTCCCTCCCAAAGACGAGCGCCATCGCCTCTCCCCTTTCCTCTCCTCCTTCCCCTCCTTCCCCTCGTCCCATCCACCCATCATCGCCCTGCAAAAATGCCGAGAGGGACGGGAACGCCGGCCGCCCCTTGCCTTTCCGCCTCGAAAACGCGAGCGATACCATCGAGTCTGCCAGAGCTTCCTCAAGCGTCGCCACTGTCTCGAGCCTCGTGGGCGAACCGCAGGCGACGTTCTGAATTGTGTCCTCGTTCACGTCGGGACATCTGGGCGACACCAATGTGACGAGGGGAACCGAGAAGTTGCCCGCCGCGCGAAGGACGCTGCCGATGTTCTGCGGGTTCTTCGGCATGACCAAGACGACCTGCGGCAGGGGTGCGGGCGAGCGAGCGTGCGTACGTAAGCGAGCGAGTGAGTGAGTGAGTGAGTGACGCACTCGCTCGGAGGGGATGCTCCGTCCACCCACCCACCACGAAACCGTACCCTAACGTCATAGGGCGCCCCGTAGGACGTGAGGCATGACAGACGTGACGCCCTCACCAACGGCATCTGGCAATGCAATACAGGTGCACCCGAGAGAGAGAGAGAGAGAGAGAGAGAGAAACGAGTGCGTGCCTCGGCGCCATTTCAAGCAATTTTTGCGGCAATTCCGGAGGCGTGCGGACGCGGATACGTACCTTTCCGTACGACAGTAGCTTGCTTTCGAGCATATAACGGTCCAATTCAGCACCGGAAAGCTCGACACAGGGCTGGTGCGTCTTGATGACAGACGCATCTGGAGAACCCGGCCTCGTCCGGGGGGGCTCTCTCTTCCGCTTCATGGGCCAGGGCCCGCCCAATCACCCGAGGGCGATGAACCCACCGCCTCCAGCCTGGAACGCGCACCCGCACGCGCATGCGTCACATGTCCAGACACAACAGGGACAGCCCCGATCGCAGGCGCGTGTGTCAGCCGGGCTCTCCGCCGGGCCCTTCGCCGGGCTGTACTCGCCGCCTGCGGTTCAAAGCGTGCACCACGCGACACCGCAGAGGAAGGCCTCCCTGACCGGGGCGTTTCAGTCACCTGTCACGCTACAGGGGACGCAAGAGTGGTGCGAGCGAAGCGCGGTCGCGAGCGAGAAGGGCAAGGCGATCTTTGGTGCCGTCAACAGGGTCTTTCAGTCGTCGGATTGGGGTCTTTCGGACGTCCAAAGCCTACTTTCCATCCATTTGGAGCAGCCAGTGCGCAGCTTGGACCGGCTTGCGGCACATCAGGCGCTCAAGGCGGCCGCGGTTCAGGAGAGGCAGTGGTCGACAGAGCCGAACGGGCAGGGGTTCCGCATGACCGGGCGCGAGGCCAAGGGGTACATCGACAGGAATAACATCGATCCGACCCGCTTGCTTTTCAGTGCGTCTGACGAGGGGATTCCAGAGTCGAGGTCGGCGCAGTCCATCGCGGAGGAGAGCTCGAGCGAGCTGCAGAAGGCGGCGTTGCTGCGGCAGGCAGCCAAGGAGGCAGCGAGCCTGGTGGGCATCCCTCTGTACACCGATCTGGACAACTTTGTGGAGCAAGCCGAGCAACAGTACGCCGGGGGCTCGCTGCCGGTGGAAGACGAGCGGGCGGTGTCCGCGGGGCAACAACAGCAGGAGGGCGCGGCGGTTCATCCCGCCGGTGCGATGCAGCCGCCACAGCACCCGTTATCGCAGCATGCGTCGCAGCACCAGTCGCCGCATGCGCTCTACGTGCCACAGCATTCGCCGCTGGGCGTGCAGGCCGGGCAGCCGGCCCTGCCCACCCAGCCGGCCCAGCCGGCCCACCTCGGCCTGTCGGCACACCTTGGCACGTCGGCACACCAGCCGCACGCGATTCCTTTGAATCACGGCCCCGGCGAGCTGCCGCCCATCATAGTCAAAGACGCGAATCTGATGTCGACGGGCACATTTGACCGCCGGTCGCAAAGCACGTGGAACGACATGTCGCCCAGGTTCTACGACGGGGGTGTCCTCAACCTGCCGTGGGCGGGACAGGAAGAGATGATGGTCAGTGGCCCAACGATGGCCACAACGGCCGCCATGGAGGACTTCAACTCGCCGATCGAAGGCGTGCTCGCCAAGGCCACGGGTGCAAGCAGGTCGTCGGGATCGACCAAGGAGGGCGATGGGCGGGGGACCGGAGCCGTCGGAGCGGCGTTGGGTACCGCGATGGGCACCACCGTCGGCACCGCGGTAGGCGGGATGCCGGGCAACAGGCCAGGCGACGAGCTGGTGGCCGCCATGCGCCCGCCGCAGGCAGACGGACACACCATGCCCACGCCACTGTGCTTCTGTGGTACCGTGTGCGAGCGGTCGACCACGCCGGGCGGCGCGGTCTACTACGGGTGCAAGGCCTCCAAGTGCGGCGCGCAGATCCCCGTCTCGCCCGGCGCCCCCGGCTTTGCACACCCTCGGGGTGCCGGCGATGATTCCAGGGTCCTGGCGAATCTGGTGTCACAGATGGCGGACAATACGACGAACAAGGCACAGAAGCGGAAGCGGGATGCGAAGGCCTCGCCCGCCAAGGCTTCCAAGGCCGCCAAGGCCCCCAGGGCGAGGGCCGCCGCGAACAAGGCTGCGAGGGAGGCGACGAGGGAGGCTGTCGAGGCAAAGGAGTCGAAGCATTTGAAGGAATTGCCCATAAGGACGCGCAGAGAGGACATCCAAGACGAACGAGATGCCAATGCCGCCCGAGACGGTGGAATGAACGACGACGACCACGACGAGGACAACGATGAGCTGGTCTCGGTCGCGGCCAAGAAGGGCGCAAATGCAAAAGCAAAGGGGAACGCATCGAAAAAGGCCACCAAAGGGAAACAGGCCAAGCTCGCCGCCACCAGTGAGGACACGGAGCGCACCGAGTTTGCCGAGCCGGCCGAGCCCTCTCAAGGTGGCAGAGGCGGCAAGGCCGCCACCACCGCCACGACCGTCACGACCGCCACAACCGCCGGCAAGGCCTCCAAATGGACAAAATCCCCCAAGTCAGCGAAATTCACCCAGGCGACGACCAATGACACTCGGCAGCCGGCTCGCGCTGCCGCGGTTCGGGCGGCCGATCAGCTCCTCGCCGATGCGGCCAGGGGACTGGCGGACCTCGGTACAGCGTCCAAGGACAATCAAGTCCTGGAAACCGAGCATCTGATCGCACAGGAGCTCTCGGCCATCCCACCCGAGATGCGATGCAAGAAGCGGGACCCGTCAAAAGGCGGCCGGAAGTGCCTGAGGTCGTTGCGGCTCGGACCCCAGGGGCCACTCGGTCACCTGGGACGGTGTCGTTACGCTCCCAAAAAACCCGAACGGCCCAAACGGGTGGTCCATGGGGTGTCTGACGCCTCGGGCACGTCGACGTCAAACATCAGCTCCCGGGCGACGTATGTGACCGACGCGCAGCCCGCCCCCCGCCGTGCGGCCGGAAGCTCGCTGGGGCCCACCCGCAAGGGAAGCAGCCCCGTGGATAACGCCCCCCGGTCGCGGAACAAGCTCGGCCCGACTGGCAAGCCCGGCGCCAGAAGCACCGCGATCGCCGTAAAACCAAAAGGCACGGCGCCGACTGTGGGGGTCGAGCCCGCGCCGGCCCCGGACGCCACCTCGGATGAGAACGTCAACTCGGACGACAGCGCCGGCAATGGCGCCACGGATGCAAATACGGACCCAGCTGCAGCCACAGCCGCCGCAGCTGCGGCTTCAGACGCCGTCGCCGCCGCCACCATCGCAGCACAGGCGGCGAGAGCGGCATCCAAGAAGCGACTGGACGAGGCGGTCGCTTCCGGCAAGCGACACGCCGACGGCCGGGAGCTCATGCGGCGCGAGTTCGCCGAGTTGTCTGCATCCAGCATCCATTCAGCCTATGGGTGCAGCGCGCTCATGCCGCACGTAGTGTGGCACCAGCAGAAGCAGACGTTCGAATCGCAGTGCGAGGTCTTGCAGGCGCACCCCCTGCTGCACGCCGAGACGGTCGGCAAGACGAATATCAGCGCGGTGGCCGGGACGAGAACCCTTGTCGTCGACGGAAAGCCACTGCCGCATATGACTTGGTCTGAGATTGCGGCCCAGGAGGGGGCCAACGGGAACGCGCCCGCCTGCCGGGAGCAGGTCTCCGGCCTGTTTGCAGCGACCGCCTTCTCGGCCGGTCACGTCGTCGCGGAGCTGCTGGGCGAGTTCATCTCGGCCGCCGAGGCCGAATGCCGCAAGCGCGAATATACGGCCATGATCGAGGGTGGATCTGGCGTCGACGACGCCGGCCTGCGGCTCGTGAATGCCATCGGCGAGGACCGCGGCCGCCTCGCTCGGGCAGGCGACATGATGTTTGCCCTAAACAAGGACTGGGCGATCGACACCACCAGAGCTGGATCGTCGGCAAGGTTTGCGCGGCGTGCGAAGGACGGCAACTGCCGCCTGGAGGCCGTTCGGGACCCCAGCGGAGCCGTCCACCTCTTCCTCCAGGCCGTGACCCCGCTGGAGAGCGGCGACGAGATCACGATCCGAGAGCGAGATTACGATCCGGGCCCAGCCGTAGGTTTTTAGGGAACTAAACATCATTTATATCTATCGCTTTTGTTCATTCTTCTCCCTGAGCCAGCCGATTCCGCCGCTGACGAGCGCACCGAGCATCAACACGCCGATGGCCGGCTGGAACACCCACTGCCACAGCGCCAGCCACGCATCCAAGAGCCCAGTCACACCTGTCGCAGACTTCAAGCCAACCCCAGCTCCGAGCCACCCTAATGCAAACAGAATGAAGAAAAAGTCGGCGATCAGTGCCTTGTCGACGAGCTCCTTGAACGACGACCCGGACGCCTCTGCAGAGGACGGCACCTGCGCCGATCTCAGGTCCTGCTCTCTACTCTGGAGACGCTTGAGATCCTCCTGAAGCAGCTGGTCCAGGTCGAGGTCTTGGTCCCGGTCCGAGGACGACGAGTTGCACGTGGGCGGCGATTGCAGTCGACAAGTTTGCCGCCGAACGACGACGACGTCGGCGCACGGTCGCCGCGTTCCCGTCGACGAAACCGTAGCACGCGTCGGGAGGGAGGCAACGGGCCGCGCGGCGATGACGGGATGGAGCATCGCGGTGGTAAAAATTTCAAGTCGCGCCCGCGGGTGTTGAGAACTCGTCAAACCATCATCAAACCATTGTCGTCGATCCACGGACATGGACGAGCCAGCAGCAGATAGAACCACGACGAACAGCTCGGTGGTGCTCCGGCGAGAGGCGCCGACCGTTCTGTTCAGCTCCAACTCGCAATTTCCTCGTTCAGGCTTCGACAAGCTCAAGCTCCGTCGCCGGATCAACGTGTTCCCGTTGCGGATCACGCTCAAAGCCGACTGGGCCGTGGCGACCCGGGACTTTACTTACGGGTGCTCGGTGAAAGACTCTCTGCTGGGGGGGCGGTTCACCGTCAACGTCGGCGAGCGACAGGTGGGGTACCGGAAGAACTTCTCGCTGCCGAACGGATCCAAGCTCCAGCTGGTGGGGAGCGCCAGCTACCAGGAGGACGGGAGCGTGAAACCCGACTTTGGCGTGCAATACAAGTTTGGCGGCGACATGATCACCCGGGCGGGTCACACGGACGCCATGATGATCGGCGGGAATGCCGTGGGTATCAGGCAAAAAATCAACGTGATCAAGGGGTTGGGAGTCGAAGTGAACGGTGCGGTGCGCGTTCCGCAGCCGACAGCGACGTACACGTACGATGGCGGCTCGCTGTCCATCGGGGAGGGCGCGTTTGAGCTCCACGTGCAGGAGGTCAACGGGATCCTGCGGATAGGCTACTGATGATGCGTACTACAAGTTTAATGTGTAGATTGAGACGCGGCGGGGTAAAAGCGCCGGCAGACCCAGGCAAACACGCCGGCGTTGAGCATCATCAGTGCCGCCAGCAGCAGGAAGTAGGCGTCAAGGCGGCCGGCGTCGAGGTCGTCCGGGAGCCATCCGGGGCCGCCTCCGAGCTTCGAGAGGAACTGAACAATGATCACGAGCCCGCTACTCAAATAAGACCCCAAGCACACGCTGAACAGCTGGAGCGCCGAAGCCATCGACCGCATTGTGACGGGCGCACTGTCGTAGAAGAACTCCATGGTGCCGACGCTCGAAAAGACTTCCGCCAAACCCACGAGGACGTACATTGGCACCTGCATCCAGATGGACGGCGGCGGCAAGCCGTCCCGCACCGCGGCAAGCCGACGGGTCTCGACAAAGGCGGCCGCGATCATCGCTGCGACGCAGATCACCAGGCCCAAGCCGATCCTCTTTAGCGTCGTCATGGGTCGTCCCATCCGTCTGAGCGTCGGGACGAAGAGCTTCTCATAGACGGGTATGAGTCCCACGATCGCGAGCGTGTCCCAACTGCTCAGACTCGCGGCCGGAACCTCGAACGACCCGATCCGGCGATACATCATCGCACCCTGGACCACGAAGAACGTCTGCATTTGCGAATAGATCGTCCAAAACAGGATCGTGGTGAAGAAGACGGGAAGGAGCGCGTAGACGAGCTTGACGTCGCCGACGTCCTCGGCCGTGTGGCGTGCGAGCGCCGCGTCCAGCCAGTGTCCCTTATTCGTCGATGTCGTCAATGTCGTTGCTGTGCTCGATGTCATCGTTGCCCCATATCCACGCCCATCGTCAGACACGAGCGGCTCGCTTTCGGGGCCTCGCGCCTCGTCGCCCCGGTCGCGGGCTCTCCGGCGCCCTCTCAACGCCGATTTGGTCACAGAAACCACGCGTTCTAGCGGGCTGTCGCTCGGAGGGACGTGTGTGTACCGCGACTCGCCCGCCACCAGCACGACGATGGCCCCCAGCATGGCCGCGGCCGGCACGGCAAACCCGATCGCCCAGCTGATGTTCTCCTGGATGTACACGATCGCCGTCGACGCGATCAAGCTCCCAACGTTGATACTGAAATAAAACCAGTTGAAAAAGCTCTTCTTCTCTTCCCGATCCCTCGGGTCGTTGTCGTCAAATTGGTCGGCTCCGAACGTCGAGTTGTTCGCCTTGATGCCGCCCGTCCCGAGCGCAATCGTGTAGAGCGCAAAGTATAACGCCGCCATCGACTTGACTGGCGCCGCAGCCGACGCCGCCAGCAGAAACAGTCCTGCAAAGTAGATCCACGAGAACATCAGGATCGTCTTGTACCGGCCCCATGCGGCGTCGGCCAAGTACCTGGCGAGCGAGCGAGTGCGAGTGAGAGAGTCAGGGCGGGCGAACGAACAGCGAGGAAATAAAAATCCGTACGCGCCGAGCAGCGGCGTCAGGTAACAGGTACCCTGGAAAAGGTTCACGCTCACGGCCGCCGACGCCGGCGTCTGCCCCATCACGGTGCTCAGGTAGATGACGAGGTTGGTGACGAGCCCGTAGAACGCGAGCCGCTCCCCGAATTCGTTCCACAGCAGGTAGGGAATCGTCGACCGCAGGACGCTCTTCCGTGTCGCCGTCATCGTCGCCGTCATCGTCGCCGTGTCGAGGCCATGTCCACCGTCCGTGTCGTCGTGCTCCGGTGAGCTTCGCATGGGAGGGTCCGTCGTCCACCGCGCCTCAAGGCGCTGTTCCCCGCAGCGTGCGTTGGAGACCACCTGTGCGATGCGACCAGGTCTGCATCCAGAGTCACAGAGTCACTGTGCGTTGGTACGCCTCTGAACGTGCCGAGGAGGTAGGGTTTGCGCAAATTGAAAATGGCGAATAACGGCGAGGACAACAACGTTTCGTTGACGGGATCCGACCACGATGACGACGACGGTGTGGTGGAGCTCGACGACGACACCTCGAGCAGCGGCGACGGGGACTTGAACGACGCGGGCGATTTCGACCCCGAGACCAACGTGGCGTCCCTTATGTCGATAACCGGGTGCTCGGCGTCGGAGGCGACGTTCCTGCTGGAGGCTGCCGGGGGCGATCTCGTGATGGCGTCACAGCTGTACGAGGACGAGCACCGGCTCCGGCAGCGGGCCAGTCGGCCCCCGCCGCGTGCCGTCGCACGCGGCGATCGCCGCGAGGCCCTCGTGCATCGGCCCTTGCCGCTGCCTTTCAACCTGCTGGGAATGCCGTTCACGTTGGCCGCGAGGCTGGTCCATCTGACGTTCTCGCTGGTGAACGCGGCATCGCGGCGGATCCTGCCCGGGCCGGTGCACAGGATGTTTTGCCGCTTTTTCAGTCTGCTCGCGCCGCGCGCGAGGGCGGAGGACCCGGTGACGGCCGCGGCCGAGTTTATCACGGGGTTCTCCTCCAAGTACGGCGAAAGGTCGCCCAAATGGGAGCTGACCGGCTGGGAGGCGGCGGCGCAAAAGTCTCAGCAGAACGGCGTCTTTCTGTTCATCTACCTGCACTCGGAGCGTCATCGTGACAGCGACGCGTTCTGCCGCGAGACGCTCTGCTCGCCGCCTTTTGTCAACTACTTGAACGCGACCTTCGTCTCGTGGGGCGGGGACATCCGCAGCCCCGAGGCCTACAGGCTGGCGATGCGCCTCAACGTGGTGCGCTATCCGTACTGCGGGCTCCTCGCGTTCGGCGGGGCGGGCACGCGGCTGATCTTCCACACGGAGGGCAAGGTGCGGCCGGAAGCGCTGGCGGAGTTGCTCCAAAGGTCGCTGACCGAGCACGGCGGTATCCTCTGGGAGGAGCGGCTGCTCCGTGAACAGCGCGAGAACGACCGCCGCCTTCGCGAGGAGCAGGACGCCGACTACGAGCGCTCTCTCGAGGCCGACCGGGTGAAAGCGCTCGAGCGACAAGAGCGCGAGGCGGAAGCCGCGCGGCGGGAGGCGCAGGAGCGGCAGAAGCGAGAGGAAGCAGAGGCGCGACAGGCGGCGGCAGAGCTGGAAAGGGAACAGGAGTCCGAGCGGCTCCAGGCCAGACGTCGGGAGAAGAAGATGCTCCTGGGGGACGAGGTGTCGGAGAGCGACGGCGAGACTGGCGTCATTCGGGTCAGATTTCCGTCGGGCGAGACGGAGCAGCGGCGGTTCCGTATGGCGGACACGTACTCGCGGGTCGTCGACTGGGTCGAATCTTTGGACTGCAATGAGCACGTGTCGTTCAGTCTGGCGACGACGTACCCGCGGCGCGTGCTCAAGACCGTGGACCACGGGTCGTCGACCCTCGCCGAGCTCCAGTTCGAGAAGCAGACGGCGCTGGTCATCGTCGAAGAAGACATGTAATCGTATTTGTTATACAATGAGGGTACTGGTCAATGGTGGTCAGTGTTGATGCGACGCCGACGCTCTCGCCGAGACTGGCGTTCCCGCTGTGAAGGACGATGCGATTCCCGCCGCCTCCTGAAGCTTGTACGGCAACACGTCCTTGCGCGTCACCATGCCCTTGACGCGATTGTTGTCGTCCACGACGACCAAGTGACGCAACCCTAAACGAGCGCAGTGAGAAAAAAGTGAGTAGTAGTGGTGAGTCGTCGACGTCATCATCGACGACACAACCGCACAACGCACCCATGGTCGTGAACAGCAGGTAGCTCTTATCAAGGCTAAAGTCCTCCGACACCCGGTACGCCGAGTAGTTGATGAACGGCCGCAGATCGAGATCCTCTTCCCACAGGGAGGCCGACCTATCCCTGTTGGCCGACGGCACGGCGGTCGCCGCCGCGGTCGACATTGACGAGGTCGCCAGCACGCTCCCGTCGAGGACCGCCAGCTGCTGCTCCTGTTCTCGGAGCTGTAGCACTGGATCGTTCAGCCCCTGATTGACGTCCTCATATCTGATCTCGAACTTTGTCGTCCCCCTTTTGACCGACTCGACCAGGACCTTGAGTAGAACATCCCTCCCGACGATCCCCACGAAGCTGTTATCCGACTTGACGATCGGGAACCCGTTGTGGCGAGTGCGCGTGAGCGCCTCCCGCACGTCTCGCAGCCTCATCTTCTCCCGCAGCGTCACGACCGGCCACGCCATGACGTGCCGCACCTCGACCAGCTCGAGCGACGACAGCGTCGACGGCTCCTTCGGCAGGAAGGGAATGCAGCTAATCTCCATTAACCCGTGATACAACGAGTGGCACCCCGCATCTGCCACCCACTTGGCCAACATGATGGCGACCATCGCGGGCAGCAGGATCCGAACGTCGTTGGACATCTCGACGATAATCACGGCCAGCGCGATCGTCATCCTCGTCACGCCGCCCATAAACGCGCCGGCGCCGATGAGCGCAAACAGCCCCGGATCGATCCAGCTCCACGGACTCGGCGGCAGGAAGACACCCGGCGGCGCGCCATCGCTGCCCGCGCCATACGCGGCCGCGATGTTGACCGTGGCCAGCCCGACGAACCGGCCGATGCACGCGCCCATGAGCAACATCGGAACAAACACCCCGCTACTGACCGCACTCCCCGCCGCCAGCACGGCCCCCACGAAGTAAAACACGAAGAACGTAACGATGGCCGCGTAGCCAAACTCCCGGTGCGTCCCCCTGCTCAACAGGTGCCGGATGCTATCCTCCCCGTTGACCGAGATGAGCGTGGCCAGCTCGTTATACGACTTGGGCACGGTGATATTCGAGTCGGTGATATCCCAGTCCGGAGGAATCTCCGAGGTCGCAGCCTCCCTGGAGCACGTGTAGAGCTCGATCGAGTCCTCGACAATCCTAACGAGCGAAGCGCGCAGTGCGAGTGAGAGAGTCGGGGCGTGCGAGCGCACGTCGGTCGATGTGGTCAATACCCACCTCTGGATCCTCGGCGGCGTCCCCTCCGGACACACAGGCTTCGACTCCCCCTGGATAATCACGCATTGCGTCGGCAGACACGGGAAGAACAGCGGCAGAATCGTCCCCAACGTCGTAAACACGACGATCAGCACGCACGGCTCCAACAGCCTCGCCCGCTTTGTCTTGAGCAGCCTCCCCCGCAGCCTTGTCACCCGCAGATTCAACACCTGGCGAATGAGCGAACGAGCGAAGCGCGTAGCGCGAGTAAGAGTCGAGTGGGAGTCGAGCTCATCTTGGCGCACCGCCACACGTCCAACATCGAGACCAATAATACCCTCGAGTTCAATAATACACACCGTGAACCCGATCGCCGCCAACCCAGAAATCAACCCGACCACCGCCGCCGGAATCATTGCCATCGCATGCGTCGCCAGCTGCGTCTGCACCTCGAAGTACACGGTCGACGCCTCGTCATCAAACAGCCCAAACTTCCCCTCCTTCAGCGCCGAAATCCCAGAATGCAACGTATCCGCCGTGAAAACCGACACCATACAGGCGAAGAACACCTGCCACCCCAGACTCTGCTGCCAGAAACTCGCCAGCTCTTCAAACATGAACAACAGCCCGCCCACAGGCGCACTGAACGCCGTCGCGACCCCCACCGCCGCCCCCGCCGTCACGAAATTGCGCTTATCGGTCGGATTCTGAAACCTACGAAAAAACCGGTACGGCAGCTGCGAGATCCCTGCCGCCAAGATCCCCCCCACCACCAACACGGGCCCCTCTGGCCCCACCGCCAGCCCGCTGCTCACCGCCAAGATCGCCGACAGGTACTTCACCAACCCAGTCTTCCCATCGAAAAGCCGCGGCACGTCACATCCGTTCAAATACGCGATCAAATGCGGCACCCCACTCCCCGCCGCATCTGGCGCCACCGTCACGACCAACCACGCAGACGCGTAGACCAAGGTCGTGGACACGGCCACGTTCCACACCCAGCTCACAAACAACGACCGCGTATAGTACAGCAGCCACCGCGTCGTCTGATACTTCACGGTACTCAATATTGAGATACTCAAATGCAATGAGAAGCCGACGATGCCCATGGTCACCCCGATCAGCGCCATCACGACCCAGCGATCCCAATATCGTGCGACCTGCCGAGCCAGCCAGTCCTTGTACACCTTGCTGCTCGGGGCCAAGTAATCGATGCTCTCTGCATCCTTCAACCGCTCCTGATCCGACTGGTTGAACACGTGCGCGTGTGACGTGGACTCGAGGTGGTCAGAGAGGTTGCTGAAGAGGAGCCCGGAGAGCGAGGGGAGAAGAGAGACAGACGCGTCTTCGAGGTCGTCTTCGAGGTCGGCGTCTCGTGTCAGTCGTGTCTTTTCACTTGCATGTCCGGACAAGTCCTCCATGGTGCTGAGCACATTCGTGCGTGCGAACTTGAAATTTGAACTGGCAGTTTTTTTTCTGCCCATTTCTCGACCGCGCAGAGTACACCCCGTCTCTGTCTACCTACCTACCTACCTATCTATCTACCTATCTACCTATCTACCTATCCGCGTGCCAGACCCGAGCGCAAACGGAGTATTCTCGGCGGGAAGGATCGGATCATCACGAACACGAACCAGCAGTTCAAGTCATTCATGTCTCAGCCCCGCCCGACACGGACATCCAAGCGTCGTCTCCGTGGCGTGGAGAACACGGAGGAGGAAGGGAGGGATACCGTGGATGAAGTCATTGTCGACGGGGGGGAGGAGGGCGAAGCGCGGGAGGGCAAGCGAGCGTCCAGCCAGCCAATGCCGACCGGCTGTAAACTAACTCAGGACGAAGTCGATGAGATTGACGCTGTCATCGACAAGTATAAGGTGGCAGCGGAACGGGCGATGAGGGCGTTGCCGGAGAATGTCACTGTCACGGGGCACGAGTTGGATGCGGCGACGCGGGGCGCTGTGCGGCACGTCTTGATGAGCAATAGTCAGTGTGAGGGTGGGTTGGTGTTGGGGAAGGATCTGAACGCCGTGATTTCGGGCTTGGTGGCGGCGCAGAAGAAAGGCATCGTCCAGGTGGTCGTGGCCAAGGCCCAGCATGTGCTGGCATCCAAGTTTGGGGTGGAGATGCTCGAGCTGGAGAAGGCTGGCGTGAAGAGTGGCGGGAAATACTACGTCCTGCGGTCGATGTGTCCCGGGCGGGTGTATCCCGGGGGTATGGGTGACGAGACCGGGTTGCTCGGCCTGTTGGTAGCGTTGATTTACATGTCGTGCGGGTCGTTGCCAGAGCCAGAGTTGATGCGGCATATGATGGCGTTGGGGGTGAACGTGGGGAAGGTGGGGGAGGTCGTGGATGATGCGGTGCGGAAGCGGTATGTGAAGGTTGATAAGGCGTCGATGGAGGGGTCGGTGGACGAGGCAGTCAAGGTCTACGCAGTGGCGGAGCGGGCCGTGGCAGAGGGACTGACGGAGGACGCCGTGCTACGGGCTGTGCAGGAGGAGTTCGTGTAGTGTGAGTTTGTTAAGTGTATGTAATTACAATAGCCAGAGTCCGAGCCCGCAGGAGAGAAGGGGAACACTGAGATTGTCGTCGAGCTGGACAAACTCGTCGAGACTCTCCAGCGCGGTGGCTGCGAGGGAAATGAGGGCCATCGTGGCGAGCGTCTGCTCGTCGTATGTGACGAGGCCAAAGTACCCGAAGTATGCCGTGAGCGCGGCGGCCATAGCGAAGCCGCCAAGGAACATGGCTGCGGAGCCTGGGACACTTTTGGACCGGGACCACGGCAGCTTGCTGGCGGGGCTCTGGCCGTAGCGGCGGCCGACAATGTCTGCAAGGCCGTCACCTGCGCACATGACGCTGGTTATTGCGATGGAGGTCAGGTTGTGTCTCCATAGGAGGAGGGTGACGAGGGTGAGGACGATGCAGTAGTAGAGCGGTCCGCGGAGGAGCTCGGACCGGTCGCCGCTTCTGAGATGAGGCGAGGAGGGGTGATGTGTGAGTGCGGTGATGCTCGAGTGCGTAGGAAGAACAAAGAAGAAGAAGAAAGAGAGAAGCAACGCACCGTGAGATGGCGCTGATAGAGTTGCTGTCCGCGCGCAGTCCGGCGCCCGCGAGGAAGAGGGTCGCGCCGTTCACCAGAGGCGTGATGGCGCAGATGAGCTGTGACAGGTGCGTGTCACCAAAGAGCGGCCAGAACGCCAGGAACCCCGGGCCCGCGACGCTATGGATGAGTTTCCGCGAGAGGAGCTTGTTCACCGTCCCCGAGCGCTCCAGGTACTTGATGGACCCCACGGCCACGGACGCCGCCGTCAGCGTCACCGCGGTCGCGCCCACATCGGTCAGGAGCGGCGATGCGCGGGTCCGTAACGTGGTGGCAGCGATGTCGCTGTCTGTGTTCCCGGGCGGGAACACGGTCTGTATCCGCCCCAGCCGTCGACGGAGCGCATGTCCTCGCGAGGAAGAGGAGGAGGAGGAGGAAGACACCGTCCTGGCGGCCGCATTTGCGAGCCGCGTCTTCATGCTTGGTGATGAGTGATGTGTCGTAATGGTCCTGTTCTCCGCTGACCGACTATTCGCTCGTGACTGAGACCGTGAGGACCCCCAGTTTTTTTTGTTCACTCCCGGGTCTCTCTGGCCCCGCATTGGCGTCATGGAGACCAACAGCGGCACCCCAATACCCTTCCATGTAAATCACGGCGCCGCAACGCGCGGCATGTTGGAGCGAACCGTCGGGTTTCTCGAAAAACGGGACGGCGTCGACAAGGTCTTGAAGATCGCCCGCTACTCCGTCCGACTGCTCCTCGCGACGGGTGCAGTGACCTCACCGGCTGCGACGCGGGCACTGAAGGATACAGAGCGCGGTCTGGGCTCATCGCGGAAGGCGTATCGCATCGGCAAGTTTCTGCGCTGCGTCGGGGCCCTTCGGAAGCAGCGGCGACTGGTCCCGTCCATCTCGTCGTCGGTGTTGGAAGGGACGGCGGCGGTCGGTGAAGGGGTGTATTACTTTGTCGACCAGTTTCAGTTTCTGGTGTCGGTCGGCGTTCTGTCGGGGCGGCAGGGGCGGCACCTGACCAAGGTGTCGTCCGTCGCTGAGTTGGTGTTCTGTTCTTCGGATATCGTACTGAACGTGCTGCGGTTGCGGAATTTGTTGGAGCGGGAAGTGGAGCTCATACGGGAGCTTCGACGGCGTCGGCGACAGTGTGACGAGCGGGGGCAGAAATTCGACTACGGGGATGAGATCAACGTGGCGCTGGTGGACGAGGTGAACGCGTTGCGTAAGCGGCGGTTTCTGCGGACGATGACGATTATTGACGACTTGGCGAACGCGGTGTTGGCGTTTGATGACGCGCGGAGCGCGTACGGTGTTCGGCGGGGGAGGCGGACGAGCAACGTGGTGCTCGGCGTGCTCGGGGTGGTGAGCGGCGTGGTTGGGTTTTGGAAGAAGTTTCCTCCTGCAAAGTGATGATGATCATGATATGTATGTTACCTAGATACCGATACCGATACCGTTCTCGTCGTCGACGTCTTCTTTTCGCAGCTCACCGCCGGCCCTCCCGAGGCTGTCGACGCTGCCAAAGCTGATCTCGACGCCGCTGGCGCGGCCGGCGCCCAGCTTCAACCCCTCGTTGACGTCCATGGAGCCGCTGAGGACGAAACTGTCGCTGGAGAGTCCCACTGGCGATCGGGCGAACGAGCGAGCGAGCGAGTGAGAAGCGGCCGTGTCCCCGAGTTCTACAACTGCAATACCCACCGCTCGGTACCCGGTACGTATGTGTGAGGCACGTGGAGCCCGTCTGGGCCTTCAGCGTCTGCGACGTGACCCGCTTGCCATTCAGCTTGAGCGTTGGAAGGGTCACACTGGCGGAACTCCCGCCGTCGCCGCCGTCCTCGTTCTCGCCCTCTGCATCTATGGACCACGCCGACGCCGACGGCAGATTGCACAGCTTGATTTTGATCGCGTTCAGCGGCACATCGATGGCGTGTTGGGACGGCAGTGCCACGTCGGTCAACTGGAGCATCAGCCCAGTGGGCTTGTGCGAGTGCAGGGCGGCACTCTTGACGCCGCTCTCGGCGCTCTCGGCGTTCTCCGATACAACCGCCAGGCTGCAAGACGCGACGCTCCAGGCGGCCAGCTCTACGTCGGTGTACAACCCGCCACCCTCCCGCTTGCCCCCCAGGGCTGCCCGGATCGATGGCACCGAGGTCATCGACGACGATGATGGCGACTGCGACGACCCGTTGGTCGCGTTCTTCGCGGCACTGGTGACGGAACAGTCTATCGTAAACATCGAATGGGTATGCCACGTCATCGGAAGACTGTGCGCGCTCTGGTCGTTTTCATCGCAGCCCGGAGCACCCGCGACGACCCCGAAGTACTTGTCGGCTGGCGAACGATCGAAGCGCGTGGCGCGAGTGAGCGTTGAGTCTGGGCGCGCGATGAGCGGGCGCACGTCGGTCGAGTTCAAGGTAGAGTTCAATACCCACCGTTGCTGAGGTTCTGCATCTTGAAGCAGAGTTTGCTCTGGAACGACGCAGCGTCCACCGGGATACCAAGCTGACGCACCTTGGACGGCGCCCGGGGATTGCGCGCCGCGACGTCGAGCGGTTGCGAAGCAAACATCCCTGGAGAACGATCGAAGCGCGTATCGCGAGTGAGAAGTGAGTCTGGGCGCGCGATGAGCGGACGCACGTCGGTCGAGTTCAAGGTCGAGTTCAATACCCACCGCCGATAGGGTGTTTCGAGGAAGAAGAGAGGCCCTTGAGCAAGCTCGCCGAACGCTTCTCCTTCCTTCGGCTCTCCAAAATGTCCATGAGCCGATGTTTCGGCTTTTCGCCCGCGCTCGGGTCCCCGGATCCGTCGGATTCGCCGTCGGGGGCGCCGCCGAGACCCTCCTCCAGCGTCAAGACCTCGGCGTCGATGACATCCTTGTCCAGCACGTCGAACACGTTACTCCATAGGTCGAGGTACGAGTTCCGCTGCTGGACTTTCCGCTCGCTCACGTCGTGGGCGAGCGCGGCCTGGACGTGGAGAAGTAGGAGAAGAACGCCAACGGTGGACGTTGGTCGATGGGTTCGACGTCCGCGTTTGCGCGGAACGGAAGCCCGTCGCGCGGCCATGTGCCGTCGTATTTATCGTACGTACGTATGTATTTATGTCTTCAATGGCGACCAACGGTGGCCGTGACACGGAGGGGAGGTCAAGTCCGTTGGAGTGGTTTTTTCTTTCTTCCCCTCTCGGTCTCGACTCTCGATCAAGGAGGCCTCGACTCGAGCGGCAGGGGCTCGGTCGCCGGTTCCCACCCCGGCGCCGCTCGTCGTCTCCCTGATCCGTGATCCGTGATCCGTGATCCGTGATCCGTGGTCCGTGATCCGTGATCCGTGATCCGTGATCCGTGATCCGTGATCCCCGAGCCCGCCCAGCGCTCCAGCACACACGGTCGCTGCCATCGACGCGCAGGCCCTCCACCCCCCCACTTCTCCGCCCCCG
>Ga0181573_10000128_pt1 | contig 73800 bp, 71 predicted proteins | sample 101ome_25_FD_148643 | JGI IMG/M metagenome (GOLD analysis project Ga0181573, IMG submission 148643) | Coastal salt marsh microbial communities from the Groves Creek Marsh, Skidaway Island, Georgia - 101409BT metaG (spades assembly) | ecosystem: Environmental > Aquatic > Marine > Intertidal zone...
GCACAGCAACAGATAAAGAAATTTCCGGCGCAACCTATGCGGATGGTCTGGGCACGGCGGTCGCCGGGGTCTTTGGCGGCTTGCCAAACACCTCTTTTAGCCAGAATGTTGGGATTGTTGGCATGACCGGCGTGATGAGCAGGCACGTGGTCACGATTGCCGGTATTATTCTGATCTTGGCCGGCTTGCTGCCGAAAATCGGAGCCATAATCGCCTCAATGCCAATGCCAGTTTTGGGCGGCGGTGTAATTGTGATGTTTGGGATGGTGGCCGCTGCGGGAATGAACGTGTTGTCTGAGGTGAAGATGACCCGCCGCAACATGATCATCATCGCCATCTCACTGACAGCTGGTTTGGGGCTGAACTTGGTTCCAAGCGCGGTTCAGTATTTGCCAGGCGTTTGGAAAACACTGGCCACCTCTGCCGTTGCACCAACCGCTTTCTTGGCGATTGTGCTGAACCTGCTGATACCAGAAGAAGATTAAACGCCCCCCATTTGGGGTAAAATCTTCCTATGTCCGCCGCCTTTGCGGCGGGCATAGATCTTAAAGCTATGTCTTAATCTGAACTATTTTTTTCAATTCAGTTCCAAAGCGCTTGATTTCATGCGCAAAGGCAGCAAGATTTAAACCATGAACAGTATCACCGCCTTCCCGCAGGAGCGATCCAGAGAAACCGTATCCTTCCAACGTTTAGAGCTAAACATCATCTTATCGCTTTATGGCCGTATGGTGGCGGCTGGCGAATGGCGTGATTATGGCATTTCCGCGCTGCGCGATGTGGCAATTTTCTCGGTGTTTCGCAGAACCGCAGAGCATCCGCTCTACCGGATTGAAAAACGCCCCAAGCTGCGCCAGAGACAGGGCCAATATGCGGTGATTGGCATGGATGGTCAGATTTTAAAACGCGGCCATGATCTGGCAACCGTTTTGCGCGTGCTCGAGCGCAAATTAATCCGGGCCGTGGATTAACCTGAATGTGTGAAATGCGCCTCGATGTATAAAAACGGCATCACGCTTCTGGGCGGAGGTTTAATAGGAGCCAGCTGGGCAGCGCTTTTCCTAAGCAAAGGCGCCCGCGTTACGGTTTATGAGCCAAGAGCGACGGCCGAAGAAGAGATCACCGCCTATATAAAAACCGCCTGGGCAGATTTGGCGAAACTCAACCCGCTTAGCGCTGCAGTGCCTTGGGCGCAGCTGTCAATAACCACAAACTTAAAAACAGCCTGTCAAAACCCCGATTGGGTTCAAGAAAACGCGCCAGACCGGCTTGATCTGAAGCAAAAGCTGTTGAAAGAGGTTGAACGTTACCTTCCCGCTGATACCCCGATCGCCTCGTCAACAACAGCGCTGCTGCCCGGCGCTATTCAAGAAAAAATGCGATATCCAGAGCGACTTTTGGTTGGCCACCCGTTCAACCCACCCCATTTGATCCCCTTGGTGGAAGTGGCAGGCGGTGCGCGAACCGATCCAGCGCTTCTGCAACAGGCTAAGCAGTTTTATGAACATTTCGAGCGCGAAGTGATTGTGTTGAAAAAAGAAGCTATCGGACATGTTGCCAACCGCCTCAACGCAGCGCTTTATCGCGAAGTGGTGAATATCGTGGCCAATGATATCGCCAGCGTTGAGGATGTTGATCGGGCGATGATTCACGGGCCCGGCTTGCGCTGGGCATTTTTAGGGCCCAATCTGGTCTATCATCTGGGAGGTGGCGCGGGCGGCTATGCCCAATATTTGCAACATCTGGGGCCCAGCCAAGAAGCCCGCTGGCGCGATCTTGGAACGCCAGAGCTGTCAAACGACATAAAAGAAAAACTCGTGAACGGGCTTGAAAGCTGCCTAAACGACGCTTCTCCTGCACAATTAAGAGCCCAGCGTGATGCCGCTTTGGTGGCGCTACTGCACCTTAAGAAACAGCTTCGTCCCCCTTCTGAAAACGCATAATGCGCAAAAGAAACAAACCTATCCAAATGCACCCTAGAAATAGAACAAAAAGTGAACATATAAGGAGGTATGTTTGCGGAACTCTCGATAACATCCAATTTCACCTTCCTCACCGGAGCCTCGCATCCCGAAGAATATATGGAGCGGGCGGCTTTGCTCGGCTATCCGGCGATCGCCATTGCCGATGTCAATTCGGTTGCGGGGATCGTGCGCGCGCATAGCCAAGCGCAAAAAATTGCGCGCCAAGTCAAACTCAGGCAAGCGGCGGATATTTACGGGCCAGCGGCACCGGCTCAGGAGCAATTCTACGTTTCGGCAGCCATTTTAAATATACCGCGCGTATTGCCCGCCGCGCAATTGGTGCTGCAAAGCGGATTGCGCGCGACCACGCTTTGCCAAACCCGCCTTGGCTGGGCAAATTTATGCCGGATATTATCAAAGGGCCGATTGCGGGCAAAAAAGGGAGCCTGCGTTTTGGACGTAAAGGATCTGCTGGAACATAGCGCCGATCTCCATCTGCTGCTGCATCCGCCACAAGCGCTTCACCAGCAAGGCGGCGGGCAAGACTGGTGGGAACAAGCGCATCAGCTGACCCGCCGCTTTGACACCAGAATGCATATGGTCATGGCGCCGGCCTATGACGGGCAAGATACGCGTCGTTTTGCGGCCATCGCCGCCCTCGCCCAGCAGCTGGGCCTGCCACTTTTGGCCAGTGCTCGCCCGATTTTGCACCATGCCAGCCGGCGCCGGCTGGCCGATGTTTTAACCGCTATTCGCAGCGGTAAAACTGTCGAGCAGCTGGGGCGCTCGGCCCTCATCAATGCCGAGCAGCGGCTGCGCTCCGAGGCTGAAATGCAACGGATATTCCACGATTATCCAAAGGCACTTTCCACCTTGCCTGCGCTCTTGAAAACCCTGCAATTTTCTCTTTCAGAGTTGCGCTATGATTATCCCTCAGAGCGCGATGGCCATGAAACCCCCGATCAACGTTTGCGTCGCTTGGCCTATAATGGCTTGGCCTGGCGCTATCCAGATGGCGCCTCGCAGAAAGTAAAAACACTGCTTGAGCATGAGCTTAGCTTGATCGCAAAATTGGCCTATGCGCCGTATTTTCTTACCGTGCATGATATTGTAAAATTTGCCCGCGACCAAAATATCCTCTGCCAAGGGCGCGGCTCTGCGGCCAATTCCGTGGTATGTTATTGTTTGGGCGTTACCTCGGTCAGCCCGGAAATTGGCACGATGGTGTTTGAGCGTTTTGTCTCGGAAGCCCGCGACGAGCCCCCCGATATTGATGTTGATTTTGAACATGAGCGCCGCGAAGAGGTGATCCAGTATATTTACCAACGCTATGGCCGCCACCGTGCTGGGCTTTGCGCCACGGTGGTGCATTACCGCGGCAAACGCGCCATTCGCGAAGTTGGCAGCGCAATGGGGCTCAGCCAAGATACGCTGGCTCTGATCGCCTCCCAGTTATGGGGGTTTTTCAGCAGCGAAGGGCCAAGCGCGGAGCGGTTGCGCGACATCGGGCTCGACCCCAGCGACCGCCGATTGCGTCAAACTTTGGCCTTGATCGAAGAGATTATTGGGTTTCCACGCCATCTCAGCCAGCATGTGGGCGGGTTTGTGATCACCGAAGGGCGGCTGGATGAATTGGTGCCGATTGAAAATGCCAGCATGGAGGATCGCACCGTCATTTGTTGGGATAAGGATGATATTGATGCCCTGGGTATTTTAAAAGTGGATGTGCTGAGCCTGGGCATGCTCAGCTGTCTGCGCCGGTCCTTTGAGTTGATCCGGCAGCATTTGGGCCAAGACTATACGCTGGCCAGCCTGCCGCCCGAGGATCCCAAAACCTATCAAATGCTCTGTAAAGCCGATAGTATTGGCGTATTCCAAGTGGAAAGCCGCGCGCAGATGAACTTTTTGCCACGGATGCAACCCCGCTGTTTTTATGATTTGGTGATCGAAGTGGCGATTGTGCGGCCAGGCCCCATTCAGGGGGATATGGTGCATCCTTATCTGCGCCGGCGTAACAAAGAGGAAACCGTTGAATTTCCCTCGGATGCATTGGGGGATGTGCTTGGCAAAACGCTTGGCGTGCCGCTGTTTCAAGAGCAGGCGATGCAAATCGCAATTATCGGAGCGGGGTTTAGCCCCGATGAGGCCGATCAACTGCGCCGCGCATTGGCCACGTTTAAAAAACACGGCAATGTTGGCGCGTTAAAAAGCCGGTTTTTAAATGGTATGCGCAAAAATGGCTATGAAGCCGAATTTGCCGAGCGCTGCTTTTCTCAAATCGAAGGCTTTGGCAGTTATGGCTTTCCCGAAAGCCATGCCGCCAGCTTTGCGCTGCTGGTCTATGCCAGCGCTTGGATAAAATGCCACCATCCAGGGATTTTTGCCTGCGCGCTTTTGAATTCGCAGCCCATGGGATTTTATGCACCAGCTCAAATCATTCGTGATGCCCAAAATCATGATGTGGCGATCCGGCCTATTTGTATCAATACCAGCCATTGGGAAAATAAGCTGGAGCCGGATGGGCGTGGCGGTCTGGCTTTGCGGCTTGGCTTTCGCCAAATCAAAGGGCTGCGCGAAGAAGAGGCTGGCTGGATCGCCGCCGCGCGGGGCAATGGCTATCAATCTATCGAAGATATCTGGCGCCGCGCCGGCACCCCGCCACACGTCTTGACGCGCTTGGCCGAAGCCGATGTTTTTGCCTCTTTAGGCCTCTCACGTCGCGCGGCGCTTTGGCAGGCAAAAGCCATCACAGCCCCCAATCAATTGCCGCTTTTTGCGCATGATATGGATGGTGAAGCGATCCAAGAACCGGCTGCGAATCTGCCTCAGATGGGGCTGGGGGAAGAGGTGGTCGAAGATTATATTGCCACACGCTTCAGCCTAAAGGCCCATCCCGTTGCGCTGATCCGCCCGCTTCTTACCCCAGAATACAAAGAAAACAATTGACCGATGCAGAGGAAACACCACGCATGCTCAGGCTGCTCAAGACCGGCTAAAAAGTTAAAACGGCGTGGGGCTGCGAAATTTCAGCCCTTTGCCCGTTTCAGGATGTTTGAGACGAAGCTCTTCAGAATGCAGCATCATCCGCGGATATTCTGCCGCGGCGTCGCTGGCGTAAAACGGGTCGCCTAAAATCGGATGACCAAGCGCCAAACAATGCACGCGCAATTGATGCGAACGCCCGGTTTTGGGTTTTAAACGCAAACGGGTTTCCGTGTCTTTGGCATGCATCACCTGCCACTCGGTGAGAGCCGGCTTTCCGGTTTCATGGCACACCATCTGACGCGGCCGGTTGGGCCAATCCACAATCAGGGGCAAATCCACAATGCCCATTTTATCCTGTACCTGCCCAGCAACAAGCGCAATATAGGTTTTTTGGGTTTTACGCTGCTCAAATTGCAGCGATATATGACGCTGCGCATGTGCACTCAGTGCAAAGACCATCACGCCGGATGTATCCCGATCAAGCCGATGCACCAATAACGCGCTGGGAAACACGGCTTGGACCCGGGTGATCAGACAATCGGCCAAATCTGGCCCGCGCCCGGGCACGGATAGCAGGCCCGCCGGTTTATCCACCACAACGATCTGATGATCATCATAAAGGATATTCAACGGCTCAACAGGGGGAGAATACGCGCTGCTCATATCAGGGGCATAGCGCGCGCGCTGCACCCTGTCTATCCCCAAGGCTTTGCGCTGCCAGTAGGAAGGGATTTGCCCATCAATAACACAAAATATAGCAAAAAAAAGATCACTGGCGCCTCTCCAGGTTTCAACACCCTGTTTGATAGATCAGCTGTTGCCCTCTGATCAGAACTTCACATGACCAATGAAATACCCAAGTCATGATAATAAACAAAGGTACCACTATCCCCTGCACAGATGCGATGATATTTATAATCCCAATAGGATTGACGCTTGCTACACCGACCAAACTGAATTTTTGAATAATTTTTAATAACTAAAACCTTTTCATATATTTTTTGAGTTCATGCAGATTTTAAGTCTTTAGGTACATTAAGCCTGAAATAAAGAACCAATACGGCGCTGAATATCCGTCTTCAGACCGCCATGGTTGCGCAGCCAATCAAGGCCAAAACGGCTTTTGTAAAACAGACCCTGTTTGGAATTTGTTCCTCGGCTTCAACCCGCCAAATCTTAGCATGCGAAAAAATGAAAAAAGGGTTGATTTTTTCATTAACGTCTGGAAAATGAAAAAATCCTGATTTTTTTCACGGAGCGCCTATGGCCGCGGCAGCCGCATCATCACTTAAATCCTTAGGGGCGGATCTGCGCGCGCTGCGCAAAGCGCGCGGCCAAACTTTGGCACATTTGGCAGAACAGCTTGATAAATCAGTCGGATGGCTGAGTCAGGTCGAACGCGATATTTCACAACCCTCTATCGACGATTTACGCGCGCTTGCAGCGGCGCTTGATGTATCAATCTCAGTGTTTTTTGGCCAAAGCGATCCCCCCGCCGATGAGGCCGGTTTCATCGTGCGCCATGGCGCGCGCCGGCCTTTAGGCTCGGGCGAGGCGGGCTTGGTAGAAGAGCTGTTATCACCCGATTTGACGGATGATTTTGAAATGCTCCATTCTACGTTTGAACCTGGCGCTGCGTTAAGCGCCCCGATCAGCCGCCCCACGCAAGAAGTGGGGTATTTGCTATCGGGAAAACTGGATATGGTGATTGCGGGCAAAGCCTTTACCATCCACCCCGGCGACAGCTTTCGCATCCGCGGAGAAGCGTTTCAATATGCCAACCCCTATACAACAGCGGCCGTTGCGATCTGGGTGATCGCGCCGCCCGTCTATTGAGGCGCTGATGAGCTTTGAAGCCTGGATCATATTTGTCAGTTTTTGGGCCTTGTTTGTTACCACGCCAGGGCCAAACGCCCTGAACTGTATAACGGTGGCCCTGCATTACGGCTTTAACACCGCGCTTTTTTGCGTGCTGGCAATACTGACACAAGCGTCGTTATTTCTAACCCTCTCGGCCTTTGGCATCACCGCGCTCATCGCCGCCTCGCCTTTGGCATTTGAGTTATTCAAATGGTTGGGCGCAGGATTTTTGATCTATTTGGGTCTGCGGGGGTGGATCAGCGCGGCGCAACCCGTTGCTCCGCAAAAACCCGATCACCGGAAAATCTATGTCAAAGCCTTTATGATCGCCACGATTAATCCCAAATCAATCGCCGGATATCTGGCAGCTTTCAGCCAATTTGTTCAGCCGGATATTCCGATATGGGCGCAAATGGGCACGATTTTTCCAACCGCGCTTTGCCTGACCACATGCTCTTACCTCTGCTATTGCGCCATCGGGGTAAAGCTAGGCCAAGCCGCAATAAATGCCGTTTTCAGCACAAATTTGCGCCGTATTATGGCGCTCTTCTTTGTGTTTTACGGGGTTCTATTGGGCAGTAGCCAAATGGGAAAAGGGGTGTGAGCATGAGCGCGCGCATCAAAGGCGCCTGCGGGTGCGGGGCAATCGAATTTGAAATTCACAAACCCTTGCGCGATGTCATCGCCTGTCATTGCGGCCAATGCCGAAAGCTGACCGGCCATTACTGGGCCGCAACGGCAGTGCCGAAGGAAAGATTGGTTTTTCAATCCAATGCGCGCTTGCAATGGTATCAATCCTCGCGGCATGTTCGACGGGGATTTTGCAACATTTGTGGTTCAAATTTATTTTACGATCATGAACAGCGCCCTGAAATTGCCATCAGCCCTGGCGCGCTTGAAGACCAAGTTGAGCTGTCTTTAACCGCGCATATTTTCACCGCCTCTAAGGGCGCTTATTATGAGATTTGCGATCAAATGCCCCAGCATCAACAGTGGAGCGGTAGATGGTCAGACTAGCTCAAAACGCTGCAAATAACCCCAATGCACAGGCACAAAGCTGCGCCATTCGGGAAGCAGCCCAGCAGATGTGCGCCCTCACCAGTCTCACATCACAGATCCTAATATTTGGCCTTAAGGAGTAAGGGGACCATGTCAGAATTTCCATCAACAGCACGCGTCGTTATCATCGGAGGAGGCGCCGTGGGCGCGTCATGCCTTTATCATTTGGCCAAAGCCGGCTGGCGCGATTGTGTTCTGTTGGAAAAAAACGAATTGACGGCGGGCAGCACCTGGCATGCGGCGGGCAATGTGCCCACCTTTTCGACCTCTTGGTCGGTGATGAATATGCAGCGCTATTCCACCGAACTTTATCGCGGGCTTGGCAAGGCTGTGGACTATCCGATGAATTATCATGTCACCGGCTCGATCCGCTTGGCCCATTCGGACGCACGCATGCAAGAATTCCAGCGCGCCAAAGGCATGGGCAAATCCCAAGGGATGGAGTTGGAAATTTTGGGGTTGGATGAGATCAAAGCCCGCTATCCCTTTCTCGAAACGCATGACCTGAAAGGCGCGCTATACGATCCCAATGATGGCGATATTGATCCGGCGCAGCTGACCCAAGCCTTGGCCAAAGGCGCGCGTGATCAGGGGGCAAAAATTTTACGGTTCACCCCCGCCACTGGAGTTGCGCGCGAAAATAACGAATGGATTGTAAAAACCGAAAAAGGCGATATTCGCTGTGAATATGTGGTGAATGCAGCGGGCTATTACGCCCAGCGCGTTGGCGAATGGTTCAAACCTTATGGCGGGCGTACGCTGCCAATGATGGTGATGAGCCACCAATATATGCTCACCGATGAAATCCCCGAGCTTAAGGCCTGGAGCGCTGGCTCAGGTCACAAGCTGCCGCTGCTGCGCGATGTCGATAGCAGCTATTATCTGCGCCAGGAAAAACACGGGCTGAATTTGGGGCCTTATGAGCGCAATTGCAAAGCCCATTGGGTAAACCCCGAAGATCCTATTCCCGAGGATTTCAGCTTTCAGCTATATCCGGATGATTTAGAACGCTTGGAATGGTATGTTGAAGATGCAATGGCGCGGGTGCCTCTCCTGGGCTCTGCCGGAGTGTCAAAAGTAATCAACGGGCCCATCCCCTATGCGCCAGATGGAATGCCTCTGATCGGGCCAATGCCCGGCGTGCCCAACGCGTTTGAGGCCTGCGTCTTTACCTTTGGCATCGCGCAGGGCGGCGGCGCCGGCAAAGTGCTGGCCGAATGGCTGACCGAAGGCCAAACCGAATGGGATATGTGGTCTTGCGATCCGCGGCGCTACACTGATTACACAGATCCAGATTATTGCGTGCAAAAAGGTATGGAAGTCTATGGCCATGAATATGGCATGCATTTTCCCTGGCATGAATGGCCCGCCGGGCGCGATAAAAAGCTTTCTCCCAATCACCAGAAAATTTTAGAGCTGGGCGGTGTTATGGGCGCCTATAACGGCTGGGAGCGCGCCAATTGGTTTGCCAAACCCGGCGATGATACCAGCGAAGAAACCACTCAAACCTGGAACCGTGCGGGGCCATGGGAGGCGCGTATCCGCGAAGAATGCGAGGCCGTGCGCGATCATTGCGGCGTGCTTGACCTGCCTGGGTTTTCGCGGTTTTGGATTCAAGGCACCGGGGCTGATGCTTGGCTGCGCGGGTTTTGCACAGGCGCCATTCCAAAAATCGGGCGGATGAATTTGATCTATGTGGCGGATCGCCGTGGGCGGATCCTTACCGAATTATCCTGCATTCGGCTAGACGTGGATAATTTTGTGTTGATCACGGCCGCCACGGCGCAATGGCATGATGGGGAATTGATCAAGAACAGCCTGCCGGCCGAGATTTCATTGCGCGAAACCACAACCGAGCGCGACACTCTGATCGTCACCGGCCCCAAATCGCGCGATCTCTTATCCACCATCAGCGATGCGGATCTATCGCGCGGCTGGCTGACCCATCAATGGGCAAGTGTGGCGGGAGAAAAAGCCTTTTTGATCCGCGTATCTTTCGCCGGCGAGCTGGGCTGGGAGATCCATGCCGAAAACGCGGCGATGCCGGCAATTTATGCTGCCGTGCTGGAGGCCGGCGCCAAACCTTTTGGAATGTACGCGCTGAATTCCCTGCGAATCGAAAAAGGCTATCGGGCCTGGAAGGGTGATTTATCCACCGATTATTCGATGCTGGAAGGCGGGCTTGAGCGGTTTGTGAAATTTGACAAGCCCGAAGCATTCAACGGCAAAGCCGCACTTCTCACCGAAAAACAACAGGGCAGCAAAAAACGTTTTGTCACTTTGCGCGTTGATGCGGGTGCCTGCGATGCACCCTATATGTCAACGCTATGGCACAATGGTAAGATCGTTGGAGAAACCACCTCTGGGGCATGGGGCTATCGGGTGAATGCCTCGCTGGCCTTGGGGATGCTGCGCAGCGATCTATGCGCGGCGGGAACCGAAGTTGAGGTTGAAATTTACGGTGAACGGCGTAGAGCAATCGTACAAACGGATGAGCCAAGTTGGGATCCGCAAAACGAAAGGCTGCGTGCATGAAAGACATAACCCTATTGGACGGATCTATTGGCCAAGAACTGGTGAAACGCGCCGGTAAAAAACCCACAGCTATGTGGTCAACCGCGGTGCTGATCGATCAACCTAATCTGGTAAGAGAGGTTCATAACGACTATTTTTCAGCCGGGGCGAGCGTGGCCACGACCAATACATATCCGGTTCTAAAAGACCGGCTCGAGCGCGAGGGATTGGCCGATCAGATCGAAACCCTTTGGGCGCGCGCGGTGCAAACCGCCTGCGCGGCGCGCAAGGCCCATGGTTCTGGCCGTGTTGCCGGTGCAATTGGCCCTCTGGTGGCCTCGTATCGCCCTGACCTCTGCCCGCCCCCAGCAGAAGCAGAAACGCTCTATGCAGATATCGTTGCGGCGCTCGCACCAAAAGTAGATGTTTTTCTTTTGGAAACAATGTGCTCGGCTGATCAAGCCGAGGGGCTGCTCAGAGCCACGGGTAAAACCGATAGGCCCAGCTGGCTGGCGGTTTCCGTGGATGATTTCAATGGCAAAACCCTACGATCCGGCGAGCCGCTCGCGGCTTTAAAACCCGTGCTTGACCGCCATAAGCCTGACGCCGTTTTGATCAATTGCGCGCGCCCCGAAGCGGTCAATGAGGGCCTTGAAATTCTAAAAGATTTTGGACTGCCTTTTGGCGCTTATGCCAATGGATTCACCAAAATAACCGATGCGTTCCTGACCGCAGCACCAACTGTGGATGCGCTGCAAGAGCGACAAGATTTAGACCCCACAGCCTATGCGGCCTTTGCAATGGGCTGGGTTGCTCAGGGCGCCAGCATCATTGGCGGCTGCTGCGAAGTTGGCCCAGCGCATATCGCAGAAATCGCAAAGCAACTTTCGCAAAATGGCTATCGCATAATTTAAACCGCTGACTGCGCGCGCCTGGGCGCGCCCAAAAAACGAGGTCTCCGCATGACAAACCTTCCTTCTCACGCGCGTGTCGTCATCATCGGTGGCGGCGTCATCGGCTGTTCTGTCGCCTATCACCTGGCCAAACTGGGATGGAGAGATGTGGTGCTGCTCGAACGCAAACAACTGACCTCGGGCACCACATGGCATGCCGCCGGATTGATCGCGCAATTGCGCGCCAGCTCGAATATGACCAAACTGGCAAAATACACGCAAGAGCTCTACGGGGCATTGGAGGCTGAAACCGGCGTCTCTACGGGGTTTAAAAGGGTTGGATCGATCACGGTTGCCTTGACTGACGAACGCAAAGAGGAAATTTTTCGCTCCGCCGCAATGGCGCGGGCCTTTGGCGTCGATATTGACGAAATCACCCCAACGGAAATCGGAGAAAAATACCCCCATCTTAACTTGGAAAACGTGAAAGCCGGCGTATTTCTAGACAAAGATGGCCAAGGCGATCCGGCAAATATTGCCTTGGCTTTGGCAAAAGGGGCCCGCCAAGGTGGCGCCCTGATCCAAGAACGCGTTAAAGTCAGCGCAATTGCCCGTCAAGGCCGGCGGGTGACCGGTGTTGACTGGCGGGCGGAAGATGGCAGTAGTGGCCATATCGCCTGCGATATGATCGTGAATTGCGCTGGCATGTGGGGGCATGAAGTGGGCCGTATGGCGGGGGTCAACGTACCGCTGCATGCATGCGAACATTTTTACATCGTCTCAGAACCCATCAAAGGGCTAAGCCAACTTCCCGTTCTGCGGGTGCCCGATGAATGTGCGTATTATAAAGAAGATGCCGGAAAGATGATGCTGGGTGCCTTTGAGCCACAGGCAAAACCTTGGGCGATGAATGGCATTCCTGACAGCTTTGAATTTGACCAATTGCCCGAAGATTTTGATCATTTCGAACCAATTTTGGAAATGGCGATCAACCGCATGCCAATGTTAGGTGAAGCCGGCATTCATACGTTTTTCAACGGCCCGGAAAGTTTCACGCCCGATGATGCCTATCATTTGGGCCTTGCACCTGAAATGGATAATGTCTGGGTGGCGGCCGGGTTTAATTCGATCGGCATTCAATCGGCCGGTGGCGCCGGTATGGCGCTAAGCCAATGGATGGAAAGCGGTTCAAAGCCCTTTGATCTGGGGGATGTCGATATCAGCCGAATGCAACCTTTTCAGGGCAATAAACATTATTTATTCGAGCGCTCAAAAGAAACGCTGGGCCTGCTTTATGCCGACCATTTTCCCTATCGTCAAAAAGCTTCTGCGCGCCATATCCGGCATTCCCCATTTCATTCAAAACTCGACGCTGATGCCGCAGTTTTTGGCGAAGCCGGCGGTTGGGAGCGGCCCAACTGGTTTGCCACGCCAAGCCAAGAGCGCGCCTATAACTATAGCTGGAAACGCCAGAATTGGTTTGACAATGCCGCCCAAGAGCTGGCCGCATTAAGAACCGGCGTGGGCATGTATGATATGTCATCATTTGGAAAATTGCGCATCGAAGGCCCCGATGCAGAGGCATTTTTAAACTATATCTGCGGCAATGATTTATCGGTTCCAATTGGAAAAATTGTATATACGCAGTTTCTCAATCACGCAGGGGGTATTGAAGCGGATGTCACGGTCACCCGGCTCAGCGAAACCGCCTTTATGGTGATAACGCCCGCCGTAACACGCTTGGCCGATGAAACATGGATGCGCCGCCATTTGGACGGCCGCGCCGTGGTCATCACCGATGTGACCGCGGGCGAGGCGGTGATGGCGGTGATGGGGCCGCAAGCGCGCCAGCTGTTACAAGCCGTATCCCCCAATGATTTTAGCAATGAGGCCAACCCCTTTGGCACGATGCAAGAGATCGAGATCGGCTTAGGTTTGGCGCGCGCGCATCGCGTCAGCTATGTGGGTGAGCTGGGCTGGGAAATTTACGTCAGCAGCGATATGGCGCTGCATCTTTACGACACGCTCAGCGCAGCGGGCAAAGCCTTTGATCTAAAACCTTGTGGCATGCATGCGATGGATTGCGGACGCATTGAGAAGGGCTTTCGCCATTTCGGCCATGATATCACTTGCGAAGATCATGTCTTAGAGGCCGGTTTGGGGTTTGCCGTTAAAACCAGTAAACCCAAATTTATCGGCCGCGATGCGGTGCTGCGCAAGAAAGAGGCGGGGCTGAACACGCGCCTGCTGCAATTTCAACTACAAGATCCAGATCCGATGCTCTATCACAATGAACCCGTGCTGCGCGATGGCGAAATTGTAGGCTATCTCAGCTCGGGCGCTTATGGCCATTACCTCGGGGCCGCGATTGGGATGGGTTATGTGCCCTGCAAGGGCGAAACCGGACAGGATCTTTTGGCCTCGGCCTATGAAATTGACGTTGCTGGTACGCGCGTAAAAGCCACAGCCTCACTGCGGCCGCTCTATGATCCAAGCGCCACGCGGGTGAAAGCTTAACGATCCTATTCCGAATGAAACCTTTCACTGATGCAGGCGATTACCTGAGCAAAGCCGTTAAAATGCGATTTATATCTGCATGACTGGCGGTGCAGCTTAGGCTTTTGCACTATGCAAAACGAAGCTTACCGTCGCGGTATATATGCAAACAGTAGATCACGTAAAATGGCTGGCCACAGCCGTTCAATTGGTGGGATATGATGCAACCAAAACGGAGATCACCCTTTGAAATATATATTTTTTTGCCAGTATTCCGCTTTGCTTCGCAGTGGCTGTGATCTGGGTGTGATGTGGAAAGTTCACGCCATCATGCTGGTGCATATTGGGGCCTTTATATCGCTTTTAGGCGGGTATCTCAGCGCCGCCTAAACCTTCTGTTTTTATTAAGTTTCTGCGCTATCTCTTGGCGCCTGGTGCAAATTGAGCCGCATAATATTTGGCGTTTTAAGAGCCGAGCACGGTTTAATTACACGCGACAAAAATACCAGAAAACACCGAATCCATAGGGGCAAAAATATGATATTAATCCATTTCAACTGCGGTTCGCTGCGCCGCCACGTACAATTAATCCAAATCGTGCAAAAGGGCAGTGAGAAAAAGATCATATAGGGATAAAAATCAAAAACCATCGTGGCGGCGCTTAACAGGCCAAACACCAAGGCAATATTTTTTAACCGTTGTTCGGCAGTTTCTGACACGTCAAACGCCCCGCATCGCACATGTTGCATAAGCGGCTCTTTCTTCTTTGCCACTGGCCTTCATAGGCCAAGACTAGATTTCGCAAATAAAAGCGCCTAGCGGCGACAATGAGGCCCGTATCCAGTTTCAAAGGCTGGGGCATGCTTTAATACATGCTCTTTGAGCGCCCCTTATCGCTTAAGACATGTGCATAGACCTGATTTTAATAACCGAACCGCCGCCCTCAAACCGCTATGGACTGTAATTCTATCTCGCCAACGGGCGGTGATTGCGCCCTCATGCATGCCGAGGCAACATCTAGGATAACACAGCCCAACCCGCATATCTTATGCTTTGAAAACGCCCTAGGTACAATCAGTACGCACGGGCTGTTTGAGCCTGCACAACGCGAGCTGCGGCTTTATGAAACCTGAAGCACAATCTTACCGATATGGGCGCTGCTTTCCATCCGCTCATGCGCGGCCGCAGCCTCTTCCAAAGCAAAGCTGCTATCCATCACCGGTGCGATCCGTCCCTTTTCCAGAAGCGGCCATACGTTTTGCAACAAGCTTTGGGCAATCCGCGCTTTTGCAAGATCAGACTGCGGGCGCAGCGTGCTGCCGGTTAAGGTTAAGCGTCGCGTCATCATCTGCACAAAATTCAACTCGAGTTTGGGACCTGCCAAGAAGGCAATCTGTACCAACCGCCCCTCATCGGCCAAAGCTTTGAGGTTGCGCGGGATATACTCGCCTCCAACCATATCCAAAATCAGATGGGCGCCGCCCTCTGCACGCAGCGCCGCCACAAAATCCGCCTCGCGGTAATTCACCGCTTGCTCAGCCCCAAGATCCAAACAGGCCTGACATTTTGCAGCGCTGCCCGCAGTCGTGAAAACCCGCGCTCCAAACGCATGCGCCAATTGAATCGCTGTGGTGCCAATACCGGAAGATCCACCATGCACCAAAAACCGCTCACCGGCCTGCAATCCCCCGCGCATAAATACATTTGACCACACGGTGAAAAAGGTTTCAGGCAAGCAGGCCGCCTGCTTTAAATCCATACCGGCTGGGATCGGCAAGCAATGCGCGGCAGGGGTGACCGCATATTCTGAATAGCCCCCACCTGGCAGTAAGGCGCATACCTGATCACCCAGCTGCAGATTATGCACGCCAACCCCCAATGCGCAGATCGTGCCCGAGGCTTCCAATCCCGGCAAATCGCTGGCCCCTGCCGGTGGATCATAGAGGCCGGCACGCTGTAATGCATCGGGGCGATTGACCCCGGCATAAGCCAATTTGATCACCACATCGCCATAATTTGCTTGCGGCACAGGGCGGTTGCAGAGCCGCAGCACAGACGGGCCGCCCGGTTTCTCAATTTCAACGGCGCGCATTCTTGAAAGGGCCGCGAATGCCGGCTCCTGAACCGCGCTCATGATCGGCCGCGCCATTGACCAGGCAAAGAGCTCACTGCAGAGGAAGAGGGCGCTTTAATTTTGCTGAAAATCTTGCTTGGGCCGGCACTTAAACGGCTGAATACAGGGTTTTCCCGCATCTTATGTTTGAAGCTTTCAAACTGCATGACATTGGCGATACGCCGCTCTAAAAAATCCCATGTTGCTTGATAATTAACGCTGTCATCGCCCAACCAATATAAAACGCAAGAGGTATAAACCGCGCTTAACGTTGCGCGTTTGCTATACCAATTGAGATCGCGCGAGCCATCCCCAATCGCCTGCCATATGGCATCGCTTGTGCCCCAGATTAATTTGGCGCCTTCAAGCGAGTTTTGTGGCAGAGCAAATAAGGTTGTTCCACGTCTGACCGCTTCTTTATCCGGCACCGCCTGCAACCGAGTTCGTACCGCAAAGATGATTTTCTCGCGAATTTTCAATTCTGACAGATCCGCAGCCTGCATCGCCTCTAGCATCGCCTGATCGCCTGCACGATGAAAAGCAACCGCCAGATCCAAGGCCCCGCGCGGAAATTGCAAACGCGCCGCAGGCTCGGACATCTGGGCATCAGCACAAGCCGCCCGGAAGCTGGTTTCAGACCAACCGTCAAAGGGCACATGCATCAATATTGCCGCCAGCAACGCTTGTGTTGCGTCATGTTGGGGGTCGTTCATATTCTTTACCGCCTTCTCTAAGTGCCAACGCTAGACAAAATAGCCGCGCCTTGCTAGAGGACCAGCTCCTGCGACTTTATGCAACTTTAATCTAGAAAGGTGGTGACAACCACATGCAGGTAAGTGTTCGCGAAAACAATGTTGATCAGGCGCTACGGGTTCTGAAAAAGAAGCTGCAACGCGAAGGCGTCATTCGAGAAATGAAGCTGAAGCAGCATTTCGAAAAACCGTCTGAGAAACAGGCGCGCGAAAAAGCTGAGGCGATTCGTCGTGCCCGCAAACTAGCCCGTAAAAAGGCCGAACGCGAAAATATGATGTAAAAGCTCAGATGTTTGGGCAAATGAGTTTGACCCCCATGATTAACGTCGTGGGGGTTTTTATTTTACCCGTGACGCAAATGGCGCCCCAGATTTATAAAGCGGGATGAAAAAGCCCGTTGCCCCCCTTCCAAGCTTGTGACCCCAGACTTGTGGCGCATATCAGCTTTGAGTAGATTTGCCCAAATTAGACAATCAAGGATATCATAATGGATTGGCCCAATCTTATAAAAAACGCGAGCGCCCGCGTGGCGCCCTATATTCGACAAACGCCAATTGTAACCTTTGAAACTGGCACCCTAGCGTCGCCTGTGGCGCTTAAATTAGAGCAATTACAACATGCTGGCAGCTTCAAAACCCGCGGCGCTTTTAACACTTTGCTTGGCACAGCACCGCCCGCGGCCGGGCTGGTGGCGGCCTCGGGAGGCAACCATGGCGCCGCCGTGGCTTACGCAGCGCAAAAGCTGGGCTTTCCCGCCCGCGTGTATGTGCCGGAAATTGCCGGCCCAGCAAAGATTTCCCTTATCCGCGCCTGCGGCGCAGATCTTCAGGTGGTGCCAGGGGCCTATTCAAACGCCTTAGAACAAGCCAAAGCCTGGGAAGAAAAAACTGGCGCGATGCAAATTCACGCATATGATGCTGAGGCCACGGTTGCAGGCCAAGGCAGCTGTTTCGTTGAATGGGAACAGCAGGGGCTAAATGCCGATACAGTGCTTATCGCGGTGGGCGGCGGCGGGCTGATCGCCGGCGCTTTGGGATGGTTTCAGGGGCGGTGTAAAATTGTTGCCGTTGAACCAGAACGCTGTGCGACGTTACACGCGGCATTGGACGCAAACGCCCCCGTGAATGTTGAGGTCTCGGGCGTTGCGGCAAATGCTTTGGGCGCGCAAAAAATTGGCACGATCTGCTTTGATCTGGCGCAATCTACCGGCATAGAATCTGTTCTTGTTTCTGACGCTGCGATCACGCAGGCCCAGCGCAGGCTTTGGCAAGATCTCAGGCAGGTGGTTGAACCCGCAGGCGCTGCCGCTTTGGCGGCTGTGCTCAGTGGCGCCTATACACCTGAGCCAGACGAGCGTGTGGCGGTTTTGGTCTGCGGGGGCAATATTGCCTCAGACCCGCTTGCATAACGCCGCTCAATAGATCTTTGGCACATATAATTCATCGGGCAGCACGCGGCGTTCGTAATCAGGGTTAAACACCCGCTCTGGTAAAGTGATCTTTTCAGACGGCATATCTTGATAGGGAATCTTGCCCAGAATATGTTCGATACAATTCAGCCGTTCGCGTTTTTTATCGTTGCCTTCCACGATATACCAAGGCGCTTCAGGAATATTGGTCCGGGCAAACATATCTTCTTTGGCTGTTGTATATTGCTCCCAACGAATGCGGCTTTCCAAATCAATCGGCGAAAGCTTCCATTGTTTCATCGGATCATGGATGCGCATCAAAAACCGCATCTGCTGCTCTTCATCTGAAATAGAAAACCAATATTTCAAAACAAGAATACCCGAACGCACCAACATGCGTTCAAATTCAGGTACATCGCGAAAAAACTGCTCGACCTGATCTTCTTTAGCAAAACCCATCACCCGCTCAACACCGGCACGATTATACCAAGAACGATCGAACAAAACGATTTCTCCACCCGCCGGCAAATGCGGGACGTAACGCTGAAAATACCATTGCGTTTGTTCGCGCTCTGAGGGTTTGGGCAACGCCACAACCCGGGCAACCCGAGGGTTCAAGCGTTGCGTAATGCGCTTTATCACCCCGCCTTTGCCGGCGCTATCGCGCCCCTCGCAAATGATGAGAATTTTGGCACCCGTTGCTTCAACCCAATGCTGCAACTTGATCAGCTCCATCTGCAAGCGCAACAGATTGCGATAATAGACCTGCCGGTCCAGCATATCCGGACGCTTATCCTTATAAATCTTACGGATCTCTTCGGTTAGCATCGGTTCGCTGAACTCATTTTCATAGAGCTCATCCAGCGTATCTTCCAATTCGGCTTCTAGCCAATCGCGCGGGGTTGAGGAGGTTTCGTTCATGCTCATTCCTTTGTAATGCCGTCCATAATAAACGTTGCAATGGCAGATGTCACTGAGGTTGCAATTCCCGGCGCTGCAGGCGCGATTGGCGCCTTTAGACCTTGCTTTTCTGCGACCGCCAAAGCGTTGATAGCCTGCAATCCAACCCAAATGCGCCAAACAGAGCCACCCATAGAAATCCTTCGATTAATGTGTGAAGGGCGAGATTGAGCTTGCAGAATCTTTGGAAAATAAAATACACTTTAAAAGTGTTTTTTGTTTTTGTATTTCTCTTTAAGTTTTGTAATGTATTTTTTTAAATTTCTAAAATCCGCGATACTTTCCTTGGCGGCCGCGGTTTCAACCCAAGCCGTGTCGGAAAGCGCCGCAGATCTGGTTTCCACGATACAGCATCCGAATTTTCAACATATCTATCTCATCACCGATCCTGACGCTCGGTCTTTTGAGGCCAGATTGATTTTCCAAGCCGGTGAATTGGACAATCCCTATACTGAAGGCCTTGCGCATTATGTCGAACATTTGGCGTGGCTTAACGTGACGCACAGCCAAAATTTTCAAGCTCTTCGCCATTCCAACGCAGGGACCAATTTAACCAGCACAACCTATGTTACGCATAGTTCTGAAACGCGGTTAAACAAAGAGTTGCAGCGCTTGGTCGAGGTTAGTGCTCCCTTCACCTTGGCTAAAAGCTTTATGTTGGAAGAGCGGGATATTATCCTGCGCGAATATGAGACGAACGTCGCAGAAAACCCTTATTTCGAAATTGAACAAAATATAACTAAAGCACTTTACCCAAGCTCACCCTGGGCGAGATCGGTACTTGGATCCCCGACTGAAATAGAAGATTTCAGCTTAATCAACGCAAAAAAATTACACCGTAAAAGCCATGAATTGGGCAATGCCGTTTTAATCGTTACCGGGAATATTTCAAAGACCACCTTACAAAAAGCATTAAGAAACTTAAATTTCCCAAAACCTGCCGCTCCCATTGCGCCGACACCTCTGCCCACTCCTGAGGTCGCAAACAAACGTGTCGCGGCAGATATACACGTTGCAAGGCTTGGCAACCCGACTTTATTCTATCGAAAACTAATTAAACGCCCCCCCTGCTCGGATGCGGCCTTTTGCGATCAAACAGTTCGAGTTTTACGCGCAGCGCTCGACTCATCTTTACCCGGCGGGATAGCCGGCCCTTTACGGTTTGATGATTTTTTCGCGCGCAGCTTCTGGTTTGATTTGCGCGCCATAGGGTCAAAGCATCTGCTAATTGAATTCACAGCAGAACCCGATTTGAATATTTCTTTAAGCAAACTCGAAACCGAATTTACCAAAGTTTTCAACGAAATCGTCCAGCAAGGTATCCCCGAAAAAACAATCAAACAGATCAAAAAGCGATTTCAGGGTCACCTTAACGACGTTTTAAAACGCGAAAATTACAGAAAAAACCTTCTTATTGATCGGGTGTCCAACCGTCAGCCTTATTACGGGCTCACAGCTGAACGGCGGGCTCTGCGAAGCGTCACCGCGCAAAAGATCAACGATTTGTTAACCGCCCTCGGCCAATCCGGACGCACAGTTATCTACCGGGCAAATGAATTATGAAAAAGGAAAATCCAAATGATAAGATGTTTTCTAATTTTTGCGACAAGCATGCTTTTGAGCTGCCAAGAGGATGATCTAAATGCAGATGCCAGTGACGAACCACGTCCAGCAGAATTCAAAATGTTACCAGAAGAAAACCGCAGCGTTATTTTGGCCACGACCCCGCTGGGGCATACATTTCATTTTATGCCGATCTATGAACCCGGTGTAACGGATATAACGATCATGATTGCCTGGCCTTCCAACTGGGCCTATCAGGCATCGCGCAATCCGGCCGTTCCATATATTGGCACAGAAACCCTTTTAAGTGGAGGAACGGAAGATATTTCTCCAAAGGAATTGAATGAATTTCTATCGGACAGAAATTCAGGCGGATCGCTCATTCCCACTGCAGACTACGTGTATGGCGAAATCAACTTTCCAAAAGACTACCGCGAAGAAGTCATTAAACTCGCTTCTGATACATTGCGCAGCCCGAAATTTGATCCACGTTGGGTTCACAGAATTAAGGGTTCAATACGCCAAAACATGCAGTCTGCGCATTTAAAAACAGAAACAAAAATGTGGAATTTAGCTCGAAAAGCGAATTTGGGCGATAGCCCTCTATACCATTTTCTGACGTTGCCCGATCCTAGGGTGATTGATGAGGTATCTGTGAATATGTTACGCCAATGGCATAAGCAAACCTTCACGCAATCAGGCTTAACAATTGTGGTCACTGGCGCCATTTCTCGGCAAGATGCTGGCAAATCAGTTGACATCTTGCTCTCTGATCTGCCCAAATGGCCCGTATCTCAGCCGCCAGACATTAACGCAAAGATAAAACCGCAAACCGTTTTTCTGCATGTGCCAGAGGCTGAGAAAACAACAATCGGGATATTAGGCCGCCTTCCTCCCACCTCTCAGGGCAATGACTTAACCGACCTCTTAGCCTTATCGTATTTTACGCAAAAGGGTTCAGGCCCTTTATTTTCCGCTCTACGCACCGAGCAGCGCGCGAGTTATGGCTTTCAGGCTGGATTTTTCAATTATAACCGCCAGAATAGAGCCCTGGTTATAACCGGCGCCGTTGCCGCAGAGCAAGCCGCAGAAGTGGCGGCAGATATCCCCGAAATATATGAAGAATATCGCTTAGATCCCAATTTTGAAACCTTGGCAGATCTGCGGAATGGCATGGTTAATCAGACACAAAAAAATGTCACCTATGTAAATATCGCTGCCCAAACAATTTTAGAATTGGCCCTTGATAAACGCGATCCAAAAATCGCTCCAAAACTACATAACGAATTGGCAAAACTACATTCGCAAGATCTGAAATCAAGAATGAAAACCGTATTCCCACCCAAAAGTGAATTGGCGGTTTTCGCAGCAGGGCCAAGCAAGAAGGGCTGGTCGGATGCCTGCGTTATTTCAAAAATCGAAGCGCTTGATGACTGTTAAGGCTGACAGAAATCTAGCGGATATTTTCCATCTCTCGTAGCGCAAATATTCCATAAAACCGCGCGGTCAGCCCGCGCAAATTTACAAAGGCAAGGCCGTAGTTTTAAAAACAGTGCGCAGCGCGAATAAAGATTGCATCTGCGCCACACCAGGCAGCCGGGCCAAAGATTGACGATGGATGCGGGCGTAATCCTCTGTGCTATCAGCCACCACTTTCAGCAAATAATCAGCGCTTCCCGCCATCAGATGGCACTCTAAAACATCGGGTACCCGCGCAACGGCTTTTTCAAAGCTGTCCAAAATCTCATCCGCTTGACCCGATAAGGTGATTTCTACAAACACCGTGGTTGGCTTTTGCAATTTTCGCGGATCCAGCAGGGCGACATAATCTTTTATATAGCCCTCAGCCTCCAGCCGCTGGATCCGCCGATGACAGGCTGAGGCAGACAGGTTTACCCGTTCGGCCACATCCGCATTTGACATTCGTCCATGCCGCTGCAGGATAATCAAGATTCGACGATCCGTTGAGTCAATCTGCATAACTTGCAATAATCTTCTAATATTTTATCAATTATTTATAATATATTTGAAAAACACTGCAATTCAATCACAATCTTTTCAAGAAAATTGCGTGCGATACCTGTCATAATTTGTTCAAAGCAAAAAGGAGCTCAACATGCATATAGGATGCCCTACAGAAATTAAGCCGCAAGAATTTCGCGTTGGAATGACACCAAATGCGGTAGGCGAAGCCACGCGGCACGGGCATAATGTGATGGTTCAGGCCGGTGCAGGGGCTGGATCGGGCTTTTTAGATACTGAATATCAAAGCGCCGGGGCGCAAATTGTTGAGACAGCAGAAGAAGTCTTCGCCAGTTGCGATATGATCGTAAAAGTCAAAGAGCCTCAGGCCGTTGAGCGCGCTCAATTGCGCGAAAACCAACTGTTATTCACCTATTTGCATTTGGCACCAGACGCTGCGCAAACGCAGGATCTTTTGGCCTCTGGTTGCACCGCAATTGCTTATGAAACAGTAACCGACCAGGCAGGCGGATTGCCTCTATTGGCGCCCATGTCCGAAGTTGCAGGGCGCTTGGCACCGCAAGTTGGCGCATGGACCTTGCAAAAAGCCAATGGCGGGCGCGGCGTGCTCATGGGCGGTGTGCCGGGTGTTTTACCGGCCAATGTCTTGGTCATTGGGGGTGGCGTTGTCGGCACTCATGCCGCTAAAATTGCTGCGGGTATGGGCGCAGATGTCACCGTGCTTGACCGCTCTTTACCGCGCCTACGGTTTTTGGATGATGTCTTTGGTGGGCAATTTAAAACGGGATATGCCAATAGCGCACTGACCGCAGAGCTGGCCAGCGCCGCCGATATGATCATCGGTGCCGTGTTGGTACCCGGCGCCACGGCACCAAAATTGATCACAAAAGATCAATTGAGCAGCTTAAAATCTGGGGCCGCATTGGTAGATGTGGCGATTGACCAAGGCGGCTGCTTTGAGACATCGCGCGCCACAACGCATCAAGATCCAATCTATCAAGTGGATGGGATCCAACATTATTGCGTGGCCAATATGCCAGGCGCAGTTGCGCGCAGTTCTACGCAAGCTTTGGGCAATGCGACATTGCCTTTCTTATTGGCGCTGGCCGATAAAGGCTGGCAGGCCGCTTGCGCTGACGATCCCCACCTCTTGAATGGCTTGAATATTCACGCCGGAACGGTAACCCATGCCGCTGTGGCAGACGCATTGGGCTATGCACTTAGCCAGCCCAATCTAACGCTTAAAACAGCAGCCTAAAACTCAGACCTCCCGCTGAAGGGCCGTGCGAATATCGATCAACACATCTAATTCGCTCGGCCCTGAAGGCGCGGCAGCGGGCGCGATCTCTTCCGCCTGGCTTTGCACCTCTTTAAGCTTATTGACGTAACGCACCAGCATAAAAACCACAAAAGCAATGATCAAAAAATTGATCACAGCCATGATGAAAGCCCCATAGGCAAACACCGCAACCCCCGCCTCACGCGCCGCTGCAAGAGATACGAAATCGCCCTCGCCCCGCAGAATCACGAATAAGTTACTAAAGTCGACCCCCCCCAAAAAATAGCCCAATCAACGGGTTGATCAAATCCCCTACCATGGATTTGACGATCGCTGTAAATGCCGCACCGATAATGATCCCAACGGCCATATCCATCACATTGCCTTTGGCAATAAAATCTTGAAACTCTTTCAGCATAACGTGCCTTTCAAAAATAAATTTTAACAATAAAATAAAAAATCAGCGCTCAGGCTGCGTGTCTTTTAAGGCATATTTATCGCCCCTTGTATATTTTTAATTGCTTTTAAGGCCATAAAAAAGGGCCCAAAGGCCCTTGATCACTCTGCTTAAAAATCCACTCCGGAGCTGTTAAGCCGGTAAATCACCTGAAAGAATATAGGTTAATATTGCAACGACTTGGCTGGGATCTTGCGCAACGGCCAGAGCCGCTGCGTCGACCTCTTTCAACGCATGCTGATCCTCTGCCCCATGCAGTACGATCAAAGATTTTCCCAAAGCGGCCGCATAGCCTGCATCAAAGGCCGCGTTCCATTGCTTATATTTCTCGCCAAAGCGAACCACCACAATATCAGCCTCTTCGATGCCTTTACGGGTGCGCATCGCATTCAACTTTGCGCCTTTGTGATCGTGCCAAAATTTGTTGGGTTCTGCGCCCAAAATGGCAACGCCGCAATCATCACTAGCGCCATGATCCGTGACCGGGCCGGTAAACACAACATTAAGATCCCGCGCACCATGCGCGATTTGATCGCGCCAATCTGTATGAATTTCACCAGATAAATAAACTGTTAGCATCATGGCCGTTTCCTCATCCAAAGGTTATACTTAGGCAAATTTGCAGTTTACACCCGTAAAGCGCCGCCCGTTGCAGAGGCCACTTTTGCCACAATTTTAGCCCCCACGGCTTCAATCTCAGCATCTGTCAGCGTCACCTCGATGGGCTGTAAGCGCACGCGAATAGCGATTGATTTTCGATCAACCCCCAAGCTGCCACCGATAAATTCGTCGAACACGCGCACATCGGTAATCAGCGTTTTATCCGCGCCTTGCGCCGCGTTTACCAAATCCATCGCCTCAGTTTTATGATCGACGACAAAAGCAAAATCACGCTCGACCGCTTGTAAATCTTTTAATTTCAATGCAGGCCGCGTGGCCGAGCTGTTGCGCGGCAAAGGCACCTCATTGGGCCAAATGGTGAAGGCAACGGCCGGGCCTTTAATGTCAAAAGCTGCCAATATTTTGGGATGCAGCTCACCAAATACCGCCAATGTTTTTTTCGGACCCAAACAAATCTGACCATGCCGCCCCGGATGCCACCAGGTCGCTGCGCCGCGCCGTATCTGCGTTTTCGCAGGCGCTCCAATTGCGCTAAGGATCGCCAGAGCATCGGCTTTGACGTCAAAAAGATCCACATCGCGATCAGAGGCATGCACGTCTTTCGGAGCGCTGCGCCCAATCAAGAGACCGGCAATTTGCAAATCTTGTTCCTCGGGTTCACCGCCGCTAAAGACGGGGCCAATTTCAAACAAGGCGAGATCGGCAAACCCCCGCGCTTGGTTGCGCCGCGCGGCTGCCAACAGTCCGGGCAACAGATCAGGGCGCATATGGCTCATATCCGCGCTGATCGGGTTCTCAAGTCGGGTTGCATCACTACCAGCGCCAAAAAGCGCGGCGGCGGCTTGATCGATAAATGAATAGCTTACGCATTCATGAAAGCCCAAAGCCGCGCCTGCGCGCCGAGCAGCTTGCTCGCGTTTTTGTACGGGCGATAAAATCGGTTTGGGCACACCTGGTAAGACTCGGGGCAAGGGCTTGCCCTGCAATTTTGTTAAGGAGGCGATCCGCGCAACCTCTTCCACCAAATCCGCCTCGCCCAGAACATCCGGGCGCCAACTGGGCACATGCGCCATTTTGCCTTCCAGCACAAAACCAAGCGCTGTCAGGCTTTGGCGCTGCGTGGCCTCGGGGATTTCCATACCAACCAAAGATTGAATGCGATCCGTATCCAACCGATAGGCGCGCGCATGATCTGGCATCGCTCCCGCCATCACCACCTCAGAGGCTTCACCGCCGCATAAATCTAGGATCATCGCCGTGGCAGCTTCAACGCCTGAGGGTGTCCAAGCCGGATCGATACCGCGTTCAAACCGATAACGCGCATCAGAGTTAATTTTCAACGCGCGCCCCGTATAGGCGGTACGCACCGTTTCAAAAAACGCCGCTTCCAGAAACACAGACGTTGTGCTCTCAGAGCAGCCACTATGCAATCCCCCCATAATTCCGCCCAAGCTTTCCACCCCGGCGGCATCGGAAATCACCGTCATACCTTCGCTCAAAGTATATTCTTTATCATCCAAAGCGGCGAAAACTTCGCCGCCCGTCGCGCGGTGTACACGCAAGGCTGAACCCTCAACCTTATCCGCATCAAACACGTGCAAGGGCCGGTTGTTATCATAAGTAAAAAAATTCGTGATATCGACCAGCGCCGAGATCGGACGCAGGCCGATCGCTTTCAGCCGATCTTGCAACCAGGCAGGGCTGGGGCCATTTTTGACCCCGCGAATAACCCGGCCAAAAAACACCGGGCATTGCGCTTGCGTATCGGCATCAATCGTGACCGAGATTGGACAAGGAAACTGGCCCATAACCGGTTCGACAGGATAGGGTTTCAACACGCCCAGCCCGCGGGCGGCCAAATCGCGCGCAATCCCCCGCACGCCCAGCGCATCTGGGCGATTTGGCGTGATCGCAATTTCAATCACTGTATCCACTTTCGATGGATCATTTTCAGCCAAATAATCGACAAAACTTTGCCCGACTTCGCCGGATGGCAATTCAATAATCCCATCATGCTCGTCGCTTAATTCCATTTCGCGCTCCGAACACATCATGCCAAAGCTTTCGACACCGCGAATTTTACCGACCCCGATCGTGGTATCTATGCCTGGCACATAGGTTCCCGGCGTGGCAACCACCACAGTGATGCCCGCGCGCGCATTTGGCGCGCCGCAAATAATCTGCAACTCACCTTGATCTGTGCTCACTTGGCAGACGCGCAGTTTATCCGCATCCGGGTGTTGCGCGGCCGCAATCACCTTGCCAATGCGGAAATCACTCAACCGATCCGCCGGGTTTGACACCTCTTCCACTTCAAGCCCGAGATCGGTCAAGGCGTATAAAATATCGTCTAATGCAGCATCAGTTTCCAGATGCTCTTTCAGCCAAGAGAGCGTGAACTTCATGACAGGCCTCCGTGTAAATTGGGCTGATCTAGGCTGGAAAACCCGTAATGACGCAGCCATCTTAAATCACTATCGAAGAATGCCCGTAAATCCGGAATTCCATATTTCAGCATGGCAATGCGATCGATGCCCATGCCAAAGGCGAACCCCTGCCACTGCTCCGGATCAATGCCACCGGCTTGCAGCACTTTGGGATGCACCATGCCAGAGCCCAGAATTTCCAGCCAGTCATCACCCTCGCCAACTTTCAACTGCCCGCCGGCCCAACTGCAACGGATATCCACCTCGGCTGAAGGTTCCGTAAACGGGAAATGCGAGGCGCGGAATCGCAACTCTACATCCTCAACTTCAAAATAGGCTTTTACAAATTCCTCCAAAACCCATTTGAGATTGGCCATGGAAATATCTTTATCAATTGCCAAACCTTCTACCTGATGAAACATCGGCGTATGCGTCTGATCATAATCTGCGCGATACACGCCGCCCGGGCAAATCACCCGCACTGGCGCGCCCGTTTTTTCCATCGTCCGAATTTGTACCGGGCTGGTATGCGTGCGCAGCACGTGGGGCGGGCGATCATCACCTTCTGCGCGATGCATGTAAAACGTATCCATTTCAGCCCGCGCCGGGTGATGCCCGGGGATATTCAACGCGTCAAAATTATACCAATCTGTATCAATCCGCGGGCCTTCAGCCACGCCAAAACCCATATCGGCAAAAATCGCCGTGACTTCTTCGGTTACCTGCGAAATCGGATGGATCGTACCGCGGCGCTGATCGCGCGCTGGCAAAGTAACGTCCAACCATTCAGTGCGCAGACGCTCGTCCAACGCGGCATCAGCCAGCGCAGCTTTACGCGCCGTCAGCGCCGAATTCAGCTCTTCTTTTAACGCGTTCAGCGCCGGGCCCGCCACTTGCCGCTCTTCGGGTGTCATCTTACCCAATTCACGCAGCTTCAGACTGACCTCGCCTTTTTTTCCAACCGCTGCGAGGCGGGTTTCTTCCAAGGCGCTTTCATCCTGCGCAGCCGCGATCGCAGCTATATATTTTTCGCGTAGACCATCCATAGATCTTCTCCAAATCCAGACGCCCTCTGCTATCATATTTGGAACCGGGTGCAACCCGCTTAGCAGCTCAGCCCCAAGCCTGGCAGGCTTTGTAAAATAAGAAAGCCTCCGATCAAATTGGTGGCCTTTGCAGACATAAAAAAGCACCGCAAACGCTGTTTGCAGTGCTTTGAAACTCGGTTTTTAAACGCTGGCTTAGGCCAAGGCCGCCTTGGCTTGCAAGACGATTGCCTCAAACGCTGCCGGCTCATGCACGGCCAGATCGGCCAGAACCTTCCGGTCAACTTCGATACCGGCCAGTCCAAGCCCATTGATAAAGCGCGAATAGGTCATCGCCTCATCATGGCTACGCACGGCCGCGTTGATCCGCTGGATCCACAATGCCCGGAAGTTGCGCTTCCGGTTATGCCGGTCGCGAGTTGCATATTGATTGGCTTTATCAACCGCCTGCGCCGCGACTTTAAACGTGTTTTTACGGCGTCCATAATAGCCTTTTGCAGCTTTTACGATTTTCTTGTGACGGGCGTGGGTTACGGTACCACCTTTAACGCGTGACATATCTTATCCTCCTCAGCGCGAATAGGGCATCATCGACTTGACGATTCTTTCGTCAGGCGTTGACATCACTGTTGTGCCGCGGGCGTTGCGGATAAATTTACGGGTGCGTTTGATCATTCCGTGGCGTTTGCCGGCTTGACCGGTTTTCACACGGCCGTTCGCGGTGACTTTGAACCGCTTTTTGCAGCTCGATTTGGTCTTCATCTTAGGCATTTCCGTCTCCTGTCTTGACAAAGGTCGGTTTGTACGCGACTCGGCATGCCCTTTCGGCCGGCCACGTTGAAGAGCTGCCGATATAGGGCGCTCTTTCTATAAGCGCAAGTGCAAATCGCGCTATTCTGGATCGGTGGAATAAATCATCCGCTCATTGCACGGTGCAACACGCAAAATATTCGTGGTGCCCGGGATATTGAACGGCACACCCGCTGTTACAACCACCTGATCATTTTCTTCGGCAAACCCTTGTGACAACGCTGCCCGCACGGCGCTGACCACCGCTTCCTTAAAGCGTTCTTTGGGGCCTGAGCGCACACAATTGATACCCCAGCTTAGCGCCAAACGCCGCGACGTTCCGATTTCTGACGTCATCGCGATAATGGGCACACGCGGACGCTCGCGCGCGGTTAACAGGGCAGTTGTGCCCGATTGCGTATAGCAGCAAATCGCCTTCACATCCGTGGTTTCAGCAATTTCCCGCGCCGCGGCGACAATCGCATCTGGCACCGTATGGCGTTTGGCTTTGCGCGAGGATTCCAAAATTTCAGTGTAAGTCGGATCGCTTTCCACCTCGACTGCGACATTGTTCATTGTCGTCACGGCCTCAATTGGATAGCCACCGGCCGCCGATTCAGCTGATAGCATAATCGCATCCGAGCCTTCGTAAATCGCTGTGGCCACATCAGACACTTCAGCCCGCGTAGGCATTGGGCTTTCAATCATCGACTCCAGCATTTGCGTGGCCACAATCACCGGTTTCGCCGCTGCGCGACATTTGCGCACCAAACGCTTCTGGATCGGCGGCACATTCTGTACCGGTAATTCCACCCCAAGATCTCCGCGCGCCACCATAATGCCATCAGAAACTTTCAAAATCGCGTCAAATTGCTCAACCGCTGAAGGTTTTTCAATTTTTGAAAGCAAGGCCGCGCGACCGCGCACCAATTCACGCGCCTCAGTTAAATCCTCCGGGCGCTGCACAAAAGACAAGGCCAACCAATCCACGCCCAAATTGCAGACGAAATCTAAATCGGCGCGGTCTTTTTCTGACAAAGCTGCCAAAGGCAAAACCACATCCGGCACATTCACGCCCTTGCGGTTTGAAATCGTCCCACCGTTCAACACCTGACAATCGGCAAAATCGGCGCCGCACTCTTCCACTTTCAATTTGATTTTTCCATCATTCACCAGCAGATGAGCCCCCGGCTTAAGCGCTGAAAAAATCTCTTCATGGGGCAGTTGTACGCGGGTTTTATCCCCCGCCGCCGGATCAAGATCCACCCGGAACCGATCGCCTTCAACCAAATCTTCAGCGCCTGAGGCAAATTCTCCAACCCGCAGTTTTGGGCCTTGCAAATCGGCCAAAATAGCGATCGGGCTGGAAAGGTCATCTTCAACCTTACGAATGATTTTGTGGCGTTCGGCGATCTCGGCATGCGTGCCATGGCTCATATTCAATCGAAAAACATCTGCCCCTGCTTCATGTAAAGCGCGGATCATGTCATAACTTTGCGAGGCAGGCCCCAGCGTGGCTACAATTTTTACATTGCGCAGGCGTCTCATGATGTATTCCCTTCAATCCCTTTGGCGTCTCTTATAGTCTTGCGCTCCGCCAAGCCACCAGCAAGAAATTAAGATCAGAGATCCAGTTTGAGGCAAGCTGTTAGCGTTAACATTTTCTGCTGCGCTTATGGCGAAGAATTTCAACAATCACAACCATTATCCTTACTGCAACTTGCAACCAACGCTTTATTCAAAAGGCAGATCGCTTTAAAGCGCTTGCGAGCCAAGCGGGAACTAAGTTAGGAGAATGGCGCAGAAATAAAAGAAATCGCGCATAATATGCCGCGTCTTTCGCAGAGGAAATGACCATGGATGATCAAACGCAGCTTGAATTAGACGCCGCCGCCTTTCGGGCGCTGCGCGCACATTTGATGGAAAAGCGCCCAGATGTTCAAAATATTGACCTGATGAACTTGGCAGGGTTTTGCAGAAATTGTCTTTCGCGTTGGTATCAAGAGGCGGCCCAAGAGCGGGGAATTGAGATGTCAAAAGAACAAGCGCGTGAAGCGTTTTACGGCATGCCGATGGAGGTTTGGAAAGCCCAGCATCAAACCGAAGCCAGCGCTGAAAAACAAAAGGCCTTCACGCAAGCTTTTGTAGAGAACGTCAAAGCCCCTGATTAATTAGGCTTGTCACACATGCCAAACCCTACTCATTCAAGACTTGGCGTTGATAACTTGCAGCAAAGGCAGCACGGCCGACATATCTGGCCCGTGGCTTTGCCCCGTTAAGGCCAAACGCAGCGGCATAAACAAGCTTTTGCCCTTGCGCCCTGTCGCTGCCTTGACGTCTGCGGTCCACGATGACCAGCTTTGCGCATCATAAGGGCCATCGGGCAAAAGAGCCATCGCTTGCGCTACAAATTCTTTGTCTTCCGGGTTGATTACCGGGGCTGCGCCTTTCGAAAACAACTCCCACCAGGCGGGTAAATCATGCAAAGTGCTGATATTCTCGCGCGTCACCTGCCAGAATTGCGCGGCCAGTTCATCCGGAACCCCCAACCGCTCGATCTGATCAGCCACATCTTCCAGCGGTAGCGTTTGTAGATAGCGCGCCGTCAACGGACGCAAATCCTGCACATCCAATTTGGTCGGCGCAGAGCCAAAATGCGCTAGCTCGAAGCCGGCAGCCACGGCTGCTAAATCGGTTTGCAGCTCAACCGGTTGGCTGGATCCCAGCCGCGCCATCAAGCTGATCAAAGCGGCAGGGGCGATGCCCTCGGATCGCAAATCGCGCAAAGCCAAGGTGCCAAGCCGTTTTGATAAGGCTTCCCCAAGCGGGCCTGTCAGCAACGAGTGATGGCCAAATTTTGGGATAGTCCCGCCAAGCGCCTGCATCATCTGAATTTGCGTGGCCGTATTGGTCACATGGTCAGATCCGCGCACCACATTGGTGATCTCCATTTCAATATCATCTACAACCGAGGCCAAAGTATAAAGATATTGACCATCGCCGCGGATCAAAACCGGATCAGACACGCTGGCCGCGTCGATTGAAATATCCCCCAAAATTGCATCTGTCCATTCAATTCTCTGGTGCTCTAGCTTAAAGCGCCAATGCCCCTGCCCCCGTTCTGCGCGCAGCGCCGCTTTTTCCGCCGCGCTTAAGCCAAGCGCGGCGCGATCATAGACAGGCGGCTTGCCCATATTCAGCTGTTTCTTACGCTTCAAATCCAGCTCGACCGGAGTTTCAAAACATTCATAAAGCCGCCCGCTATCTTTGAGACGCTGCGCCGCTGAATCATAGGCGGCCAAACGCTCGGATTGGCGCTCGATACGATCCCATTGCAGGCCCAACCACGTAAGATCTTCTTTGATCGCCTCAACAAAGCTTTCTTTAGAGCGTTCGGGATCCGTATCGTCGATGCGTAAAATAAACTGCCCGTCATCTTTGCGCGCAATCAGGTAATTCATCAAGGCAGCGCGCATATTGCCAACGTGCAAATATCCAGTCGGGGAAGGGGCAAAGCGTGTGATGGTCATTTTGATCTCCTGTTGAGGGTCGTTTTTCATAGCGCCAAGGATTTGTCCAGCAAAGGCGGATTTTTTATGGAAGGGCGAAAAAACCATTGCACCCTGTAGCGAAATCCGAATTAGTCGGAGCAAAGATAAAGGGAAATGGCAATGGGGCTTCCGATTGTGGTAATCGGCGCGGGCATTTGTGGCGTGTCCAGCGCGCTTTGGTTGCAACGCAGCGGCCATAGGGTGATTTTAATCGATAAAACAGCGCCTGGAATGGGGGCCTCATTTGGCAATGCTGGGTTGCTGGCGCAATGGGCGGTAACGCCCGTCACCACGCCGGGTCTTTGGCAGGCGCTGCCGAAATACGCGCTTAACCCGGCCAGCCCTTTATTCATCAAATGGCAATATCTGCCCAAATTGGCGCCTTGGCTGTGGAAATTCCTACAACAGGCCAATGACAGCAGCGCCAAAGCTACCAGCGCGGCTTTGGGCCCAATTTTATTGGATGCTGTCGACCAACATAAGGCACTGGCACGAGGCAGCTCGGCAGAAAGCTGGATCGCTGACAGCCAATTCAGCTACGCCTATCGCGATCACAAAGCCTTTAAAAAAGATCGCTATGCATGGGATTTGAAACAAGCGGCCGGTCTGGTGCCCGACGTTCTAAGCGGCCCCGATGTGCAAGATGCTGAACCGGCTTTGGGCCCCGCCATTCAATGTTTGGCGATCTTGAAAGGCCAGGGGCATATTCTTAACCCTTTGGGATATATCACGGCTTTGGCCAAAGCCTTTGAAGCGCAAGGGGGCGTGTTTCGCCAAACAAGCGTCACGGGTTTTGACAAACAAAACGGGCGCATACGAGCCGTTTTAACCGAAAGCGGCCCGATTGACTGTGACAAAGCCGTGATCACTGCCGGCATTTGGTCAAAAGACTTGATGAGAAAATTGGGGCTGAATATCCCCTTAGAAACCGAGCGCGGATATCACGTGATGTTTAAAAACCCATCACAGATGCCGCGCAATCCGATGATGATGACAACTGGAAAATTTGCGGTGACCCCGATGCAAGACGGGTTGCGCTGCGCCGGTACGGTCGAGTTTGGCGGGATTAAACTGGGGCCCAGCAAAGCGCCGATTCAATTGCTGCGCCGCCGCATGGCAGAGGCTTTCCCACAGATGACCTATGACAGCAGCGAAGAGTGGATGGGCTTTCGACCGTCAACCCCAGATAGTCTGCCGCTGATCGGAGAGCTGGCCAGCAGCGGAATTTACACCGCCTTTGGCCACCAACATGTTGGGTTAACCGCAGGGCCTAAAACCGGGCGCCTGATCGCAGATTTGATCACTGGGCGTTTGCCAAATATCGACATGCGCCCCTATGACCCGGCGCGCTATGCGGCGATTGCGGCGCGCTGACGCGTGCAGGCGCGCGCCGACATCGCTACTCGTATACGCGTTGATCTTCGATCACCAAACCATCGCGCGGTAAGCTGCCGGGGGCCACAAGCTCAACATTGCCCGTCAGCTTAAGGTGACTTTTCACCAAACCGTCAAAATCAGAGGCCGCGGATAGGGTGGTTTCCAGCTGAACGATCATTTCATCCATAGCGCCGTTTCGCCGGGCAATGATGCGGGCGCGATCCAAAGCATCATGCGAGGCCACCAATGCCGCCACTTGTTCGGGGCGCACGAACATGCCCTTTATTTTGGTGGTTTGGTCGGCGCGGCCCATCCAGCCCTTTATTCGCAGATTGCTGCGCCCGCAGGGTGATTTACCGGGCAATACGGCGCTAAGATCACCCGTTGCAAAACGAATAAGGGGATAATCAGGATTCAGCACCGTCACCACAACTTCTCCCACCTCGCCATCCGCGACGGGGGTGCCAGTCCCGGGCGTCACGATTTCCACCAGCACACCTTCATCAACGATCATACCCTCTTGGGCGGGTGATTCATACGCGATATTGCCAAGATCCGCCGTGGCATAACATTGCAAACAGGCAATACCGCGATCGGTATATTCCTGCCGCAGCGCGGGGAATAACGCTCCGCCACCCACAACCGCTTTGCGGATTGATAAGCTTTCCCCCATCTCATCGGCTTTATCCAAAATAATCTTTAAATAATCCGGGGTGCCCGCATAGGCGGTTGTGCCAATATCGACCGCAGCGCGCACCTGCAGATCGGTTTGCCCGACGCCCGCCGGTAAAACCGCAGCCCCGACCGCGCGTGCGCCATTTTCAAAAATCATTCCGGCAGGGGTTAAATGATAACCAAAACAGTTCTGAACGATATCCCCCCGCCCAATGCCTGCCGCGTGCAAAAACCGGCCCATGCGCCACCAATCATGCCCGGTGCCACCCGGTTCATAAAGCGGGCCCGGGGATTGGAATATATGGCTGAATTCAAAGAGGGGTTTTTGGACAAATCCGCCTAAAATATTTCCCGGCTTTTGCGCTTTGCTTAATTCTGATTTTCGCAAAACTGGTAGGGTTGCCAATGCGTGCAGATCCGTAATTTCACTGGCCGTCACCCGCTTGAAGCGATCCGCGTAGCCCGGCAATTGCTTGGCATGGGCTATTTGTGCGGGCAAAGCCTCCGCAATATAGGCGGCACGTTGCTCTGATGTTTGGGTTTCAAGGCCGTCGAAATAGCGCATCTTTACACTCCAGATCCCGGCCTGCGCTTTTCGGCAGGCCCAATCATGATAAATTTTACCAAACCGCACATTGGCTGGCGGCCCTACAATTACCCCTTAAAATTGGGGTTAGTTTAGCCAACGCTTGCGCCGCCGATAGCTGCGCACATTGCGGAAGGATTTTCGACCTTCATCCGACATGCCCAGATAAAATTCTTTTACATCAGGGTTTTCGCGCAATTCCGCAGCAGGTCCATCCATGACCACACGGCCAGATTCTAAAATATACCCATAATGCGCATAGCGCAGTGCTACATTGGTATTCTGCTCAGCCAGAAGGAAGGTCACCCCTTCCTTTTCATTTAAATTGCGCACAATTTGAAAAATCTCTTCCACCAATTGCGGCGCCAACCCCATAGACGGCTCATCCAGCAACACGGTTTCAGGTTGTGACATCAAAGCACGGCCAATCGCGCACATCTGTTGTTCGCCGCCAGAGGTATATCCAGCTTGCGATTTGCGGCGCTCTTTCAAACGTGGGAAATACGTATAGACCATATCCAAATCAGCTTGGATATCGGCTTTGCTATCGCTGCGCGTATAAGCGCCGGTTAACAGGTTTTCTTCGACCGTCAAATGCTCAAAACAATGCCGCCCTTCCATCACTTGAATCACCCCGCGCTTCACCATATCAGCCGGATCTGCGCCATGAATTTGCGCTCCGCGATAGCTGACAAAGCCTTTTGTCACTTCGCCACGCTCAGAATTTAAAAGATTTGAAATCGCTTTTAAAGTGGTGGTTTTGCCAGCGCCATTTCCGCCAAGCAACGCCACGATCCCACCTTTTGGAACGGCAAGCGACACACCTTTCAGAACCAAAATCACGTGATTATAGATCACCTCTATATTGTTCACGTCCAAAAGCACTTCGGACTTTTCAGTTTCAACAACCATTGTGTCACCTTTGTAAAGAATGAACGGCTGCAATGGCTGCAGCCGTTCAACTGGTTTAGTTACATCTTTCGGCGATGTTATTTTCTTTGGCGAAGGCTTGTGAATCCGCTTGGATCAGCGGGTTGATCAAATCCATATCCGCCTCAAGATAGCCAGAGACCAACTTCCATTTGCCGGCGCTTGCATCCCATTGCGACACGGCGCCAAGGCCGGGCCCACCATGGTTTTCGCATGACACAGAGAAGGCCGGGCCAATATTGGCCAACCCATGCTCGGCCATCAGCGCATCCGTGATGTCCAACGCTTCCATACCTTTGATCATATCAGCCTGAGAAATATCGGCCGTTCCCGAGATTTCCTGCGCTTTCACAATCGCCATATGGGTCAAAAACGCCATGTAAAGCGACCGGTTATACATCACAGTGCCCAGATTATCGCCTGCTCCTGCTGCCTTTCCGGCATCAACAACGTATTTTTGAATATCCGCATAGATGTCAAAATCGCTGCCTGTGTCATTCATCACCAATGACTTATAGCCATCTGCAACATCCCCTGCTGGGATCACATCATGTTCAGCGCCAGCCCACCAGTTTCCGATAAAGTTTTCCATCGGAAAGCGCACATTAGCCGCTTCTTGAATGGCAACTTGGTTCATCACGCCAAAGCCCCACATGATCACATAATCAGGGCGTTCGCGGCGGATCTGCAACCATTGTGATTTTTGCTCTTGGCCAGGGTGATCAACCGGGATCAATGTCAGCTCGAAATTATGCTTTTTAGAAAGCTCTTCCAGCGTGCGAATAGGCTCTTTGCCGTAGGCTGAGTTGTGATACAGCAACGCGATATGCTTACCATCAAGGCTGCCAGAATTTTCATTCAGCAGATAATTCACGCCAGCTGATGCCGCTGTCCAGTAATTTGCTGGATAATTGAAAATATTGGAAAATATTTTCCCGTTCGCGGCCGATGTCCGCCCGTAGCCCATGCTGTGCAGCGCGATACCATCCGCTGTTACTTTAGGGATCAGCTGATACGTAATACCCGTGCTTAAGGGATGATACACCAAAGAGCCTTCGGCTTTGGTTGATTCATAACATTCCACACCCTTCTCGGTGTTATATCCGGTTTCACATTCCAGCAAACGTACCGGAACGCCGCCAATACCCCCATCGCGCTCATTCAGCAGCGTTAGGTAATCGGCATATCCATCCGCCAATGGAATACCGGCAACCGCGTAAGGTCCCGTACGATATGACATCCACGGCAAAACCAAATCTGCAAGGACTGGGGTTGCCATAGCTATGCTGCTTGCTGCAGCAGCTAGAAGTTTAAATTTCATCGGTTTTCCTCCCATTTTTATCCGACGTTGGTCTTTTTTTGAGGCGAGAGCCTCAATGGTAATTTCTACTTTGAACGCTCAATACGGAAACGGCCAAAGTCTCAGTTTTTCTTTTGCGAGCCGCCATAATTGAGCAATACCATGTGGCTCAACCACCAAGAACAAAATGATCAAACCACCGACGATCATAAATTCAAGATGCGTGGCGAGATCTGGTTGCCAGCCCAAACCGGCCACAAACAGGTTTTTCAAGAGGACCGGCAAGAGTACCAGAAAAGCGGCACCCGCAAAACTGCCAAAAATTGATCCAAGCCCGCCAATTATAATCATAAATAGCACCAAAAAGGATTTATTGATCCCAAACGCTTCGCCCACTTCAACGGCCCCCAGATATACCCCGAAAAACAACGCCCCGGATATGCCAATGAAGAAGGAGCTGATTGCAAAAGCCGAAAGTTTTGCGCTGAGCGGATTCACTCCAATGATCTCGGCCGCAATATCCATATCCCGGATTGCCATCCATTTTCGGCCAATCGAGCCTCGGGTCAAATTGCGCGCAACAATGCCGCAGACGGTTAAAATGATTAAACAAAAGAGATAGGTTGCCCAGCTCTCCGCATTGGCCCCGGTGACGGGTACGCCAAAAAATGTGCGCTCGGGCGCATTGATCTGCCCCGAGGCTGAATAATTATAAAACCAAGGAACTCGGTTAAATATCCAAACCAAGAAAAATTGCGCAGCCAATGTTGCAACCGCAAGGTAAAAGCCTTTGATCCGCAGCGAGGGCAGCCCAAACAACACGCCAACACAAGCTGTGATCACACCTGCCAGCAGGACGTGGATCATAACGCTCACATCTGGAAAAGCCGTCATTAATTTATACATCGCATAGGCGCCCACCGCCATGAACCCGCCAGTTCCCAGCGAAACCTGCCCACAATACCCCACCAAAATATTCAACCCAATCGCGGCAATCGAATAGATCAGGAAGGGTAGGAAAATTGCATTCGCCCAATAGTCATTAATCCAAAACGGGATGATCAAAAAGGCCACGATCAAAACGAAATAATAGCGGTAACGGTCAAATTTAATCGGAAAGGTTTGGTTGTCTTCTTTATAGGTGGTTTTGAAATCACCGGCTTCGCGATACAGCATGATTTAAACCCTTTCGATAATTTTTTCGCCAAACAGGCCTTGGGGTCGAAAGACGAGAAACAACAGGGCCAAAACATAAGCAAACCAGTTTTCGGTTGCGCCTCCGATCATTGGACCGACCAGAAACTCAAACATTTTCTCGCCCACGCCGATGATCAGACCGCCCACAATCGCCCCCGGGATTGACGTAAACCCCCCCAGCATTAACACGGGCAAGGCTTTCAAAGCGATCAAAGAAAGCGAGAATTGAACCCCGGATTTTGTGCCCCACATAATCCCGGCCACCAGAGCCACAAATCCAGCCAGCGACCAGACCATTACCCAGATAAAATTCAAAGACACTCCAACCGACAAGGCCGCTTGGTGATCATCGGCCACGGCGCGCATCGCGCGGCCCTGTTTTGTATATTGAGAGAAGGCGACCAATGCCAAAACCAGAATCGCGGCAACGATGGTTGCAAAAATATCCAGATTATCGATAAAAAAGCCGTAATTAAATATATTATAAGTGGCTTCATCTATCCAAAGATTGATCCCCTGGGGAATGCCCACATCAAGTTTTTTGATCTCTCCTCCCCACATCAGGTCGCCAAAACCTTCCATGAAATAAGCCAGACCAATCGTTGCCATGAACAAGATAATCGGTTCCTGATTGACCAAATGTTTGAAAATAATTTTTTGAACCAGCCAGGCAAGCAAGACCATAATCGCCATGGTTAGCAAAATTCCAATAAACGCAGGTAAATGCCAACCGAAGTGATGGATGTCGGTGCCAAATACGGCGTTGATCAAATGGCTGAAGGGCACCTGCCCGTTCATCATGCCCACCAAGGTCATGGCTGAAAACAGCGCCATAACGCCCTGGGCATAGTTGAAAATGCCCGATGCTTTGTAAATCAACACAAACCCCAGAGCCACCAAAGCATAAAGAACGCCCGCCATCAGGCCGTTCAAAAACACTTCCATTCCAAAAATCAGCTGTTCTGGCATCAGATTGTCCTTTCAGACTGTGCAGATTTACGCATCGGTTTCATCGCATCCGATCGCGCGTCGGTCTCAATCATGGCTCACCCCTAAATACGCATCAATTACATCTTGATTGTTGCGCACCTCATCCGGTGTGCCATCGCCAATTTTGCGCCCATAATCCATCACGACAACGCGATCGGATAAATCCATCACCACGCCCATATCATGTTCAATAAGCGCAATCGTGGTGCCAAATTCGTCATTCACATCCAGAATAAAGCGCGACATATCTTCTTTTTCTTCTACATTCATGCCAGCCATCGGCTCGTCAAGCAGCAGCAGCTTTGGCTCAGAGGCCAGCGCGCGGGCCAGCTCTACGCGCTTTTTCAAACCATAAGGCAAACGCGCCACGGGGGTTTTGCGGATCGATTGAATTTCCAAGAAATCAATCACCTTTTCACATATTTCTCGATTTTCCAGCTCTTCGCGCTCGGCGGCGCCCCACCAGAGCGCCTGTTGAAACACCCCCGATTTCATCTGCGTCAACCGGCCCGTCATGACATTGTCGAGCACCGTCATCCCTTCGAACAGCGCAATGTTTTGAAAGGTGCGCGCGATGCCCTGCCGGGCCACTTCATAAGGCTTCACCGCAGGGCGTTTTTCTCCATGAAACCACACTTCCCCATCCTGAGGATGGTAAAATCCAGAAATCACGTTAAGCATTGATGATTTGCCGGCGCCGTTGGGCCCTATAATGGCGCGGATCTCGCCTTCAAGAATATCAAAGGAAATATCCTTGATCGCCACCACGCCTCCAAAGCGCAGGGTGATATTTTTCATTTCCATCATGACACCGCCGATTTTACGCCCATCAGCCGTGGTTTGCGTTACCTGACTATCCAACACCTCTGCCCGCCTTATTCTGCTGCGATGCGGCCCGAGACCGCTACGGTTTTGACATCTCGAATTTCCAGAGTGGCCGAAATTTTACCTTTTCGTCCGTCTTCATAGGTGACCTCTGTTTCGGTAAACACATTCTGAGCGCCGCTATACAGCGCCTCGACCAGATCCGAGAATTTTTCTGAAATCACCCTGCGGCGTACTTTGCGCGTGCGGGTCATTTCGCCATCATCCGCATCCAGCTCTTTATGAAGCACCAAAAACCGATGGACTTGGCAGCTCGACAACATCGCATCCTGCGCGATTTTAACATTCACCTCTTCGATATGACCCTGGATAACGCGCAGCACCTCTGGATGGCCCGCCAATTCCTGATAGCTTGAATAGGCAATATTATTGCGCTCGGCCCAATTGCCAACAGCGGCCAGATCGATATTCACGAAAGCCATGCACCGATCTCGGCCCGCACCAAACACCACGCATTCCAAAATATTTGGGTAAAATTTCAGTTTATTTTCCACATATTTCGGCGCAAACATCGACCCATCAGTCATTTTAGCAACGTCTTTTGCACGATCAATAATTCTAAGATGGCCATTGTCAGGATCGAAAAAGCCCGCATCGCCTGTGGCCACCCAACCGTCGGGATCTTTCGTTTCGGCCGTGCTTTCAGGGCTTTTGTAATATTCGACAAAGGCCCCGGGCGAGCGATAGAATACCTCTCCACTCTCCGCGATTTTCACTTCCACGTCCGGCGCTGGCACCCCAACCGTATCGGAATAAACTTGCCCATCAGGTTGCACAGTTACAAAAACCGACGCTTCCGTTTGCCCATAAAGCTGCTTCAGATTGATCCCCATAGAGCGGAAAAAATCAAATATTTCGGGCCCGATAGCCTCGCCTGCAGTATATCCAACGCGTACCCGGCTAAGCCCAAGCGCGTTTTTAAGCGGGCTGTAAATAACCGCATCACCGATTAGATAGGTCAATCGATCCAACGCCGAAACCGCGTTGCCATCCAGAATATCCTGACCCACCTTGCTGGCATGCGCCATGAAATATCGGTAAAGGCCTTGTTTAATGCGGCTTGCATCCTGCATCCGCAACACCACCGACGTGAGCATGCTTTCAAAAACCCGCGGTGGCGCAAAATAATAGCTGGGTCCGATTTCACGCAAATCAGACAAAACCGTTTCCTGGCTTTCGGGGCAATTTATGCACAAAGCCGCATAAAAAGATTGCCCGACCGAGAAAATGAAATCCCCCACCCATGCGATCGGCAAATAAGACAGCAAGCTATCGGTTTCCTTCAGCCCATCAAATTCGCAGGCATTCTTCGCCGAAATGATGATATTTCGGTTGCTTAACACAACCCCTTTGGGCTTACCCGTCGTGCCTGATGTATAAAGCATCACGCATGTTTTCTCAAAGGTTTGCGCCTCAACGCGCGCATCAAGTTCTTTTTGCAACCTGTCCGCCGCGGCCAGACCGCTTTGCTGCAGTGCCATTAAATCATGCAATCTGCTGTGATCATATTTGCGCATGCCCCGCGCATCGAGATAAATCAGATGTTCAAAATCTTTTAAATCATCCTGAATCTCTAGAACTTTATCGACCTGCTCTTGATCGCCTGCAATCACAAACCGAGCGCCACAATGTTCTAAAACATACGACATTTCTTCGGCCACAGCGTCTTGATAAAGCGGCACGGGCACGGCGCCCGCCATTTGAACGGCCACAAGCGATCCGTAAATATAGGGTCGATTGCGCCCGATCACCGCAACATAATCGCCCTCTTTGACCCCAAGCTCGATCAAGCCCAATGCCATATTCGTGATCTCGCGCTCGGCCTGCGCCCATGTCCACGTTTGCCAAATACCCAATTCCTTCTCCCGCAAGGCAGGGCGATCAGGAAAACGGCTGGCATTTCTGCGCAACAAATGGGGCAAAGAGCGCAGATCATCAAGCGCTTGTGACGTCTGTGTCAAAGTTTTTATCCTCCCATGCGAACAAGGCTGCGGCTTTTGCCATCTTTTCTGTTCAGATAAGAGAGTGCGCGACAATCGTTTCTTGATAATTTCTGAAATCTTACAAATTGTTTCGATCTGTAGTTTTTTTTTGAGCAGCCACTTGTTTTTTGGTATGTTTCACGTTTCCCTTTGGGGCAACCGAAGGACATTGCCATGGAGCACCGCTTTACCGACCCCAATGCCATGACGCAGGCGGGACTAAATTTGATTCAACAAGCGCTATCGATCTATGACAAAGATCTTGAGCTTGCTTTGTGCAATCAACGCCACGGGGAAATGTTTAACCTCCCTAAATCCCTAACAACACCAGGTGCTAAATTTGAAGACACGATCCGCTATTTGGTTGAAAGCGGAGAATATGGTGATGTGGAAAATGCCGAAGCCTTTATTCAGGAAAAAGTTGATATCGCAAAAGCCTTCGAGCCGCATTACGTAGAACGTATCCGCGCCAATGGGCAAGTGATCAGCATCGAGGGCGCTCCTCTGCCGCAAGGCGGTTGGGTCACCGTCTATACGGATATAACGCAAACAAAAAAGCAGGAAAACTTATTGCGCTTGCGCTCTGAAGAGCTTTCAGACCAACTTTTATCCTATTCAGAAGAACTGGCGGCGAAAAACCGCCAATTAGAGGCCAGTATTGCAGCGCTCGAAGAAGCCAAGCGCGAACTGACAGAAATCGAATCGCGCACCCGCCTGACAAGCGAAATGATTCCGGCCCATGTGGCGCATGTGGATCGCCAAGGGCGCTATCAGTATTCCAACCGACGTCTATCTATGGTGTTGCCGGAAAGACCGAATGACATTATTGGCCGGCATATTTCCGAGGTGCTCGGCGCGCCCACCTATAACCAAATTTCGCCAAAATTACGCGAAGCGTTTTTGGGGACGCCAAGCGTACTGGAATTCACCGATGATCTCAGCGCCAGGCGCATTCGCGTGGCCTTCACGCCGGATGTAAAAGAAACGGGCATCGAAGGCGCCTATATTCTGTCAATGGATATCACCGAGGAAACGCAAGCGCGCAACGCCTTGCAACAGGTTGCCAAACGCGAACTTGCCGCCCAGTTGACCAGCGGTTTAGCGCATGATTTTGCAAATCTTCTTACCATTATTTTGGGCGCACAAAGCCGGCTCACGGGCCGCGTGCAGGATGCAGATTCGCTGGCTCTGATCGAGGCCACCAAAACCGCAGCAACCCGCGGCGGCAGCCTGCTGAACACGATTGGCGATATGACAGGAACCCGCAATTTAAACCCGACGCCAACCCATATTGAGGCACTTCTTGAAAAACTGTTGCCATTGGCCGAAGCTGCGCTGCCCAAAAGCATCACTTTGAAAATCCACAACACAGTGCCGGATGAAGCGTATTTTCTTGATGCTGGGATGCTTCAAGATGCGCTGCTCAATCTGATTTTAAACGCCAAAGACGCTTGTGGCGCGGGGGGGCGGATCAAGCTTTCGATCCGCCCTGTGGCGGATATCTGGCTCGATTTTATCGTCACGGATTCAGGATCTGGATTTAGCGCAAAAGCCTTAAAGCACGCTTTAGATCCGTTTTACACGACCAAAGGCTCCGATGGGAACGGGCTTGGCCTGACCATGGTTTATGACGCTGCCAAGCTCGCCGGGGGTGATTTGCGTCTCAGCAACAGCTTTTCTGGAGCCCGTGCACAATTGCGCCTACCGCTGCGCAAAGTGCCCGCAATGCCGCATAAAGCAATGGTCTTGATCGTGGAAGATGATCCCAGTTTGCGCAAAGATATGCGCGTCATGCTGACAGATCTTGGGCATTTGGTAATTGAGGCCAGCTCGGTCTGTGAAGCCCTGGACCTGTGCCAGAACCTGCCCGACATAGCGCTGATTTTATGCGATTTAAACCTTGAGGGTGAGGAAAACGGCACCGCGCTTGCCAAAGCGCACCCGCACCCATCGGCCGAATTGATTTTTATGACATCGCTGCCGATTACAGATCCATTGCATCAAGAAGCTTTGACTTTGGCGCCCGTTTTGTCCAAACCGTTTTCACAACGCACCCTTGAAACTATTTTATCCGGCGGGACCCCTTAATGACTCTTCCTTTGGTGTCTATTCTCGATGATGAGCCTGAAATCAGAGCCATGTTGGTCAAAGCCTTGGAAGAGGCCGGGTTTCGCACCATTAGTTTTTCGCGCGCCACCGAATTTGAAGCCGCGCTGCAAACGGCCACGCCCGATGTCTGCTTGGTAGATCTCAGCCTGCCCGACCGCGATGGGTTAACGCTGGTGCATCGCTTGGCGCTTGAACAAGGGGCGGTGGTGATCATTATTTCGGGGCGCGCGCAGGTTCAAGATCGGGTTACAGGTTTAGAGTTGGGCGCGGATGATTACATCATCAAACCGTTTGATCCGGCCGAAGTGGTGGCGCGCATTCGCGCCCGCCTGCGTCAAGATCGCACCGGCGCGCATACAGGAACCAGCGCCTATTTTTCAAATTGGGTGGCGCATTTCGATCGCTATAGTCTGGAAGATGAAAATGGGCTTGAAACCCCCTTCTCACATGCAGAATCCGAAGTGTTGCGAATGTTTTTGCAAAGCCCCAAGCGCTTAATAAGCCGTGCCCAAATGCAGGAAACGCTGGGCGGCGGGGCCAGTGAAAGCTTCGATCGGGCGATGGATGTTCGGATCTCGCGATTGCGCACAAAATTGCGCGAAGACCCCAAAAACCCGCAGCTGATCAAAACCATTTACGGGGCCGGATATATTTTTTTAAGCGATGTCAGATGGGTGACGCAGAGCCCCAAGCCCGCTTAACGCAAAATCGGCGGCTTAGCCGGATCGCGGCCCGGCGCCGATGGGTTTTGCGCCACCGCTGGCTCTGGCTGCGGCAAATCAAACCCAAGCCCATGCGCGGCTAAGGGTTTATACACTTTATCCTCCGAGCTGAAAAACCCTACATCGATGCTGCCCGCCTCGATACCGGAAAAGGTCAGCGCCTCTTGCGCCGCCCTTGTCAGCGCCGGCTCGGCCCCGGCAACCGCGTCAATAAACGCCAAAAGATGGCCCCTTTGATCCCCCGCATAGGTCACAGAGGTCAGCCAAACCTCTTTCACCAGACCCGCCGCAGACACCAATTTGCTATCCAAACTTTCCAAGACCGCTTGCGGAATATCGGCTGGCGTATAAAACGCCATTGGCTGCAGCGAGACTTCCTCGGCTGTTTGCGCCAATGTTTGCGACAACCAGCCAATCGCCTCGGGCGGCAAGAGCATTTGCGAGGGGGCAACGTCTAAATTCACCCCCAGGCCAAGCTTTTGATCCACCAGCATCGCGATAACCGCGCGCCCGGAAAGCGCCACATAAGGCGAAATTTGGCCGGTAAATTCTGACAGACGGTCTTCACGGTCAAAAACCAAAACATAAGAATGCGCTTGCAGATCGAAAACCTCTGGCTCTACCTCCTCTCCAACCGGCGGCTGCGCCAGCAGCAAAAACAATTCAGCATCCGCCAGCCGCTCGTAAAAGCCCAACCGCGCCGCATCGTGATCAGATGCAGATTGCATCTTGGCATGCGCCCGATCAAGCGGCGTTTCAACGCTCATCGCATCAGCTCCTTCACGCGCCGCTGCAACTCGGGCAGCAGATCGGCTTCAAACCACGGGTTTTTCTTGAGCCATGCATTATTGCGCCAAGATGGGTGCGGCAAGGGTAAAATTGCCGGTAGCTCGCGGCGCCATTGCGCCATCACCTGCCCCAAACTGGCCTTGGTGTTCAAATGCCATTTCTGCGCATAGCCCCCCACCAGAAGTTGCAGTTTGAGCTTTGGATAACGGGCAAGCATCTGCGCACGCCACGTGGCCGCGCAGATTTTGGGCGGCGGCAAATCGGCGCCTTGCGCCGAATAGCCCGGAAAGCAAAACGCCATTGGCAAAATCGCTATACGCTCAGGATCATAAAATTGGTCGGGTTCAAGCCCCATCCATGCCCGCAAGCGATCCCCCGAGGGATCGCTAAACGGAACGCCCGAGCGATGCACCCGCGCACCCGGCGCCTGCCCTGCGATTAAAATTTGCGCGCGCGGATTGCCCTGAAAAACCGGCCTTGGCTGATGCGCGCTTTGCGTAGCAGCAAAGCGGTCTGCACAGAGGCGGCAGCCAAGCAGCGCGTCAATCTGAAAATCCGTCGGGTCGTCCACCATAGCCCTACATATTCTGCGATAGATAAGAGACGCTATGTGATATCGCTAATTTCAATATTTGCAACTGGCGGGCTGGTGGGCGGCAGGGGCGGCGCGCAAGCGCCGGGCGGGATGAAGGTAAATATTTACAATCAAGCCTCGCATACAGAGGTCGAATCGCGCCCCAGCGCCGATGGCCAAGGCTTGGAGATCACCATTTTGGATGTGGTAAAGGGCGGCATAATGGCGGGGCAATTGGATCGCCCGATGCGTCAGCATTTCGGGGCCAGTCCAAAACCGCAGGGCGGCTAAACCGGTTGCCCCCCAATTTTATACAAATAGGCTTGCGCATCATTATTGTAATAAGGCGTATTATAGTCTTTGCGCCGGATCTGCCCCCCTGGCATTTGCAGCTGCATCCAATTGAGAACTTGCACATGCGTATCCGCGCCGCGTTTGATCAGATTAAATTGAATATACGCATGGATATCGCTGGAATGGCCCGTGCCCAGAAACGCGCGGCCCCAACTTTTCACACCTTCGCTAATATTTTCATCGCATTTCACGCGGGTTTCGGATTCTTCGACAATCGTCGCGCCAAGCTTAGCGCAATGAACAGCAAAGGTTTCGGATAATGATTTTCGGCTTTTGTTTTTAAAAATAGCCTCGGGCCAAGCGGACGGCGTAATGGCCAAAGGTTCGATTACCTCTTTTTCCTCGCAACCCATTAATGCGCAAAGCGCCAAGATGAAAATATACCGCATAAACCACCACTCGTTAAAAACGCAGCGGTTAAAGCAAAGAATAATGGCCGTTTTAGGGCAGGGCAGACCGGCGTTTTGATATTAGCGCCGCTGAACACCGCGCATTGGAAAGTGCGTTTGCGCATCGCTGATTGGCAAAACCGCGCTGACCCCCCTCAAACATAAAAGCGATTAACACAGAATATCAGCCGCATTTGGAATATCCGCAACTGGCGCAGGTCATGCAGCCTTCCACCATGCGCAAATCATATTGCCCACAGCTGGAACAGGCTTTGCCCTTGCCCGAGGCCCCTGCCGGCATCACGGCCTGCGGATCTTGCTTGAGCCCCAGCCCTTCACCTTCCAGAAATCCGATCGCCACCATATGGGTTTCCAAAACACCGCCAATCGCCGCCAGGATCGAGGGGATATATTTGCCTTTAATCCAGGCGCCGCCACGCGGATCAAATACGGCCTTCAGCTCTTCCACCACGAAAGACACATCGCCCCCGCGCCGGAACACGGCGGAAATCATCCGCGTCAGCGCCACCGTCCATGCAAAATGCTCCATGTTTTTCGAATTGATAAACACTTCAAACGGGCGGCGGTGGCCATTCACCACCACATCATTCACCGTAAGATATATTGCATGCTCGCTATCGGGCCATTTCAGCTTATAGGTCTGCCCTTCTAAGGCCTGCGGGCGGTCAAGCGGCTCGGACATATAGATCACCTCGGCGCCCTGATCGGTTTCGGGCGCAGCCTCGCTGCTTTCGGACACGCTCAGCACCGAGCCGGTCACCGCGTTGGGGCGATAGGTCGTGCAGCCTTTACAGCCGCTTTCATAAGCCGCGCTATACACTTCTTTGAACGCCTCAAAGCTGATATCTTCGGGACAATTGATGGTTTTCGAGATTGAGCTATCCACCCATTTTTGCGCCGCGGCCTGCATTTTCACGTGATCTTTCGGGGCCAGGGTTTGCGCATTGACAAAATAATCGGGCAGATCGGCATCACCGAATTTGTCGCGCCACATTTGTACGGCGTAATCCACAACTTCTTCTTCGCTGCGTGATCCGTCTTTTTGCAGCACTTTGCGCGTATAGGCATAAGCAAAAACCGGCTCGATCCCCGAACTGACATTGCCGGCATAAAGGCTGATCGTGCCGGTTGGGGCGATGGAGGTAAGCAACGCGTTTCTAATGCCATGCCTTGCAATTTCGGCGCGCACATCCTCATCCATTCCCTGCATCGCGCCTGAGGCCAGATAAGGACCTGCCTCAAAGAGCGGAAACGCGCCTTTTTCCTTGGCCAATTGCACCGATGCCAGATAGGCGGCGCGCGCGATCGCGTGCAACCAGTCTTCGGTTTGCCGCGCCGCTGCCTCTGAGCCATAGCGCAAGCCAAGCATCAATAACGCATCGGCCAAACCGGTCACCCCAAGCCCGATGCGGCGCTTGTTGCGGGCCTCCAGCGCCTGCGCCTCAAGCGGAAAGTTTGAGGCATCCACCACATTATCCATCATCCGCACGGCGGTTGCCACCAGATCCTGAAGCGCCGCCGCGCTCAAATGCGCGCCGCGCTCAAAGGGCGCCTCTACCAGACGCGCCAGATTGATCGAGCCCAGCAAACAGGCCCCATAGGGTGGCAGAGGTTGTTCTCCGCAGGGGTTCGTGGCTGCGATGGTTTCGCAATAGCTCAAATTATTGGCCTGATTGATTCGATCGATGAAAATCACCCCCGGCTCGGCAAACTCATAGGTCGATTGCATAATTTGATCCCAGAGCTTGCGCGCCGAAAGCGTTTTGTAAATTTGCCCTTCAAACACCAAATCCCAATCACCATCGGCCTTCACCGCCTCCATAAACGGATCGGTTACCAGCACCGAAACATTGAACATGCGCAACCGCGCCGGATCCGATTTCGCAGCAATAAAATCTTCAATATCCGGGTGATCACAGCGCAATGTGGCCATCATCGCGCCACGACGCGATCCCGCGCTCATAATGGTGCGGCACATACTGTCCCAGACATCCATGAACGAGAGCGGCCCCGATGCATCCGCAGCCACGCCCTTGACCAAAGCGCCTTTGGGGCGGATCGTGCTGAAATCATACCCGATGCCTCCGCCCTGCTGCATGGTCAGCGCGGCTTCCTTGAGCATATCAAAAATACCACCCATATCATCGGGCACCGTGCCCATCACAAAGCAATTGAACAGCGTGACTTTGCGCTGAGTCCCGGCGCCAGCGGCAATCCGCCCGGCGGGCAAAAATTTAAAATCTTCCAAAGCGGCGTAGAATTTTTCTTCCCAAATACCGGGCTCTGCCTCAACGCGGGCCAGATCCTTGGCAACGCGCCGCCAGCTCTCTTCGACGCAAGAATCGATCGGTTCATCATCCGCCGTTTTCAACCGATATTTCATATCCCAAATCTGTTCGGCAATCGGTGCAGAAAATCGGCTCATATCAGATCCTTTGGCTTACGGGCAGACGCGCCTCACAAAAAGGCAATGAGGCGGATGACTATCATTCACGGGGCCTCCAGCCTAAAACGGCATCTGCGTCAGGTCAACTTGCCAAATCATCTGAAAAAGTTAACTTACGATTTAAGCAGTTTTGGGAAATCAAATGGCAGGTTTAATCCATCTGGTAAAGTTGAGCGTTGGCAGCGAAGGCGTTGAGGATCTGCGCGCCTGGCAGGCCACGAAGCGCGCCCAAGCTGAGGATGGGGCGCCCCGCCATGTCACGCGGATGTGGCCAAAACGCGAGGCGGATTTGCTCAACGGGGGCTCGATCTATTGGGTCATCAAAGGGCAGCTGCAATGTCGGCAAAAAATTTTACGCCTGGATGAAATATATCGCGAAGACGGCATCAGACGCTGTGCCATCGTGCTTGACCCCGAGATTATCCGCACCCATTTGGCGCCAAAGCGCCCCTTCCAAGGATGGCGCTATTTAAAACCCGAACAGGCGCCAGCCGATTTACCTGGCAACCGTCAAGACGAAGAGGATTTGCCCGTCGAATTGGCTGGGGCTTTGGCCGATATCGGAGTGTTTTAAAGCTGCAAGCGGGCTTTCAATGCAGCTAACGCCTCGGTCATCTGCGCGTTCAATAACGTGCCGCGGGCGCGAAACAGCGTGGCCTGCGATTTAAGCACCAACCCGTCTTGCAGAATGCGCAAGTGATTGGCCCGCAGCGTTTCCCCACTCGAGGTTATATCGGCGATGGCCTCGGCCGTTTGATGCTTGATCGTGCCTTCCGTGGCGCCTTGACTGTCCACCAAACGGTAATCAGCCACGCCGGCACCGCGTAGAAATTCCCGCACCAAACGATGATATTTTGTGGCGATCCGCAACCGAAATCCGTGGGTTTGGCGAAAGGCCGCGGCCGCGCCATCCAGATCATCTACCGTTTCCACATCCACCCAGCAATCCGGGACCGCGATGATCAGATCCGCATGCCCGAAGCCCAATTCAACCAGCGGTTCGACCCGCTGCTCCCAATTAATCAGCTTTTCGCGAATAAGATCGGTACCGGTTACACCCAGATGGATGCGCCCGGCTTGCAGCTCTCGTGGTATTTCGCCTGCGGATAATAAAACCAATTCCAACCCGTCGATTCCGTGCACCTCGGCGGCATATTCGCGTTCGGACCCGCTGCGCGAGAGCATAATGCCATGCGCCCCAAACCAGGCGAAGGTTTTCTCCATCAGCCGCCCCTTGGAGGGGACTCCCAATCGCAAACTCATGCTGCACCTCGCAAGGCAACCACCAAATCTGGGCGGATAACCCCGCCAACTGCTGGCATTGTAACGCCCTTGCCAAGTTGCTTGGTTAAAGCATCATATCGCCCGCCACTGGCGATAGCGGAAAGACCATTCTGCCCATTTTGAGCATAAAACCCAAAGACAAACCCGTCATAATATTCCATCGAGCTTCGTCCATAGCTGGTCTCAAACGCCAATGAAGATACATCCACACCCTTCGCATCAAGCGCGTTCAAGCGCCGTGAAAACCCTTCCACCGCGGTTGAAATCGCCGGCATATCCACCACCAGATCGCGTAATTGTGCCAACGCATAGGGACAGCTTTCTTTGATTTTTAATAAAGCTTCCAGCAAATCCACTTCAGCTTGAGACAAAGCGGGGGTCTCAACCTCGTGGCGCAACGCCTGTATTCTCTGTTCAATTTCCCCTTTGCTGCGCAGGCCAATTTGGGGACCGCATTGCGCAAACGGATCCGAAGTGAACAATTTTTGTTTTTGCGCTTTGCGATCAGCAGACGCCAAGGCAAAACGTTTCAAAAGCGCCCGAAACCGCTGCGGACGCCATAAATGGCGCATCAAGGCGGCTTTGCGCGCGGCTGTTGTAGTCAACCCCCGCACAGCCGCGCTGAGCAGATTGATATCGCCCGTGGCAATCCGAAGCGGTAAATCAGACAGCGCTTTTGCAATCGCCAAAAACACTTCGGCATCAGCGACCGCAGGATCCCCCTGTTCGAAAAGCTCATAGCCCACCTGAATATATTCATTCGGCCGCACGGCATCGCTTTCCTGCATCCGAAACACTTTGCCAGAATAGGTGTAACGCGCCGGCATCAAATCATTCGCCATATGTTGCTGCACCACTGGCACGGTGAAATCAGGCCGTAACACCATATCGCCGCGCAAGGGATCGGGCGTCACATAAGCGCGGCTTCGAATATCTTCTCCGTATAGATCCAGAAGTATTTCCGCCGGTTGCAGCACCTGCACTTGCGCATCTTGTGCCCCCAGCGCCTGAAAATACTGGTGTAGCCTTTGCGCTTCTTGCAAACTGTCTTGCGCGCTCTGCATCACCCTTGCCTCACCCTTGCCCAGCTAGAATTTCGCGGATCTTCGCCAGCATATCGCCGCGCGCAACCTCATATTGACTGGGGCGGTCTTTCCATTCATCCAACGTGGCGCTTTTGGCAATCTGCGCACCCAGCACCAGGTCTTTGATCTGCACAACGCCGCGCTCCCGCTCATCCTGACCTTCAATAATCGCAATCGGCGCGTCGCGTTGATCGGCATATTTCAATTGATTGCCAAAGTTTTTGGGATTGCCCAGATAAACTTCGGCGCGCAACCCTGCGCTGCGCAACTCTGCTGCCAAAGCCTGATAGGCAGACATCTTGTCCCGATCCATCACCGTCACCACGATCGGCCCCCGCTCAGCGCTGGAAAGCCGCCCTTTTGCGCGCAGCGCGGCCAGCAAACGATCCACCCCGATCGAGACGCCGGTGGCCGGCACCGATTGGCCGGTGAAACGTTTGACCAAATCGTCATAACGCCCGCCGCCAGAGACGGATCCAAATTGCCGCTTACGGCCCTTTTCATCCAGTATTTCAAAGGTCAGTTCGGCTTCAAAAACCGGTCCAGTATAATAGCCCAAGCCGCGCACCACCGAAGGATCAATTTCGATTTGCTCGGGTCCATAACCAGAGGCTGCGAACAGATCTGCCATTGTTTCCAGCTCAGCAAGCCCTTCTAAGCCAATCGCTGACCCGCCGATGGCGCCGCGCAAATTGCGCAAAGTAGCCGCCCCATCTGCGCCTTTCGACGTTAGGAATGCCACCACCGGAGCCGCTTGATCAGCGCTTAATCCAACCCCGTCAATATAAGCCCCTGATGCGTCTAATCGGCCCTTTCCAAGCAGCTCTTGCACACCTGCAGCACCAATCTTATCAAATTTATCGATTGTGCGCAGAACAGCATCCCGATCTGCACTTTCGATCAGCCCTGCCGTTTCTAGAACACCATTTAAAATCTTGCGATTATTCACCCGCACGAGGTAATCGCCACGCGGAATCCCAACGGTTTCCAGCGTATCTGCCAGCAGGCTGCAAATTTCGGCATCCGCCGCCACATTTGCGGAGCCCACTGTATCAGCGTCGCATTGGTAAAATTGCCGAAACCGCCCGGGTCCTGGCTTTTCATTGCGCCAAACCGGGCCCATCGCATAGCGCCGAAACGGGTTTGGCAACTCATTGCGAAACTGGGCGTAATAGCGTGCCAAGGGCGCCGTCAAATCATACCGCAGGGCCAGCCAATCGCCTTCTTCTTCCTGCCATGCAAAAACTCCCGCATTTGGGCGCTCCACATCTGGCAGAAATTTGCCCAAAGCCTCAACCGTTTCCACCGCACTGGTTTCAAGCACCTCAAACCCGTAGCGGTGATAAACCTCTGCGATTTGCCCCAGCATTGCATCGCGTTGCGCCACCTCGGGCCCCGCATAATCTCGAAACCCTTTTGGGGTTTGCGCCTTGGGGCGCGGGGTTTTCTTCACTTTGGCCATACCGTCCATCCTGATCTGGGCGTTTGCTGCGCGGTGTAGCCCAGCCTCTAAGAATGAGCAAGCCAAAGGCCGCGCTTTGCCTACCCTTGAACTGCCCGTTCGCTCTTCTAGTTCTTGACCATGAACTCGATACTTTTAATTGGAAATAGCGGCGGTATAGGCCATGCGCTGCAAGGCGCGCTGGAAGCGCGTGGAGCCAGCGTTACCGGCCTGTCACGGCGAGATACCGGCTTAGATTTGAACGATGAGGCAAGTATAGAGGGGCAGTTATCCGCCCTGAGCGGGCCTTTTGACGCTATTCTCGTGGCCAGTGGTGCTTTGGAAATAAACGGCGCGCGCCCCGAAAAAGCCTTGTCTCAGCTGACTCAATCCGCGTTTCTCGACCAATTTATCGTGAACGCCGCTGGCCCCGCATTGATTTTGAAACACGCGCCGCGCCTATTGCCAAAAGACCGCCCGAGCCAGTTTGCGGCATTATCCGCAAGGGTTGGATCGATCGGGGATAATAAAATCGGCGGATGGTATTCTTATCGCGCGGCAAAAGCGGCGTTAAACCAAATTATCCATACGGGCGCCATCGAGTTGGCTCGGACGCATAAACAGGCCGTTTGTGTTGCCCTGCATCCGGGCACGGTGCAAACGCCCTTTACAGCCAAATATCTGGGCCGTCACCCTTCGGTTCCTGCATCCCAAGCCGCTCTTAACCTCTTATCCGTGCTCGAGGGCCTTGGCCCCGATAAGACGGGCCAGTTCTTTGACTGGGCAGGAAAACCCGTGCCATGGTGAAACGGCTCGTTGTTATTCTGGGCGACCAGCTTTCGCATAATCTTGCGGCCCTGAAGCAAGCGGATAAAGCCAAGGATTTAATTGTAATGGCCGAAGTCAGTGATGAAACCGGTTACGTGCGGCATCATCCTAAAAAGATTGTGCTGATCCTGAGCGCAATGCGCAAATTTGCGGCGCAACTCAGGCAAGAGGGTTGGCAAGTTGCGTATACGCAACTGGAGGATGCCCAAAATAGCGGCAGCCTAAGCGGCGAGATTTTGCGCCAAGCCGCTTTGGCTGGCACGGATCAAGTCGTGGTGACCGAACCCGCTGAATGGCGGGTTATTCAAGCCTTTGAGGCGCTGCCCTTGCACGTCACCCTGCTGCAGGATGATCGCTTTATCGCCAGCCATGCTGAATTTGATCGCTGGGCAGAGGGGCGCAAAGCCCTGCGGATGGAATATTTCTACCGCGATATGCGCCGCAAAACCGGGTTTTTAATGGAAGAGGGGCTGCCAGCGGGCGGCAAATGGAATTTCGACCATGACAACCGCAAAGCCGCGCCGAAAGACATCACCTATGCCGGGCCCGAAAAGTTCGAACCCGATGCGCTCACGCAACAGGTAATCGATCTGGTAGACCGGCGCTTTTCCGACCATTTTGGAACCACCGAGGGATTTTGGTTTGCCACAGATCGCAGCCAAGCCTTGCAGGCATTGGATCGCTTTATTCACAATGCTTTGGCAAGTTTTGGCGATTATCAGGACGCGATGCTGAACGACAATAAATTCTTATATCACGCCTTTTTATCGCCTTATTTGAATATTGGATTGCTGAGCCCGATAGAGGTGTGCCAAGCGGCTGAAGCGGCCTGGCAGGCGGGTTTGGCACCGTTAAACGCCGTAGAAGGGTTCATTCGCCAGATCATCGGGTGGCGCGAATATATGCGCGGGATCTATTTTCATGAAGGGCCAGATTATACGGCGCGCAATGCCTTGAACCATTCTCATCCATTGCCCAATTTTTACTGGAACGGCGAAACAAAAATGAATTGCCTTTCAAAAGCAGTTGCTCAAACGCAGAGTGAAGGCTATGCCCATCATATTCAACGCCTGATGGTGACCGGCAATTTTGCGCTTTTGGCGGGCATTGATCCGCACGCGGTTCACGAATGGTATCTTGCGGTTTATGTAGATGCGTTTGAATGGGTCGAGGCCCCAAATACGATCGGAATGAGCCAGTTTGCCGATGCCGGCATTATCGCTTCAAAACCCTATGTCAGCTCGGGCGCCTATATCAATCGCATGTCAGATTATTGCAAAACATGCGCGTATAAGGTTGCGCAAAAAACTGGCGAATCCGCCTGCCCGTTTAACCTGTTATATTGGGATTTTCTTCTGCGGAACGAGGAAAAATTTGCCCAGAACCCTCGGATGGCACAGATGTATCGCACATGGGCACGCATGGATGAGACGCGAAAAGAAACGGTGCTCAGCGATGCCGCAGGCTTTTTAACGCGCCTGCGCAAAGGGGAGCTTGTTTAACGCAAATATGGAGTGGCAGATCCGTGCCTGCGCCAGGCTTTCGAAAAGATGGGCGCGCGCTGCTTGCTGAATGATCAAGCGCGCCGTACTCTTATGGTGAAGATTTAATTTTCGTCTTCGATAACGCCGTCTTTATCCGTGGCAACCAAGGCGCCATTTTCCCATTCGCCCGTTTGTTCTTGGCCCGTTGCAAAGGTAATTGTGCCTTCGCCTTGCCGCTTGCCCTTCACAAAAGTGCCTTCATAGACATCCCCATTGGCATAGGTTGCCACACCGTTTCCGGTGATCTCGCCATTCTGCCAATCGCCTTCATAGGTAAACCCATCAGCAAGCGTTATTTTGCCTTTGCCATTGCGCTTCCCGTCCACATAATCGCCCTCATAAACCATACCATCAGCAAATGTGGCCTTGCCGGACCCGTGCCGCATACCCTCGTGCCACATGCCATCATAGGTATAGCCATCTGTATAGGTCATCACACCCATGCCATGATTTTTTGCGTTCCGGAACCCGCCTTTATAGGTGATGCCATTGGCGTAGGTGGCCACCCCCTCGCCTTCAATCACACCTTGGCTCCATTCGCCCTGATAGCTTGAGCCATCCGGGTAGTCGATTTTACCAACACCGTTTGCCAAGCCTGCTTCAAACGCTCCGACATAAACCGATCCGTCGGGATAAATCACTTTGCCTTCGCCTTTGATTTGGCCATTTTCCCAATTGCCATTATATTCGTAGCCATCTGTGCCGATAAATTGCCCCAGCCCTTGGCGCTGGTCTGCTTCAAAATTGCCATCATAGATATCACCATTGGCATAGGTTACCCGGCCCGGGCCCTGACGGCGCCCCGCAACCAACATACCTTCATAAATATCGCCATTCGGCTGAATAAGTTTGCCAAGGCCTGTTATTTCGCCATCTTTCCAAATGCCATCAAAAATCAACCCCTCTGACATTTCCAACACGCCGCGCCCCTCGCGCGCCCCGCGCACGATTCCGCCTTTGTAAATGGCGCCATCCGGATATGTGATTTCCGCGGTACCTTCCTTTACACCATCTACCCAATCCCCTTCATATCGATACCCATCCGGATTCGTCATCACACCGCGGCCATGATGCATGGCGTTTCGAAAGGCACCTTCATAAATTGACCCATTGGCATAGGTCGCGATGCCGGATCCGGTTATTTTACCGTCAGCCCAACCGCCAGAATAGGTGCCGCCATCGGCAAAAGTGATTTTACCTTGGCCCTCGGGCTTCCCTTTGGCAAAGCTGCCTTCATAGACCGACCCATTGGGAAAATTTGCCACGCCTTCGCCCAAGATTTCCCCATTTGTCCAAGTGCCAGTATATTCATAGCCATTGGGCAGGCGATAGGTTCCGATGCCATGCTGCAAACCGTTCTTAAAGGTTCCCTCATAGACCCCGCCATCATCATATTGCTTGGTCACCACGCTGGTGCTCTGCGCCAAAACAGGGCTTAATAACCCCAATTGCACGCCAACCAGTGAAACCAATAGGAACCGATATTTCATAACGAGTACTGCCTTTTATCCCTTGTGGACATGTGGAACCTAAAGGACCAATAAAGATCTGACAAATAAAATTTGCATTTAATAATGTGGCGGCGGCGCATCCGCGATCACTTCCGCGCCTTGCGCCTCACGCTCTGCTTCACGCGCCGCGAGCATTTCAACCATACGAGTCAGGCGCGCCAAATCCTTTTGATGCTGCGCCACCATATCCGATAGATCCTCATTGGCCTTGCTAATATGGGCCAGATGTATTTCTAACCCGTCCAAACGATCCGCGAAGGCGGCAGCTTCTTGTTCCATCATTTTCCTTTTTTCGCACCATCCATACCGATATTTTAACCGCGCAGCACCGCTAACAAAAGGCCCGTCGGCACGCGGGCGCAGTATTTTCACAGCTTGCCGGCATCATGGCGTGAGTAAAAACGCAAACAGCTCATGTAATCTATGCCATGTTGCCTGATCGCAAGCGGCCAGCAAATACCCATCTTTATGCGCAGCGGAATATTCTCGACCATCCAGCATTTTCACATAACCACCGGCTTTCTGGCATATCAAAACCCCTGCGGCATGATCCCAAGGCTTCACGATTCCGGCCAGAGAAAAATCAAAACTCCCTTGCGCCAGAAGACGGTATTCATGGCAAGAGCAGCGCAAATTTGACATATTGCCAAAATGCGGCAAGCATGCAGCAAGCCTTGCCTGTTTCCGGGCTGGCACTTGATAGAGATGGATGAACCCATTTAGCTGGTTCAGCGCGCCCCCGGCTGAGGTTGCGAGTGCTTTTTTGGCCCCGTCAGAGGCCACGAACCGCGCGCCTTCCACGCCCTGCTCAGCGAGCATGTAATCATCTTGCAACGGATCATAAAGCAGGCCGAAGATAGGCTGCCCAAACCGCGTGGCAGCAACTATTACGCCAAAGGTCGCCAATCCGTTGGCATAATTCCACGTGCCATCGATGGGGTCTATAATAAAGCATAATTGGGCAGCTTCGATATCATCCAAAAGCCCGGGGCTGCGCGCAACGGCCTCTTCTCCGATAATGAGGGCATCAGGAAACAAAGCTGACAAAGCCTCTATGATCAAAGCTTCAGACGCCAAATCGGCCGTTGTTACCAAATCCAACGCATCGGATTTTTGCGCAACCTGCTCTGGCTGCAAGGCGCGAAAATGAGGGAGGATTTCCTGCCGCGCCGCAAGCCGTATAGCTTGAATAATCCCATCCGTGATCTGTCGAGAAAAGGCCAAGCTATCGCTGCGATCCGATTTTTCAGACATAAACGAGCCCTTCCATATTTAAGACACAGATATACATGACAGCTATCCTCATCTGTAACATGCGATGGGCTGGCGCTAAACCTCAAACAGATGGGTCATTCAACATCCTATCCGTTAAGATCGCGCTTGCGATGAAACGATCGCATCCCTGAAACCCGCGCTAGCCCACGCCTCACAGCAAGTTTCTTCAGATTTTTTGTTTCGAAGCGCAGCTTCGTTGATACTCGGTGAAAGGCAAAAAACCATTCAGTGCCGGTAGCAAAACATTCAGAGGCCGAGACGTTTAACGATAAAATGATGGGCGTAAATATTGAAAATTATGCGATCTCTGCCACCGCCAGAAAAGCGATGTTTTTGAGCTTCAAAACATGCACGAGCGCCCTTACGGGCGCTCGGAATTCTCATCACTCTGCGCTTATGCGACAGAGATGTTCACCGCTGCCTCGCGGCCATCACGGCCGGGTTCGATGTCAAAGGTCACTTTCTGATTGTCGGCCAAGCCAGTCAGCCCTGACCGTTCTACCGCAGAAATATGCACGAAAACATCTTTGCTGCCGCCATCAGGGGCGATAAAGCCATAGCCTTTGGTGTTGTTGAACCACTTTACTGTCCCAGTTGCCATTGGGTCATCTCCTAAATTATCTGCCCACATCATGCGGCAGCTCGGCTCAGTCAGAACAAGATCGAAAGACTGGCCGTTTGGAGCAGTAGGTCGATAGAAATAACGTCGCTGGGCGTGTATGCTGGGTTTTTTGTAATAAATCAAGGGCTTTTCCATATGGCGCAGCAAAGCACTTAATGCAAAGGCGCCGGTTAAGGTAAAGCGACGGATCAATATAAAAAACCGCCGATAAACCCTTTTTCAGGCGCAAAATAGGCCCGAATACGATGCGCTTGGGCAACATATCCGCGGCAGATGCGATTGAAGGCTTGAATTAAAGGCAAAATAGCTTCATTGGAAGGCGGCGCTTATTGCAAGGGCGCAGCGGATAAAAAGGAGAGACCATGGCCAAGGAAGATACGCTCGAATTTCCAGGTGTCGTTAAGGAACTCTTGCCTAATGCGACGTTTCGGGTCGAGCTTGAAAACGGCCATGAGATCATCGCACATACGGCAGGAAAAATGCGCAAGAACCGTATTCGGGTTTTGGCAGGTGATAAGGTGCAAGTTGAAATGACTCCTTACGATCTGACCAAAGGGCGCATCAACTACCGGTTCAAATAACAACCTTGCGGCTTATTCTTGGATCTGCAAGCCCGCGCCGCAAAGAGTTGTTGGCCCAAATTGGTGTGCGCGCGGATGCGATTATGCCGCCCGATGTGGATGAAGCGCCGCTGAAAGCCGAGCTGCCTAGGGCCTATTGCCGCCGCATCAGCTTGCTTAAAGCCCAGGCGATTGTAGCCGATCCAAGCGATATCATTTTATGCGGCGATACAACCGTGGCGCTAGGGCGGAGGATCATGGGAAAGCCCGCAGACCGCACCGAGGCAGACCGGTTTTTATCCGCCCTTTCGGGGCGCCGCCACCGCGTGATTACCGCAATCACCCTGCGCAAAGGTGAAAAAATTTGGCAAAAAGAGGTGCAAAGCGCAGTCAAAATGAAGCCCTTGTCACAGCTTGAAAAACAGGCCTATTTAGACAGTGAGGATTGGCGCGGCAAAGCCGGGGGCTATGGCATCCAAGGGCCGGCAGCGGCCTTTATCCCTTGGATCAGCGGATCCTTCAGCGCAATAGTAGGCCTGCCACTGGCGGAAACCGCAGCCTTGCTACACAGCGCCGGTTACCCGGTATATCAGGACATATCATGATCGGGCGTTTGATTTTACTTGACCATTTAGGAGGTCAGCCAGCGGCCGCAAAACTGCTGGATGGGCGCTTAGAAGACCTGCTATTTGAGGGTATCGCCCCCGCCCCTGGCACGGTCTATCGCGCAATTGCGGACCGCCCTGTGAAAGGCCAAGGCGGTATGTTCCTGCGTACCCCCGATGGCTCTGCATTTTTGCGCCAGGTTAAAGGGTTGGCGCCAGGCCAGGCGATAAATGTACAAGTGACAGGCTATGCCGAGCCGGGAAAAGCCATTCCGGTGACCGCCAAGCTCTTGTTCAAAAGCCGCTACGTTATTGTCACGCCAAAGGCGCCCGGATTAAACGTTTCGCGCAGCATTCGCGATGAGGACCGGCGCGAGGCTTTGCAGGCACTGATACATGATGCATTGGGCCCTTTAGAGATGGGAATGATTTTGAGATCAGCCTGCGCCGAAGGTGACGATACAGATATTTTAGACGATGCCGAAACCATGCTGGCGCGCGCTCAAGAGGTATCGGCGCAGACATCAAATATCCCGCTATGCTTGGCGGCCGCAGATGGCGTACACCTGCAAGCCTGGCGGGATTGGTCAGAGCCAGCCGAGATTATCACCCATGATGGCTGTTTTGCGGAATACGGCGTGCTGGATCAGCTTGGCGACTTAACTAAAGCCGACACCCCCATCGCGCAGGGCCGGTATTATATCGAGCAAACCCGCGCTTTTACCGCCGTGGATGTGGATACAGGCAGCGATGGATCACCCGCAACAGGACTAAAAACAAATCTAGCGATGGCGCGCGATTTACCGCGCCAGCTTCGGCTGCGCGGCCTTGGCGGACAAATCGTGATTGATCCGGCGCCCATGGCGAAAAAAGATCGCCGGCAAGTTGAAACTGCGCTGAAAGCCGCTTTGCGCGCCGAACCTATTGAAACCAATTTCGTTGGCTGGACCACGCTTGGGTTGATCGAATTGCAGCGCGCGCGGGTCCGCGCCCCGCTCAAGGCTGCGCAGCTGGACGCGTGGCTCAGCTAAGGCGCCCCGCTCCCCCCGACGGCATCAAAAAAGCGAGACGCGGGATGCTTTACCCTTTACAAGGCGCCTGCGCGCCTTGTTGACATAAACCCCTTTTGCGCGCCCGGCAAAGCGGATTTAAGGCTTTGCCTGACCCCTTTGTCGGCCCAAAAGAAGCAAGAAAATCAGACTGATCAAAATTAAGCTGCCGCCCATCATCATATGGGGCGCAATTTTTTGCTCTAAAAATTGTAGACCAAGCAACGCCACCCAAAACGGTGTTAAAAATGTATAGGCAGTCAGCTGGCCGCTCGACAAATAGGCAGAGGCGTAATTCAAACAACTGAAACTGCAAATACTTGCGAAAACAGCCAGATATACCAAAGACCAATAAACTGGCGCCCCCAATTCTATCACATCAAGCGCCAAAATCGAGCGCGGCGCCGCGATGAAAATCAACAAGGTTGCCGCCGCCATCACACCGAAGCTGAACACCAGCGCCGATTCGCCACGGCGCAGCTTTGGCACCATCACCGCATAAAACGCATGCGCTGCCGTGCCCAGAAAAAACAGCGCCTCGCCGCGCTCAAGACTAAGCGCCAGCAGGTTGGAAAGCTCGCCTTTAAACACGACAATCAAGGCGCCCCAGGCGCCAAGCAGCAAAGACAGCAGCAGCGGCCACCCTGCACGCTTGGCAAAAAATGCACGATCCAAGCAGATTGCGATGAAGGGCATCAACGTGAAAATGCTTGAAGTCGACACAGGTGTCGCGGTTTCCAGCGCTTCGAACATGAGAATAAAATAAAAGGAAAAGCTTCCCCCTAATAGAAGATAGCGCCACAAAGGACGAAAATCAGCGCTTCGAAACGCGCCGCGCCAGGCTAAAAACGCGCCCAGCAAAACAGAGGCCAGCAAAAACCGCAGAAACGTCAGCGCGATTGGATCGATCTGATAAGCGATCACTTGCCCGATCGGAAACGACCCGGCAACCAAAAGCGAAAACAAAACCATGCTCGCATGCGCGTATAAGGTGGTTTTGTGCAAATTAACCTTCATTCCATTTTCGCTGCATCTGCGGGCAGCATAACCCAAAACAGCTTTGATTTTTCAATTTTTTTACCAATTGATAAAAATTTTATTATATGCCACCATTCAGCGTTCGTTAGACTGAAGGAAAGAGCAGCATGTCACACTCGCATTCTGAATCCGGCATTGCAACACATCGCCTCAGTGCTGAGGCCTATCAACAGAACTTTTCTGATCTGCATCCCGCTTTGGATGGGCACGAGGCGCTGGTCGCCGCAGATCGCTGTTATTTTTGTTATGACGCGCCCTGCATAACCGCTTGCCCCACCGATATTGATATTCCTCTATTCATTCGTCAAATCGCCACTGGTACGGCAGATGCAGCGGCAAAAACCATATTTACGCAAAATATCCTTGGGGGCATGTGCGCCCGAGTCTGTCCAACAGAAACGCTGTGCGAGGAGGCCTGCGTGCGTGAAGCCGCAGAGGGCAAGCCGGTCGAAATCGGGCGTTTACAACGCTATGCAACAGACAGTCTGATGAAAAAAGGCGCCCACCCGTTTAAGCGGGCCGCAGAAACTGGCAAAACAATCGCCGTGATCGGCGCTGGACCCGCCGGATTGGCCTGCGCGCATCGTTTGGCGATGCATGGCCATAACGTTAGCCTGTTTGACGCCCAGCAAAAAGCCGGTGGTTTAAACGAATTTGGCATTGCCGCCTATAAATCGACCAATGATTTTGCGGCTGCCGAAGTGGATTGGTTGCTTCAAATCGGAGGCATTCAGCTGCATCTGGGCCAACGGCTTGGTCAAGAGCTTCAATTACCGCAGCTGCTTGAGGATCATGACGCTGTCTTTTTAGGCATGGGGCTTGGCGGCGTGAACGCGCTTGGGCTGCCCTCAGAGCAGATTGATAACGTCGAAAATGCGGTCGAATTCATCCATGAATTGCGCCAATCCGAGAATTTGGCCGCGCTTGAAATAGGCCGCAATATCGTGGTGATCGGGGGTGGAATGACCGCGGTAGATGCCTCGGTGCAGGCAAAATTGCTTGGGGCAGAGCATGTCCATCTGGTGTATCGACGGGGGCGCGCACAAATGAATGCCTCACTGTATGAGCAGGATTTGGCGGCAACCAAAGGCGTGAATATTATCGCCAATGCAGAGCCCATCGCGGTGCATGGCAATGGCGCCGTACGCGAAATTGAATTCGCCTACACGCAAAGTTCAGAAAACGGCCTCGAACGGACAGGAGAAACCTTTCGGCTGGCCGCAGATCAGGTGTTTAAAGCAATTGGACAAACTTTACATGACGCCCCCGCAGAGCTGACGCTTGAGGGGCGAAAAATCGCGGTTTCCGAAAATGGCCAAACCTCACATCCTAAAGTTTGGGCCGGAGGGGATTGCGCGGCGGGCGGCGAGGATCTGACAGTGACTGCCGTGGCGCAAGGCCGCGATGCCGCCGAAAACATTCATCAAACGCTTATGGGCTGACGCCCTGAGACGCCGCTTTGAACAGGCGGCAAAGAAAGGACATAGACGATGGCAGACTTAACCAGCAATTTTATTGGCATCAAATCTCCCAACCCTTTCTGGCTGGCCTCAGCGCCACCGACGGATAAAGAATACAATGTCCGCCGGGCGTTTGAAGCCGGCTGGGGGGGCGTGGTTTGGAAAACCCTCGGCTCAGAGGGCCCTCCGATTGTGAATGTCAGTGGGCCGCGTTACGGCGCGATATGGGGCGCGGATCGCCGCCTGCTGGGGCTGAATAATATTGAACTGATCACCGACCGGCCATTGGAAATCAATCTGCGAGAAATCAAATCGGTGAAACGCGATTATCCGGATCGCGCCTTGATCGTTTCGTTGATGGTGCCATGCGAGGAAGAGGCGTGGAAAGCCGTTTTGGCGCATGTCGAAGAGACCGAAGCCGATGGGCTAGAGCTGAATTTTGGCTGTCCGCATGGTATGGCCGAACGCGGTATGGGATCCGCCGTGGGCCAAGTGCCCGAATATGTAGAAATGGTCACGCGCTGGGTCAAACAGCATAGCCGGATGCCCTGTATTGTAAAACTAACGCCAAATATTGCCGATATATGCCAACCGGCGCAGGCCGCCATGCGCGGTGGCGCGGATGCGGTCAGTCTGATCAACACCATTACCTCGATCACAGGTGTTGATCTGGACATCATGGCCCCGACCCCAACGATTGACGGCATGGGCACCCATGGTGGCTATTGCGGGCCTGCCGTGAAACCGATTGCGATGAATATGGTGGCACAGATTGCCCGCCATGCGGATACCCAAGGCCTGCCGATTTCAGGGATTGGCGGGGTTACAACTTGGCGCGATGCGGCTGAATTTATGGCTTTGGGGGCGGGCAATGTACAAGTCTGCACGGCGGCAATGACCTATGGATTTAAAATCGTGCAAGAGATGATTTCGGGCCTGTCTGAATGGATGGATGAAAAATCTTACACCGCGGTAGATGACTTTATCGGCAAAGCCGTTCCCCAAGTTACCGATTGGCAATATCTCAACCTCAATCACGTGACCAAGGCGCGGATCAACCAAGAAGATTGCATTCAATGCGGGCGGTGCTATGCGGCGTGCGAAGATACCAGCCATCAAGCGATCTCGATGAGTGCCGATCGGGTGTTTGAGGTTAAGGATGACGAATGCGTGGCGTGTAATCTCTGTGTGAATGTTTGCCCTGTCGAAGATTGTATCACAATGGAAACGCTTCCCGTTGGCGCTTTGGATGAGCGCACCAACCGGGTGATCACACCCGAACCTTTAAATTGGACACAACATCCAAACAATCCAAGCGCGCAGGCGGCAGAGTAAAAGAATTACGGGGTCAGGAGTTTTTGAAACACCTGATCCAAAAAATCTTCTGACCCATCATGCGGTTGCACGATATTAGGACCGCGCACCAAACGAATCTGGGCCTCAAAATCAGCATAATGCTGGGTCAGTGCCCAAATCGAAAAAATCAGGTGAAAAGGATCCAACCGGGTGAGCTTGCCTTCCTCCATCCAAGCTTGGATGACGGACGCTTTTTCATCAACCAAATCTCGCAGATCCCCCTTTAAAAACGCCTCCATTCGCGGCGCACCTTGAACGATTTCATTGGCAAATAACCGGCTCTCACGGGGAAAGTCGCGCGACATTTGTAACTTATGGCGGATATAGCGCATCAATTCGGTTTTGGGATCGCCCTGCGGGTCAATCGCGCGCAGCGGATCCAGCCAGGTTTCCAAAAGCTGGCTCAGCAACGCCAAATGGATCGCTTCTTTGCCATCAAAATAATAGAGCACATTGGGTTTTGACAAACCTGCCTGACGCGCGATTTGATCCAGCGTGGTGCCCCGAAACCCATAGGTTGAAAACACCTCGAGCGCTGCATCAAGAATGATCATGATATTGCGTTTTTGAATCCGCGTTTGCGGCTTTGAGGGAGAGGTTGTTTTGCTCATAAGCTCTGTTTGGGCTCCAAGCCGTTCCAAATCACCTCAAACACCGTCTCGCTGGCCGCCTCCCATTGCGCCTCGCTGAGCGGCGCATCCGCGTTCAAGGTTTCTATCTGATGTCCAAAATCAGCATAATGCTGCGTTGTCGCCCAAATCATATACATCACCCAACGCGGCTCGACCGGTCGAATTTTTCCCGCTGCAATCCATGCTTGAATACTTTCGATGCGTCCATCCGTCCAACTGCGCAACTGCGTTTCTAGAAAATCTTGAATTATAGGCGCGCCTTGCATCACCTCATTGGCCCAAACTTTTGATCCATAAGGATGCCGACGGCTGATTTGCATCTTTTCATAAATATAGAGTTTCAACGCCTCTTTCGGTTCATCCGAATTTTCAAAACTACTGGCCGCTTGCAACCAGATCTCAAAAATTTTCTCAACCACACAGCGATATAATTTTTCTTTTGAATCAAAATAATAATGCAGATTGGCTTTGGGAAGGCCCGCCTGATCCGCAATCATTTGCATGGTTGAGCCGCGAAATCCGTGCTGCGCAAATATGCGCTCGCCTGCTTCCAGAATCAGCCGTTCATTTTCCGCTCGAATATGCGCTTTTGCCGCTTTCAAAATAAGCACTTTCTTAATTTGGAGCCCAAGTCATTCGCTGCAAAAGAAACAATCTTGACTAGATGGTCAACCGTGTTACGCTCTAGTTTAACAGAGCAATCGCAAATTAAAAAGTCTGCGAATTACCAACCGATCGGGGCTTTGGCACCATCAAGCCTTTGCTTGAAACACGCCAAAGAATGCGCATTTTGCGCGAGCTTGATCATAGATGTTCGAAACGGCTGTGATGTGCGCAACGCGCAGCATGGCAAAAGGAGGCACAGATGGCCGCACCCGGAGAAAACCTAAAGATCAATGGCGACCGGCTTTGGAACAGCCTGATGGATATGGCTGAAATTGGACCCGGGGTCGCGGGTGGCAATAATCGTCAGACCCTCACCGATGAGGATGGCGAGGGGCGTCATCTCTTTCAAAAATGGTGTGATGCAGCAGGCTGCAGCATGGGCGTGGATCAAATGGGAAATATGTTTGCCACCCGCCCCGGAACCGACCCTGATGCTTTGCCGGTCTATGTCGGCTCACATCTCGACACGCAGCCCACGGGGGGCAAATATGACGGCGTGTTAGGGGTATTGGGCGGTTTAGAGATCATTCGAAGCCTCAATGATCTGGGCATTCGCACGAAACATCCCATCGTTGTTACCAATTTCACCAATGAAGAAGGCACCCGCTTTGCGCCCGCCATGCTGGCCTCGGGTGTATTTGCGGGGATCCATACGCAAGACTGGGCCTATGCCCGCACCGATAGTGACGGCAAATCTTTCGGCGATGAGCTCACCCGCATCGGGTGGCGCGGTGAAGAAGCGGTGGGCGCGCGCAAAATGCATGCGTTTTTCGAATTGCATATCGAACAAGGACCGATTTTAGAGGCTGAAGGGGTGGATATTGGCGTGGTTACGCATGGCCAAGGCCTCAGCTGGACGCAAGTGACCATCACTGGCAAAGACGCTCATACCGGCTCTACTCCGATGCCAATGCGCAAAAACGCAGGCCTTGGTATGGCGCGGGTCTTAAATTTGGTCGATGAGATCGCGCTGAGCCATGCCCCAGATGCTGTGGGGGCAGCAGGCCATATTGATGTGTTTCCCAATTCCCGTAATGTGATCCCCGGGCAGGTTGTGTTTACAATCGATTTCCGCAGCCCAGACTTGGCGGTCATCGAAGATATGGAAACCCGCCTGAAAACCGGAGCGCAGAAAATTTGCGGTGACATGGGGCTTGAAGTCAAGTTTGAAAAGGTTGGTGGGTTTGATCCGGTGGCCTTTGACGAGGGCTGTGTCAGCGCTGTGCGCAATGCCGCAGAGCGCTTGGGCTATAGCCACAGGAATATCATTTCGGGTGCCGGGCATGATGCCTGCTGGGTCAATCAAGTGGCCCCAACCGCGATGATCATGTGCCCTTGCGTCGATGGGCTCAGCCATAATGAAGCCGAAGATATAACAAAAGACTGGGCAACAGCGGGCGCCGATGTGCTGTTTCATGCGGTTGTCGAAACTGCTGTCATAACAGAGTAGCCGCGCATAAAAGGAGAACCAAGATGAGCAAAGTGATCAAAGGCGGAACCGTTTGCACGGCCGACCGCGCCTGGAAGGCAGATGTCCTTATCGAAGGCGAAACCATCAAACAAATCGGTGAAGATCTGAGCGGCGATGAATATATCGATGCCGCCGGCGCTTATGTTATTCCTGGCGGAATTGATCCGCATACGCATCTTGAAATGCCCTTCATGGGCACAACTGCGGCCGAAACCTTTGAAACGGGCACATGGGCCGCCGCCGTAGGCGGCACTACGATGGTGGTGGATTTCTGCCTGCCAGGGGCAGATGGGTCGATCAAAAACGCAATCAATGAATGGCACCGCAAATCCGCGCCGCAAATCTGTTCGGATGTCGGCTATCATATGGCCATCACCGGCTGGAATGAAGATATCTTCAACGGGATGAAAGATGCGGTTGATATGGGGGTCAACTCGTTCAAACATTTCATGGCCTATAAAGGCGCCCTGATGATCGAAGATGATGAAATGTTTGCCAGCTTTAAACGCTGCAAGGAAATCGGAGCACTGCCGATGGTGCATGCCGAAAACGGTGATTTGGTGGCCGATATGCAACAGCAAATGCTCGAACAAGGCATAACAGGGCCCGAAGGCCATGCTTATTCGCGCCCGCCTGAATTTGAAGGCGAAGCCGCCAATCGCGCGATCACCATCGCGGATGCCGCCGGCGTGCCGCTTTATGTGGTGCATGTCAGCTGCGAGCAGGCCCATGAAGCGATCCGGCGGGCGCGCCAAAAAGGCATGCGCGTCTATGGCGAGCCGTTGGCACAATTCCTAACCTTGGATGAAAGCGAGTATTTCAAGGGTGATTGGATGCATTCGGCGCGGCGCGTGATGTCACCGCCATTTCGCAATAAAGAGCATCAGGCCAGCCTTTGGGCCGGCTTACAATCCGGCTCTCTACAGGTTGTGGCCACCGATCATGCCGCCTTTACCAGCGAGCAGAAACTGATGGGCAAGGATAATTTCTGCTTGATTCCAAATGGCTCAAACGGTCTTGAAGAGCGCTTAGCGGTGCTGTGGACCGAGGGCGTTGAAACCGGGCGATTGACGCCCAGCGAATTCGTGGCCGTCACCAGCACCAATATTGCAAAAATTCTGAATATCTATCCAAAGAAAGGGGCAATTGTGGAAGGGGCAGATGCCGATATTGTGGTTTGGGATCCAAAAATTTCTAAAACCATTAGCGTCTCGAACCATCATTCCATCTTGGATTATAATGTATTTGAGGGCTTCAATGTCAGCGCCCAATCGCGCTTTACGATCAGCCGCGGCGATGTGATCTGGGCCTGGGGTCAAAACAGCCAACCCAATCCTGGCCGCGGCCGCTTCGTGCCCCGCCCTGCCTTTCCAGATGCCAATGCGGCCTTGAGCAAATGGAAAGCCCTAACAGCCCCAAAACAAATCCATCGCGATCCAATGAATATTCCAGCCGGGATTTAAAAAAGCGTGGAGAGCCCGTCGAAGGACCAGCGAAAGGACAATATGTTTTTGCCACAAGTAGAAACCCCCTAAAATGGCGCAGGAAATAGTGATCTCTGCCAAAGATTTATCCCTTACATTTGCAACGGGGGATGGTGCTGTTCATGCGCTGAAAAACGTGAGCCTTGATATTGAAAAAGGCGAATTTGTTAGCTTTATCGGCCCATCAGGCTGCGGCAAAACCACGTTTTTGCGGGTAATGGCAGATCTCGAACAACCTACTGGCGGCAGCATCACCGTCAATGGCGTCTCGCCAAGCGCCGCGCGCCAGGCCCGCGCCTATGGCTATGTATTTCAGGCCGCAGGCCTTTATCCTTGGCGCAGCATTGGCGGCAATATCCGCTTGCCGCTTGAAATTATGGGATTCAGCAAAGCCGAGCAGGCCGAGCGGGTAAAAAACGTTCTGGAACTGGTCGAACTGTCCGATTTTGAAAAGAAATTTCCATGGCAATTGTCAGGCGGGATGCAGCAGCGCGCTTCCATCGCCCGGGCCTTGGCTTTTGATGCGGATATCCTCTTGATGGATGAACCTTTCGGGGCGCTGGATGAGATCGTGCGGGACCATTTGAACGAACAATTGCTCAAACTTTGGAAGCGCACGCATAAAACCATCGGATTTGTCACCCATTCGATTCCCGAAGCGGTGTATCTATCAACAAAAATTGTAGTCATGTCGCCACGCCCGGGGCGGATTACGGATGTGATCGAGAGCAGCCTGCCAGAGGAACGCCCGCTGAATATTCGCGATTCAGAAGAATTTATCGCGATCGCGCAACGGGTGCGCGAAGGGCTGCGCGCGGGGCATGACGCAGAATGACACAAAAGCTGCTGCCCATTCTAACGGTTATATTGGCTTTGCTGGCCGCTTGGTATGTGGCGGTGGTGCCTATGAATATAAAATCCGCCCTCACCACCGCCGAGCGCGCAGGGGCTGACGTGGTTCCGGCCGGTGCAAAAGAGCGGCGGGATCTCTCGACCATCGGGCTTGTGGCAAAGAATAGTTTCGCCATCCCTGCGACCTTTTCGCAAGACCGCCCGCGGCTTCCTGCGCCCCATCAAGTGGCCAGCGAACTTTGGAAAACCACCGTTGAGAAAAAAATAACTTCGAAGCGAAGCCTGGTGTTTCACGCATGGATCACCCTGAGCGCCACCTTGCTTGGCTTTGCAATCGGCACCGGCATGGGTATTTTGCTTGCCGTGGGGATTGTGCATAGCCGGGCGATGGATATGAGCGTGATGCCTTGGGCAATCGCCTCGCAAACCATTCCGATTTTGGCCATTGCACCGATGATCATCGTGGTGCTGAATTCTGTGGGCATTCAAGGCCTGCTACCAAAAGCCTTTATCAGCGCCTATCTGAGCTTTTTTCCCGTGGTCGTTGGAATGGTGAAAGGATTGCGCAGCCCTGATCGGATGCAACTTGATTTGTTGAAGACCTATAACAGTTCTGCACTTCAGAGCCTGCTGAAGCTGCGCCTGCCGGCCTCGTTGCCCTATCTTTTTGCATCGTTGAAAATTGGAATTGCCGCCAGTTTGGTTGGGGCGATTGTTGGCGAATTGCCCACAGGCGCCGTGCGCGGCCTGGGAGCGCGCCTTTTGGCCGGGTCTTATTATGGGCAGACCGTGCAAATCTGGTCGGCGCTGTTCATGGCCGCGATTGTAGCCGCCAGTTTGGTGGCGCTGGTTGGATTGATCCAAAGACTAACATTGAAAAAAATGGGAATGTCATGAGCATTGTTTTTTTCAGCATTGTGGTCTGGATCGCGGCTTGGGCGCTCAATGTCAAATTGGCCAATGGCACCGCCTCGGGCACGCGATTGGTCAAAGTGATCGTACCAACGCTGTTTGGTCTGACCTTATTGCTGGTTTGGGAAATGCTGGTGCGCGGCCTCAACGTGCCTTTGGTAATTTTACCACCACCCTCCTTGGTGATCGACACCATGGCAGATAATCTGGCAATTCTTTGGAAAGACTTTGTACAAACCTTTCTCAAAGGCGCTCTACGTGGGTATCTGATTGGCTGCAGCGCCGCGATTCTAACCGCATTTCTGGTGGATCGGTTCGATTTTTTAAGCCGAGGGCTGTTGCCCGTGGGAAATTTTATCGCGGCGCTTCCAATCATTGGTACCGCGCCCATTTTAGTGATGTGGTTTGGCTTTGACTGGCAATCGAAAGCCGCGGTGGTGGTGGTCATGGTGTTTTTCCCAATGCTGGTGAACACCGTCGCCGGATTACGCGAAACCACAGCCATGCAACGGGATTTGATGCACACATACGCCGCGCGCCCGGCGCAATCGTTTTTAAAGTTGCGGCTACCCGCCGCGATGCCTTTTATGTTTAACGGGTTAAAAATTTCAACCACGCTAGCGCTGATCGGCGCCATTGTTGCCGAGTTTTTCGGCTCACCCGTCGTGGGTATGGGGTTTCGCATTTCGGCCTCTGTCGGGCAATTGGCGCTTGATATGGTCTGGGCAGAAATCGTCGTCGCTGCGCTGGCGGGAAGCGCGTTTTATGGCGTTGTCGCAATAATAGAAAAGGGGGTCACCTTTTGGCACCCCTCGCAAAGAGGCTCGTAGCAGAGAAAATGATAAACGACCAAAACCAACTAGGAGAAAAACGATGAAAACAATTCTATCAAGTGCCCTGGCGCTGATGGCCGCGGCCGCAGCCACCACCGTGCAAGCCGCCGATGATGTGAAGCTTCAATTGCAATGGGTGACGCAGGCCCAATTTGCTGGCTACTACGTGGCGTTGGACAAAGGATTTTACGCAGCTGAAGATCTGAATGTCACAATTTTGCCAGGTGGGCCCGATATCGCCCCCCCGCAAGTTCTGGCCGGCGGCGGCGCGGATGCGATGCTGAATTGGATGCCCTCTGCCTTGGCCGCACGCGAAAAAGGTCTGCCCGTGGTGAATATTGCCCAGCCCTTTAAAAGCTCAGGTTTGATGCTGACCTGCTGGAAAGATACAGGGATCAAAAGCCCCGCCGATTTCAAAGGCAAAACCATCGGTGTTTGGTTCTATGGCAATGAATACCCATTCTTAAGCTGGATGAGCCAGGAAGGTATTTCCACCGAGGGGGGCGATAATGGGGTTACCGTGTTGCGCCAAGGCTTCAACGTGGATCCGCTGTTGCAGCGCCAAGCCGATTGCATTTCCACCATGACCTATAATGAATTTGGACAGGTTTTGGATGCCGGTGTATCCGAGGATGAATTGGTCACATTTAAATATGAGGATCAGGGCGTCGCCACTTTGGAAGATGGGATTTATGCTTTGGAAGATAATCTGAAAGATCCGGCCTTCGCCGATAAAATGGTCCGCTTCGTACGCGCCTCGATGAAAGGATGGAAATATGCAGAAGCCAACCCTGGTGAGGCCGCAAATATCGTGTTGGACAATGATGAATCAGGCGCCCAAACCGAGGCACATCAAGTGCGCATGATGGGGGAAATCGCCAAACTCACCGCCGGCTCAAACGGCACATTGGACCCGGCCGATTATGAGCGTACAGTGGCAACCTTGATGGCAGGCGGATCAGATCCAGTGATCACCGCCAAACCAAGCGGTGCTTGGACGCATGCAATCACCGATAAAGCCCTTAAGTAAAACTTGAAAACACGCGGCCAGAAACGGCCATGCAAAGGTTTTCACTTCGGCCAGCTGCACATTTATAACGCGGCTGGCTATTTTTTATCAAAGACGTCTGCATAACGGGCTTGGATTTTGGCTTTTCGGAAGTTTGATCATTCGTCTTGTCGCGCAGAGTTTTCAGCGGACGCAAAGCGTTTGAGGGTTTGGTTATGCGATTGCGAGGGTTTGCGGG
>Ga0181573_10000131_pt1 | contig 73053 bp, 40 predicted proteins | sample 101ome_25_FD_148643 | JGI IMG/M metagenome (GOLD analysis project Ga0181573, IMG submission 148643) | Coastal salt marsh microbial communities from the Groves Creek Marsh, Skidaway Island, Georgia - 101409BT metaG (spades assembly) | ecosystem: Environmental > Aquatic > Marine > Intertidal zone...
CGTCGTCGGAATCCTCGTCGTCCTCGTCGTCGGAATCATCCTCGCCCTCATCGTCCTCATCCATGTCATCCCCATCCTCGGAGTCCATATCAACGTCGTCGTCACCCTCGAGCACATCGGCACCTTCCTCGTCGGACTCATCATCATCCTCGTCGGACTCATCATCTTCCGCATCCTCATCATCGTCATCAATTTCCTCCTCCTCCTCGGCCTCATCCGCGGAATCGTCATCGTCGTCGTCCTCCTCCTCCGTTTCCTCATCCTCATCCGCCATGAGCGGATCCTCCTCCGTTCCAGCCCCGGCGTCGCCGTCAGGCATCTCATCATCCGCAAAGAGGGAGGGTTTCATGCCGAGGGAAATCTTTCCGGTCTCTTCATCAACCTGGAGCACCTTCACCCTCACGCGCTCGCCCGCGCGCACGTGCTGCTCGAGCGAATCCTTGATCCGCGCATCCGCAAACATACTGATGTGGCACAGACCCGATCGACCCGAGCCGTCGAGGGTGACAAACACGCCGTAGGTCTGGACCCGTCGGACGGTGCCCATCTGCACGCTTCCCTCCTCCACGTGCGCGTTGTTGTCAATCTGGGACCTACCCGCGGCGGCGTCCATGCCGTCAGACCTGAGGGTCATCTCCGCGCGGCCAGAGGACTCATCAACCGAGAGGATGGTTCCCTTCACGAGCTTACCCTTGGGGAACTCCTGCGCGGGGTCGGATACAAAGGTATCCGCGAGGTTGCACATCTTGACCCTCGCATCAACCGACCTGGAGATGGCGACGAAGCATCCTCCCTTGTTCACCTGCTTGACGAACCCGGAGACGTGCGCGCCCGGAGCAAGCTGCGAGACGGAGCTGATACTGTTGGATGAGCCCTTGGACTTGAGCGCAGAGCTCTTCATGGAGAGGTCAACCTCGCCACCCTCGCCAACGCCGAGGACCCTCACCTCAACCGCCTCGCCGACGCTGTGCAGCTTCCAGGGTTCGGAGCGAGGATCATCCGCGATATCGGTGACGTGAACGCGACCGTGCTGCCTGGAGTTGAGCTGAACAAACACGCCACCTCCGCCGGGGGCAATCTTGGAGACGATGCCTGCAATTTTTGCGCCCTCCACGACGTTTCGCTTGTCCGCGGATCGAAGGGTCACGATGATCTTCTTCCTTGCAACGTCGGCGGCGAGGGCGGTCATCTTGACGCGCTCACCGACGGTGAACCTTGACGTGAGCGCCTTTCTGAGAGCAGCGATCGAATCGCCAGTCTCAATCTTGGGCACACGAGCAGTCAAGCCGGGAGCGACGGCAACGGCGAGGGTATCAGCAGAGACGGCTGAGACGATGCCGTCAATCTCGTCGCCCTCAGAGAGCGTTGCGAGCGCGGCTGTTCCTGCAATGCCCGCGCCAGATCCGTCACCACCACCCGCATCGGTCGCCGCGCGCGCAATCTCCCTGCTCTCTTCCACGGAATGTCTCACGGTCAGCTCGAGCATGTTCCCACGGTCGCCGGCGGGTCCAAGCGTGACAACGTTCAAGGTGGCGCCCACGGCGATCTTCTTCATCGGAAAATCTCCTTCGGCCAACTCCGTGGCATGGAGCCTGCCCTTGCGCCCGTTTGGCAGCGTTAAGATCGCCTGCATGGATTGCACCTCCTTCACCACGCCCTCCATGGCCAGACCCGCGCCCACCGCGGATGCTTCCCCGGATCCGGCGCCCTTGTTGGACTTAGCAGCAGGAACCGTGAGCAGGAGCCTATCGCCGGGCGACCCGCTCGCGGCGTTGCCGGCAACGAAGGCAGTAACCTTGCGCCCGACCGCGAATCTCTCCGTCTCAACCTCATCCTCGTTGAAATGCCTGTTCAGAAGGTGCACAGACGCGTACGCGATGGCACTGCCGTGATCCGGCAGAGAAAGGACAGCGTACTCAGGCTTGATGAGTTCAACCTCTGCCGTCACCTTAGAGCCAACCTCAAGCTTATGCGCTCCAGCCCGGGCAGCCTTGCGCTTCTTGAGCTCGGCGGTGGTAAGCGCCTTGGCGCCCTTTTTCCCAACCTTTGCCCCCGTCAACGAAGGGCGCGCACCGATGTCGACGACACCCTCGCGCCGGGACACGTCGAGGACGAGGCCCGATATTTTCTCCCCTTCAGCCGGATGCTCAGGCTCTTCATTGTCGCCGTTCGCGTTCGGGAGCTGATGGAACGCAACCAGACCGACCGCATCGGGGTCCACATCAGGCATGTCCACGAGCACACCGTATTCTCTCACGGCGTGGACGACGCCCTTGATTTCTTCGCCAACTTTAAGCTTTTCGTTGGCGGCGGCGGTGAGGAAACCCTCGGGTGCCTCGGCTCCGCTCGCGGCGCGCTCATCGGCGAGCCTATCAGCGACGTCAACGTCCGTAAAGATGGACCGGATCAGCGGCGCCTCCGCGGTCACCCCCGACGACGCCGCCACACCGCGAGGCGCGAGGGACAGGGAAAGTCGCGGGGGCTCGACGGTTGCGTCCACAGACACAACTCTGGCGAGAACTGTCTGGCCGAGCGCAAACATCTCCTCCGGGTCAATGCCGCCAGCGACTGGGACATCAGTGAGCTGCGAGGGAGGTGCAAGACCGGTGAGACGGCCAAGAAATCGGACGAAAATTCCGGCGTTAGCGGTTGCGGACGCGACGTAACCCGGATAGACGGCTCCGACGACCGTGCCGCTGATGTCTTCGGGAAGCGTTCCCCCGCGAGCAGCCTCGATGAGGGACGCTTTTCGTGAGAGGATCGAGCGACGGGGTTTCGCCTCCAGAGCCACGAGCGGGCCGATCTCGTCACCTGGCGCGAAGGCCTGCGACAGGCCGGCACCCGTGAGCGGGTGGTCGGACATCTGCGCGGCGGTCACCACGCCGGGCACGCCCCCGGGCAGGGTCACCTGGACGTTGCCGGTGGCTTCATCGACCCGCTTCACAGTCGCTGACTCGACAATGGTGCCGGGCTCCGGGGCGCCGACGTCGCCCTTCTCCCCTGGCGTGCCGTCGAGGTCGTTACCGTTGGCGACGGTACCACCCGGAGCGAGCGAGAGCTTGATCTTCTGTTCACCTCTGTCGGAGCGAATCACGGTTGCTCTGACCACCTGGCCGACGGCAAAAGCCTCCTGCGGGGTCTGATCCGCGGCGAGTCCCAAGTCCTGGAGACCCGCCAGGCCGCGAAGGTTCCCGTAGAGCTGCACGAAGACACCGTAGGGCTCAACTCCCGTGACGACACCGTGTGTCGTCGTACCCGGCGCCGCGTCATCGAGCGAGGCGACGACGGGTAGCTCGGACCTTATCAGCTGTTTCTTGTGTGTCACAACCGCTCGTCCCTTGACGCGGTCCACGGACACCACCCTGAACTTGGCGCTGAGACCCTCCTTCACCTTCGCGTTGGTCACTCTGCCGGGGATGTCCGAGATGTGGTTCGGCGGGCACAAAGCCTTGACCCCGGGCGCGAGTTTTACGACGGCTCCGTAAGGTTCCACGGCGACAACCTCGCCGCGCACCTGCATTCCGGGTTCGAGCTCCTCCAGGGACAAGAACGGCTGGTCGAGCACGGTCGACTTACAACTCACGGTGGCGACGCTGTCCATCGCCCTCGAGCCGATCACTCGCGCGCGCACCTTCTTGCCAACCTTAAACCTCTTCTCGAGCTTGTCCAGGTGCTCGTCCGCAGCGTCGGATATGTGGCAGTAGCCAAAGGTGGGGTGAACGTTCTCATCCTCAGACTTGAGCTCGAGCAGGACGCCGATGGCGGTGTCCACCCTTCGAACCACGGCGGCTTCAAAGATGGACCCGGGCTTGGGCATCACGCCCGCTCGCGCTGACGCCTCGAGCGTCACCAGGTGCGGACGCAAGGTAAGACCAACCCTCTTGGTAGCCGCGTCCACGTACAGCACCCTCGCCCGCACGCGCTCACCCGTCTTGTGCGCCGCCGCGGGATCGGGCGCCGCGCCGTGCACACCGCCGCCCACGTGGAATGCGTCCACCGTCGCGGTGAAATACGTCATGAAGTTCATCTGAAGACCATCGGCGAGCACCGCCTTCACCCTCGCGTTGACCAACATGCCCGGGAGCAGCGTGCTCATCGCGGCGCCGTCACCCTCATGCGTCACCGCCTGCGCCACCCGCTTTGGGTCCGCGGTGCACTGCATCACACCGCCGGGGCCCTTGCTCCGGGCTCTCTTGCCATCCTTGCCTTCGTCACCCGCAATCACCACATCCAGTATGGAACCCCGCACGAGGGTGTCCACCAACGACTGTGGGCACGACTTGCGCGGCAGAAAGCCAGTTGGCGAATCCGAACAGCCAAAGGACAGCACGTATCCGTGGTCCTCCACGCTGTTCACGCACGCGGGGACGGCCATGCCGTCCGTCAAAGAATGTCCGGATATGTTGCTGCACACCTGCGAGAGGCGAGTGGACAGGTCGATTCGCTTACCGCCGCTCTTGCCCTTGCCGAGCTGGCGAACCTTGCAGCGCAGAATCTGCCCAACTTGGAACATCGAGGTCAGATCCAGTCGCTCGTCCTCGTCCTCGTCCTCCTCTTCGGACTCGGACTCGGACTCGGACGCCTCCGAGGATTCATTCCCGTAGGATCCCTTCTTGCCCCTCTTGGACGCTGGCGCGAGCACGTCGGAGGCCTCCGCGCGAGTCACGGTTCCCTTCAGGCCATTCGGCAGCGAGACGGTGAGTCCTCGATCGTTAACCTCCGTCACCACGCCGAGCACCTTCATGCCCACACGCAGGTTCTTATACTTGAGCAGCTCAACGAACTTGCCATCGCCCACTTTCTTGGCGCCAGCGACCCACGCGGTAGCCTGAGTCGGGAGGGAGGGATGGAGAGTGGTCGACAGGTCAGTCGGGTTCGGTGGAGAAAAAGCGATGGGTCGGCGGCGGCGGGGCGAGCCAGTCGGCGAAGATGTCGGGACGGCGAGAGGATTTTCGATGGTGCAGGTCGAATTCCACGGATCCTGGAGATGCGTTCGGAGGGTTAAAGGGATACGCACCCCGCCATCTTCATCATCGAACAGCTTCTTCGAGCGCTTCTTCCCGGAGCCGCCGCCGCCTCCGCCGGTATTGCCACCACGAGGCAGGTCATCGCCGCCCGAGCCGCTGCCGCCGCGAGGGAAGGCCTCCTCGGCGTCGTCCTCGTCTCTGGTTCGCTTGGCACCCATCGCACGTGACCAGCGCGCGTGTGCGATGCTGAATGTGTTGCAACCTGGCCACGAGCAATGGCTGCAGCGGGCGACGGCGGTTGGAGATTTGTCTCCCACCGCGACTGGAGCGCGCCAGGGCGCCAAATTTCGCGGTCCATTCTGCCATTTTAGGGTTGCGGTTGTGGGTCCCTGACGAAGGCCGACTCGGAGGTCCCTTCCCGCCTGAAGCGACCAGTGGTAGTTCGCGCCTGGGCTGGACGATCGCCCTCCACTTGGAAGATGGCGCCCAACGATGTTGACGACGACGACGACAAGCCGCTCACGGAGATACTCAGGGGCGCTGCGGGCGACGTGAACCAGTCGGGTGGCGCGGGACCCCTTGCTGTGATCGGGAATGATGGAGGAGCGGGCGCGGGAACTTTCTCTCGGGGCACAAAGCGCCGGGTGGGCAAATCCGGTTACAGGGGCGTGGCGCTGCACAACAAGAGCGGAAGGTACCGGGCCAGGATCACGTCCACCGCCGGCGACGGCAGGCAGCGCGCGCTTGGCTACTTCGAGACCAAGGAACAGGCTGCACTAGCGTGGGATGCTGCCGCTCGCGAGATAGGATTCGCCCCCGAGTTGTTGAACTTCCCGGACAAGGAGGAGGCTAAGGCGGCGGCGGCGAACAGCGGTATCGAGGAGTTAAAAGACCTTCATGGTGGCGCCACGCTCGCAACTCTTGCCCTGGGTTCCACAGAAGATTCTACGGCGAATGCCCGGGCGATCCCCGGCGCTCCCGTTGAGGAAGAGGCGCGGGCCTTAATTGTCCACAAGGATGTCACATGGAGTCACAAGGTGTCCACGGCAGACAAGGTGTCCACGGGAGACTCGAATCAAACGGCCCATGACGCGGACCTAGATGGGAACGAGCCGAAGATGAAGGGTGTGCGTTCCAAGGGCCAAAACATCTACGAGGCGCGCATCAAAATGCGCGGCGAGGACAAGCGAACGTGCCTGGGCAGGTTCAAGACCTTGGCGGAGGCTGCTGATGCGTATGACGCAAAGGCGAGGGAGGCGGGCTACTGCGTCAACGTCTGCAAGCACTTCGGAGACCACGTGGACAGCAAGACCCTGGAAGATATCGGGTCACCCACAGGCACCAAGGGGATTCGGGCCATCTCCAGCGAGCGGGCTCAAAATATGGACCGCGGCGTGATCCCGGATGATCAGCAGGAGTACTTTGACAGAGAGGAGGAAATTGACCCGAGGTCTGCGGAGCAGAAGCAAGTTGCGGAGAATGGCGGTGACGTGTTCGGAGCGTTTCTGCTGGACAAGCCGGGAATCTACAAGTTTCTGGGGGTGTTCAAAATGGAGGCGCACTGCGTCGCTGCGCAGAAGAACACGATTCCGGAGTGGAAGCTTAAGAACCAGGAGAGGGAGAGAAATGGTAGGGGCGCCAAGGCTCGCAAGAAGCAGGAGCAGGAGGCATTACTGAAGCTCGAGGCTCCTCCTGCGGGGCAAGCGACCCAGTCGGAGGCAGTTACTGCGGCCCTTCCCGCGCCGACGGCCATCAACGGAATCTTGCAAGATACCACGCCATGGCAGACCACCGGCGTGTTGTGAGGTCTCCTGTATCAAAATCTAAACGAATCACCTCGAACGCGAGCTTTATTAGAAGACTAACTCTTACCTTCGTAAGAGTTACGCATTTTTAACACTTACGACGAAACGATAAATCAGAGCTAAGAGCCTCGCCTTTTCATCTCCCATCAGAGCTGCTTGGTCCAATCGTGCGGGTCCCACATGTCCAGGAACTGATCCATCTCCCGTTTGAGCACCGCTGCGGGCAGCGGTCGCTTCTTCGCTTGCGTTGTGTTCTCAGGCAGGTCGAGTAAGCCGATGAGCACGTCCCGCCCGAAGTCCACCCTCCACTTATCATCATCGTCTATGACGTGCACGAAACCTCCTTTCATGTTGAACTCAACGTGAAAGTAAGGAAAGTTTGGCGGCACGGCGCCTCGCAGACCCTTGGGAGGCGCCGTCGAGATGCACTTCTTGCTGTCGTGCGTGCTCCACTCTGACTCTGCCTCGTCGATCGCCTTCTTGAAGTACATGGGCGCGCGCTCGGCGACATCATCCGGGAGGGGTATGCATTCGATGATGGTATGCTTGCTGAGTGCGGCTCCTACGGCACCCAACCCGCCGCCGCCGAGCTTCACGACGGTCTCGATAAAGCAGCACTCCTGGTTCTTTGCAGCAAACATCTTCACGAGGCACTTCTTAAAGTTCCGCATCTCCTCCCACACGTCCTCGTCCGCAGCCCTGGACGACGCGCAGTGGTTGACGGGCGCGATGATGCAGTGACCGGGCACCAGCCGGCCCGCCATCGGCAGCATGAGGTAGGCGAGATTGCCGTACGCGACGTGCAGATGCCTCGGCTTGTTGGGGTTGTCCAGGCAAAACGGGCACCTCTGCTGTGCCGCCTGCGCGCGCTTGTAGTCAGCCACCGCGCGTTGCTTGGCGCGTTCCTGCTGCTTAGCCTGGCTCATCTTTTTCTCCCGCCTCTCGTACATCTCGAGGCCGGCGTCGTTATCGTACTCGTCGTCCACCTGCATGTCGCGCTCCCTCTCCGTGCCCGCTCCCTTGAACCGCTTTGACCTGGCAATGTTATCCGCCAGGTTCCTGTCGTAGTCGTCGCCGCCGCCGTGCTTGTGCTCGGCGACCAGATCATGGAGCGTGACCCCATCGTCGTCGCGGTAATACCGGTTCTTCTCCCCTCCCTCGAACCTCTGCGTCGTCTTGGGGGCTCGTCGAACCGCACCCTCCGCGGCGGATACGCCGCCCTTCAGCGTCGTCGCGCGTCCAAACGCACCCGGTGCGGCTCGACCATCCGCCGTGACCAGGGGAAGCGCCTCGACGATGGGCTGGCTAGGAGGCGCAGGCGCCGACTTACCCATCAGTCGCGCCCTGAGCGCGGCCGCCGCGGACATGTTGCCGGACTGGGGCTTCGGGGCCACGCCGGCGTTGTCTGGCCGCCGCGGGTTGACGACGCCCCCGGAATCAGCCGCAGCTTCCCGATTGGCAGCCGCGGCTCGAGGGTGCGGCTCATCGTCCCCGTCGGACTCGACGTCGAAGATCTCGTTGACGAAACCCTCGCCGTCGCCGCCTCGGTCGTCGTCGCTTCCGCCGCGCGCGGTCCCGCCCCAGCCCGCGGCGGACTCGCCGGGGGTCCAACCAAACGCCCTCCTCTCCGCCGGGGGCTCATCCGATGCCCGGTCGTCCCGATCGACGAACTGATTCATGAAGCTGCCGTCGGACGAGAACTTATTCGCCGCCTTCGATGCACTCGTCAGGAGCTCCCTGTCCTTGCCGCTCAACCCGCGCTTGGAGTCCTTGGCAACCCCCGCGCGCCAGTTCCCGGCCCCCCTCGGCGCCATCATCTTCGGCCGACCCGCGGATCCGACGTCGTCGAGGTAGGACGACCGACCGCCGCCGCGAGCGTCCGCCCTGGCGATGTCCTCGTCGTCAACGCCGCCTCGATCGCCCCGGCCTCGCTTCTGCCCGTGCGCGGGGGCGTCGGGGCAGTCTCTCGCAAAGTGCCCTTTCCTTCCGCACCTGAAGCACTCGTCGCCGCCGACGCCTCCTCCGTCGGGATCGCGGTCGCGCTTCGCCTGAAAGTGCGCCTTGTCGTGCGCCACCTCGTCTCCGATGCTCTCGACGAGTTGCGCGACGGATCCCCACCTGTCCCCGACGACTTCCGCGAGTGATTTGCCCTCCTCCGCGGCTCGCTCCTTGGCGCGACGGAGCGCCTTGAGCCTCCACGAAGCCCCGCCGTCGCCCACCCCTCCGCTCTTGCCAGCGCTGAGCAGCGCCGCGCCGGGAGCCAGCTTCGGCCGCTCCGCTTCCGCCTCTTCCGTGGGCTTTCCATCGCCTCCGTCTTTCCAGAAAGGGTTCAGCTCGCGCTCGGCCGCCACCTTGGCCTGCCTCTCCAACTCCGCCTCGCGCTTGTGCTGCGCGGAGGATTTCGGATCGCGAGCCTTCGACGCATCGTCAGCCAGGGCCCGGTCCAGGCCTCCTCCCATCCAATCCTCGCGCCCGCCCTCGGGCTGCTGCGATTGCCGTGGTGGATGTCCATCGGGGCCGGAGGTAGGGTCGGGAGGTCCTTCGAGACCTCTAGGGCCGCGGTCGTCTTCGTTGTCGGAGTCCGAAGAATCGGAAGACTCCGCCGCCTCTCTTCCGCGCCTCTCCTTCTTCTCCTTCTTCCTCGCCTTCTTGGCCTCCTTCTTGGCGCGCTTCTTCTCCTTCTTGAGATCGCGCTCCACCTCCTCCTTAGCGACAATCCTGACGCCACCGAGGAGACCCATGTTTAGCTCGGTGACCTCCCTTCCGTACCCCCGAGCCCGCGCTCGGCACTCTGAAATTTCGGGCCCGCTGTTCGTTGCGAGACTGCGAGATCACCAAACGAACGGAACTCTAGCTAGAAGGTATCTTTGACTTCACGCGGTTTGCTCTCAGTGTCGTGGCGCGCGAGGTCGCGCGAGCGGTCAGAGCGTCTCGACGAGGTAGAGATCCTCGTGTTGGCAGACCCTCGCGGAAGCCTCCTCTTGACGTTTGGTGGGCCGGGTGGGCGGGTGCGCGGGTGAACGAGTTGGAGATTAACTCCCGGAAGATACCTCTCGCGAAGGAAGTTTCACACACGCGACTCGAAAGATGGTCGGGTTCGGGAAGCGCATGGCGGATACCCAGGTTCCAGAGTGGAGCACAGAGTACGTGCCCTACAAGGCCATGAAGAAGCATCTCAAACGGCTCGTGAAACGGATGACTGCTGAGGAGCAGCAGATGACCGAGCGGGAGAACATCGCGTCGTCAGGTGACGGCACCCGACAGCAACTGCTCGACGGGGACGGGACGGCGGACGCCGGCGTGCGGCCGCAGCTGAAGCGTGAGGTCAAGCACGACCGCGAAGGGCTCATTACAGTGCGAACAACAGGGGACGTGATCGACAATGAAGCAACGGTCAATCGACACAGGCGCCAACCGTCGTCGGAGACCAATGAGTTGAGCATCGCCACGACTGTGGTCGCCCCGAAGGAAAAGAACGTCCTTGCGTTGGACGAGGAGGTGCAATTCTTCCATCTGCTCGACGAAGCGCTTCGGCGTGTGGTGGCTTTTTACAGCGACCGTCTGGATCACATCCGTTGCGAAACGCAACGCGAGCGCTCGCAGCTGAACCATCTGATGTCGGAGGCGCAGCGGGTGGTGCGTATGCCCAAGCGTGAGCCCAAGAAGGGCGACCTCGTGGACATCATGCACGACATCGGGTCGACGTTCAAATCCAGCTCGAAGAAGCGGTCGATAGACCCTCGAACCTTCGCGCAGGAGAAGGCGAGGGATAGTGCACGCATGCTTCGCAAGGCAGTTTCGGAGTCCTATCGTGCCGTCAACATGCTCGAGTCGTTTGTGTCACTGAATATGGAGGCGTTTCGCAAGATCTGCAAGAAGCACGACAAGGTCACCGGTTGGCAGACGCAGGACACATACATGCGAGGTCTCCGAGAGCTTCGCGTGTTCCACGACGATGAGGTTCAGTCCTTACGATCTGCACTCGAGGACGCGTACCTGAAGATTGAGGAGGTGCTGTGCATGCTCGAGCCCGACAGGTGGAACCGGGTGGTGCGAGGTGTGAAGACCCGGAGCAAATCGTCAAAGCAGTCTGGTCCGCTGGGCTTTTACGAGGTTCGCAAGAGGCGAAATGAGTTACTCGCTAAGCTCAGAGAGGAAACCAGAGAGACCGGTACTTCTTTCGTCGCGCACGGGCGCACGTCAGGACCAAGGTTTACAGCGGGATTGGCACTTGGAGCTGCTGGGGCTCTGTTTGCAATGTTGATCACTCGCGTCATTGAGAAGTGCGCAAACGGGAGGATGGATACCGTGGAGTGCAACGCTGTTGCCGCGGTGGCACCCGCGATCAGAGCGCCACTTCTTATCGCTCTTCACGTGGCGCTGTACGGTTCGGCCGTGCAGGCGTGGGTTGACACTAGGGTCAATGCACCCTTCATCATGCAGGCCAAGCGAGGCACTGAGCTGACCTCCACGGGGGCAGTTCTGGCTGGTGCCCTCATCGCGTCCACGTGGCTCATCATCTCGCTCGTGCTGGTCGCCAGGGCCGAGAATAACGCCAGGAGTGCTATCAACGGGTCTGGATCCATCTGGACCATCCGTTTGTACCATCTCGACGATGTGTTTGCAGCGGCTCTGGGAGCAATGGTGCTCATGCTGCTATTTTTCCTTGCGCCTTGGCCCAAGTGGTTGCTGAGGGGTCCATTCAAGAAGGTAGCAGTGAGACTACAGCACCCGCCGAATTCCACCAGACGATTCTTCCTCACTGCTCTATCGCGAGCCATTCAGGCACCCTTTCGACGCGTGCGCATGATGGATTTCTTCCTCGCTGATCAGCTCGTGTCCCAAACCACCGCCACGCGAGATTTCGTCGCCGTGCTCTTCCTTGCGTTTGGATCGCTGCTGAGGAGCGCGGTTAAGTACGCTCCAGTGGTGGCGCTTTGGCCGTCGTGGTGCCGTCTGACCCAGGTCCTCAGGCGTTATAGGGATGACGGGATGCCAGTGCACTTGGTGAATGGTGGCAAGTACTTCAGCGGGTTGCTCGCCATAGCTATTGGTCTGATACTTCGCTATGAGGAAGCCGGCGACAATAAAATTGGTGGCGCAATCTTCTCAAACCCCTCGGCGTTGCGGGTGTGGTATAACGTCGCTAGCTATGTGGCGATACTCTACGGCTCGGCATGGGACTTTTTCCAGGACTGGTCCGTGGTGAAAGTTAAACTGGTGTCCAAGGATTGGCACGAAACAGCGAGCAAGAAGATGTTTGGGTTCTGCATGTCCACCAACTGCGGATTCACTTTTAGTTTCTTTGAACGCAGACTAATGGTCAAGCGCAGATGGATCTACCACGTCGCAATCGGGGGAAACGCACTGCTGAGAAATGTATGGATCATCGCGTCCATCCCCACGATTGGCAGCGCTGAGACGATAGGACACGAGGTTTGGCTCACGGTCTGGGCTACATTGGAGGTTATCCGACGGTCTGCTTGGAACTACTTTCGAGTGGAGAATGAACATACCACCAACTGTGGTATGTTCCGTGCAACCCTGGAGGTGCCCATGCCATATGCCGAGGGCGAGCTTACGGATGACGAGGATGACGAGGATGACGATAAGTCTGTGAGGAGCAGCGACGATGCGCAGGCGGAATCTGATCACAGTGACACTGACGAGGATATTGATCACATACATGATAATCTCTCGGTGAGCGATAACGGGCAGAACGTCGACGACGCAAAACCACCCTGTGGAGATGAGCCGCTGTCTAGGCGCAACTCAATCGAGCTGACATCAATGTCGAGGCCTGTCATTCCCACGGATATTGATCTGCCGACTGAATCTTTCGATCCTCCGTCGGGTGGTGTCACGCCAAGGAGAATCTCGGTAAACACGTCCCAGCCTCTAACGCCGCAGAAAAGCCTCGGACTCGAGGCAATCGCGCGACTCACTTCGGGGATGCCTGTCGGTGATGAATCACCGCCGGGTTCACCCTCGTCGGTGAGAAGGTCGTTCGACGCCGAATTTAGGGCTGCGCCATCGCCGGGAAAAAAGGCTTGAGTAGTCTAGTTTGAAGGCGGCATGTTGATGATGAACCATCGAATTTATTTAAGAATTTGCGGCACAGTTGCGTAAATTTGGGTCACTTTAGAATCCCATGCCGCCCATGCCGCCCATGCCGCCCATGCCTCCCGGCGGCATGCCCGCCGCGACGTCAGCAGGGTCCTTCTTCCCCTCAACGATCATGCACTCGCTGGTCATCATGAGCGAAGACACAGACGCGGCGTCGGTGAGGGCGGTCCTGACAACCTTGAGCGGGTCGATGACGCCATAAGAAACCATGTCGCCGTACTCACCGGTGGCGGCGTTGTAGCCCCAGTTGTCGTCGTCGTTGCCGAGCACCTTCTCGACGACAACGCTGCCCTCCACGCCAGCGTTGTTGGCGATGGTCTTCATGGGCACCTTGATAGCCGCCTTAATGATCTGCACACCAACCTTCTGGTCGAAGTTGGCCATCGATCCCTCCAGCTCGGTGAGCGCCTTGGATGCCTTGAGCAGCGCTGTACCACCACCCGAGACGATGCCCTCGTCAACCGCCGCCTTGGTGGCATTGAGCGCATCAACGACGCGATCCTTCTTCTCGCCAACCTCAACCTCGGAGGCGCCGCCAACCTTGAGCACCGCGACACCGCCGGAGAGCTTCGCGAGTCTCTCCTGCATCTTCTCCCTGTCGTAGTCAGAGGTTGACTCCGCGATGGCGTCCCTGAGCTGCTCGCAGCGCTCCTCGATGGTGGCTTTCTCGCCCGCGCCGTCAAGGATTATGGTGTCATCCTTGCTGACGGTGATCTTCTTGGCAGTGCCAAGCATGGAGATGTCCACCTGGTCGAGCTTGTGGCCGAGATCCTCGGAAACGACGGTACCACCGGTGAGGATGGCGATGTCCTGGAGGTTGGACTTGCGGTTCTCGCCAAATCCGGGAGCCTTAACCGCGCAGATCTTAACGCCGCCCCTCAACTTGTTGACGATGAGGGTGGCGAGAGCCTCTGACTCAACGTCCTCGGCGACGATGAGGAGCGGTCGGCTCGTCTTGAGCACGGACTCGAGCACTGGGAGGAGCGGATTAAGGCCCGAGATCTTCTTCTCGAAGATCAAGACGTAGGGGTTCTCGAGCTCGCACTTCTGCGTCTTGGAGTTGGTGATGAAGTAAGGGGAGATGTAGCCGCGCTCGAACTTCATACCCTCGACGACCTCGAGCTCGTTCTCGAGGGTCTTGCCGTCGGCAACGGTGATGACGCCCTCCTTGCCGACCTTCTCCATCGCGCGTGCGATGAGATCGCCAATCTCGCGCTCGCCGTTGGCGGAGATGGTTCCAACCTGAGCGATCTCCTCGGTGGTGGAGATGAGCTTCGCCTTGCTCTTGAGTTCCGCCACGACCTTGTCGACCGCGGCCTGAATACCGCGTCGGAGGTCCATGGGGTTCATGCCCGCGGCGACAGACTTGCATCCCTCGCTGAAGATGGCGCGCGTGAGGACGGTGGCCGTGGTGGTTCCGTCGCCAGCCACGTCGTTGGTCGCGGAGGCCACCTGCTTCACCAGGCTGGCGCCGAGGTTCATGAATCTATCGGAGAACTCGATGTTCTTGGCGACGGTGACGCCGTCCTTGGTGATCTTGGGAGCGCCGAAGTTCTGCTCGATGACGACGTTGCGGCCCTTGGGGCCCATGGTGACCTGCACCGCATCCGCGAGTTTGTCGCAGCCCTGGAGCATGAGCGCGCGGGAATCGACGCCAAACTTGACATCCTTCGCGAGACCGCGGGTCCAGCTCTTGAGAACGCCGTCAACCTGGAGAATGATCGGGTGTTTGGCGGGGAGGAAAGGTCAGTGACGTGCCCTTGGTCCTTCGATCATTTTATCGCGACGATTGGGACGAAATCGGGCGGCGGCGATCGCGATCTGTGGATCAAGCCTCGAGTCCGGTGGATGGGTTAACATCCTGGGACTGCTTGGCTCCTGTCGATCCGAGGGTTTACGCGGCATGTTCACGGGTACCGCTGGACCGGATTTCACGCCCCACTCGCTCTCCCTTCGACGGCTCCGGGGACCGCCGACCGCGTCATTTTCGCGCCCCTTCGATTGCACGGGCGAAAAGCTGCCGCCCGAGCGTCGCGTCTCCCACGCGCGGGGATGGGTCCGGGATCTCACCTGACGGTAGGCGGCGGCCGAACCGTACTGCGCCACGGGCTTGAGGGCCCGCCTAGCGTAAGACATCGGAAAAGTACTGGGTCCTGGCTGTTAGTGCGTGTCTGATCTGGCGAGGAAGGTTGCAGAAGCAACGAACTCGGCAACAGGCGACGTCGTTTTTTGGTGTGGTGCAGGTGTTCAGGGGACTTTTTTGGAAAATGGGCCCCAAGCTTGTCAAGACAGGTTATGACAAGCACACGCCAACAGTCACAACAAAACGAACCTAACCCTGCGACCGCACACGCGGGCGCGGGCGAAGCAACAATCGAACGATCAGCGAGACCTCACAACAAGACCACACAAGATGGCCTCTATGAGTGCCGTCCGCCGTTCTCTCCGCCAGGTCGCCACCATCGCCGCGAGGCGCGGCGCCACCGCTGGCCTCGTCGCCGAGGCGGGCGCCTCCCGCGCCATCCTCGCTGGTGAACTCCGCGCGCAGGTGAGGATAAAAGTGAACACCCTCGAGAGGGGAAAAATCTTGCGGCCGGGATGTGCGGAGGCGCCCGCGATCGGGGAAGGCGGCGGGACCGAGCGCCGGTCTCGGGGGCTCGATCCGACCGCGATGCCATCGTGACCGCATTGGAACCCCGACGCACGATTCTCTCCTTCCGATTTGTCTCCCAGAACCACACCCAAGTCGGCCGTTCGCCGGATGTCGGCGGTCGATCGGAAATGTAACCTCAACTCGGACTCCACCGAACGTTGCTGACCGCGCTGCTGCTCTTTCCCTCCACTCCCGCAGGCTCGCGCCGGCGTCGTCGGCTCTTTCACCGCCGGCAAGTCCCTCTTCCACGCTTCCTCCGCGGCGCACGCCGCCGGTCTCATCGAGCCCCACGGCGGCAAGCTCGTGAACCTCATGGTTGACGAGTCGAAGAAGGCCAGCCTCGTCTCCTCTTGCAACCGCACTCTCGAGCTCTCCGACAGGAACGCGTGCGACGTCGAGCTGCTCGCCGTGGGTGGCTTCAGCCCTCTCACGGGCTTCATGAACGAGGACGTGTACACTCACTGCGTCAAGGAGATGCGCCTGCCCGGCAGCAACCTTCTCTTTGGCATGCCCATCGTCCTCGACACCGCCTGCGAGGACACCAAGGTTGGCGACAAGGTGCTGCTCAAGTACCAGGGCAAGGACGTCGGCGTCATCACCGTCGAGTCCAAGTGGAAGCCCGACAAGCCCATGGAGGCGAAGATGTGCTACGGCACCTCCTCCATCGAGCACCCCGGCGTGTCCATGATCTCCATGGAGCGCCGCAAGTACTACATCGGCGGCAAGGTCGAGGGTCTCTCCAAGCCCGAGCGCCCCTTCCCTTGCCCCGACCCCTCCGAGGTGCGCGCCATGCTCCCCGCGGGTAAGGACGTCGTCGCTTTCCAGTGCCGTAACCCCATCCACAGGGCGCACTACGAGCTCTTCACCCGCGCGCTCGACGCTGAGAACGTCGGCGAGGGCGCCGTCTGCCTCGTGCACCCCACCATGGGTCCCACCCAGGACGACGACATCTCCGGCCTCGTCCGTTACCACACCTACGAGGTGCTCGCCAAGGAGGTGAACAACCCCGCGATCAGGTGGGCGTACCTCCCCTACTCCATGCACATGGCCGGTCCCCGCGAGGCTATCCAGCACATGATCATCCGCAAGAACTACGGCTGCACCCACTTCATCATCGGCCGCGACATGGCGGGGTCCAAATCCTCGATCGACGGCGAGGACTTCTACGGCGCCTACGACGCCCAGGACCTCGCCAAGGCCAACGCCGCCGAGCTCGGCATGAAGACCGTTCCCTCCCTCAACGTCGTGTACACCGACGAGGAGGGTTACGTCACCGCGGATGTCGCCGAGGCGAAGAAGCTCAGCGTCAAGAAGCTCTCCGGCACCAAGTTCCGCAAGATGCTCCGCGGCGGCGAGGACATCCCCGAGTGGTTCGCGTTCAAGTCCGTCGTCAAGGTTCTCCGCGAGCACCAGTAAGCGGTTTGCGGATGTCAGTCTGGGACGGACGGACGGGACATAGATTTGGTCAGGGCGCGGGTTGCTCCCTGGAGACGGATATTTCAACTCAAAAGTATTGCTGTTTACACGACACTAATCCTGTGATGACGATGACGCCACTACCGCGATGGGCCCGCGGAACCAATCACGCCCTCACCCCCACCCATAACCGCCTCCTCCATCGCACGCTGCTTCTCCTCGTAGTATCCCTCAATCGGCGGCGTGTCCCACCCGGGCAACCTCCGCTTCAGAGGAAACAGCGTGTTATCGGGGGTCTCCGCGTGGTCGCGAAGGTAACCCGTAGGCAGCGCCGCGATGGCTGCCCGCTTGTGACGAATCTTGTTATTGATGTCTTTCTGAAACGCTCGGTGCTGCGCCATCTTCTTGCGGCTGTATTCCGCCGCCCTGAGTTGGAACTCCTTGAGCTCCTCCTCGCTTATATTTTCAGCCATCTGCTCCTTCGTCAACCTTGGCACCGCGCCAAACAACATATCCTTATACTGTTCCACCGCCGCCTTCATCCGCGGATTCACCTCTGCTTTCGGAGCTCCTTGCGCTTTCTTCTTCACGGGCTGCTTCTTCTTCGCCGCCTTTGCCATGTGCCGAACCTGCGTGGAAGTCCAAGACGATGCCACAGTCTCCCACGCCATCGGATCGCGCCACGGCGTGGCGGCTCTGAGCTCCGCCATGCACCGAGACGCGACCCTGCGTAACATGGTCGGACCTATCCTCGCAGATGATGGCGCCTCCTGTCGCTTCTGACGCCGTCCGCAGGACGCTTGGCACTCTGCCGCACGCAGCCCGTGGAAAAGGGATTTAGGGTTCGGAGTCGAGAGAAAATTTCGTCAGGTGTCACTTCTTTTTCGTCGCTGGTTTTCCTCAAGTCGTGACGCTAAGTTTACTCCATCATCTCGTTACATCAGTCGTCTCTCTGCGCTCAAAGGGCCGCCAACAGCTGCGACAACTCGCTCGCGGCACCCCACATCCTTTTCTGCACCGTCGGATCCCCCGCCTCCTTGCACCACGACAGCACTTCCCTCATCACTGTCCACTTCCTGAGCCTGAAGTGTTCCGTCAAAACCTTCTCAACCCCGGCCCTCGGCTTCTTAAGGTGCGCAATCATTGCATGCCTGACAGTGTACAGCCTGATCTCCTCGTTGTGCTCCCGTGACTTCATGTCGCCCTCTGTCGTCCCACGTATGCCGTCGAAACCCGGTTCGTTGAACATAGGATCGTCGACCAAGATCAGACCCTGGATCGATACCAAAACCTGATACAGGCTGCTCGTCTTTGCGTCCCACTTCTCTTCCATCCCGCCGCCATGCCACGTGCCCAATAACGACAGGCACACCTTTCCGTCAGCGTACATGTTGGGATTGAAACGAACACGACCGCCTCCCGTCGTGTCGAGGTTCACCATCGGAGGCTTCTCGGGGTAGCCCGCCGGAAAGTAAACGTCAAACACGAAACAACCGCCGCTGTACGGCGTCCCTCCCGGCCCGGTGATGACTGCGCGCATGCGATCAAACCTGTCGGGATCGTGCCTGAGGAAGATCGAGGACCCAGCCTCGCACGGGAGCTGATTCTCCGAAAGAGCGGCGGACTCTCGCGCGAGCTTCTTCTGCTTCGCCTTGGACGGGACACCGCCCGCGTCATCCTCCTTGCTGTTCTTGTCAAACGGCGAGAAGAAGTCCCGGATGGGTACGCCGCAGTCAACCTCGCCGAAGGTTCCGAGGGATTCCATGCCGGACTTGTACGCCGCCTCCCAATCGTATCCCTCAGGCTCCGGACCAAGTGCGGCGAGAAGCGCGTGCGCAGCAGCCTCAGGGTCTTGCGGAGCGGCGCCGGGACTCATAACATCGCCGAGGGCATCGCCATCACCGGCGGATTTCCCGGGGTTTGTCACGGCGCCGCCACCGCGTAGAGAGGCAACCGCGGCGATGATGTCGAACATCTTCGGAGGCAGAAGCGCGGCGCCCAGCGTGTGTTGGATCAATACGTCTCTCGCGCGTTCCATCACCCCCGCGTCGTAGTCGTCCTCGCCTGCCAGCGCCTCCGCAAAACCCCCGGCGACACCGTCAAGCCGCACTGTGAACTCAACGATGGCGAGCACGAGCTGCTTGGGGTCGAATCCGTACTTCTTGGGATCTTTCACTCCGAGGTTGGCGCACTTGGGACCGAGTAACACCTCGAGAAAGTGGACCACGGCGTGAGCTGCCTTTCCCGCCACCTTTGGCGACACGAACGCGGGAGCCACCGCGGGTGAGGATGCCAAAAGGTTGAGCAGCTGAAGCGTCTTCTTGGCGTTTCGCAAAAAGCCAGCTGCGGTCCTCTCCTGGGACTGCGTGAAGTGCTCCTTCTCCTCTCGCACCTTGGCGGGCAATGCGCTCCACGTCGCCTCGTCCGCCTTTGCCTTCTCCATCTCGGCGATGTGCGTCAGCCTGTCCAAAGAGTCCTGCAGGACGTACATAAGATCGCCAAGGACGCACCCAGCAAAATCAGAGAAGAGATCGTCATTCCTCAGCTCAGCCACGGACTGGACGCACTCGTCCGTTCGCCACAGTTCCTCCAGCAGTCGTGCGATGATATCTCGGGTGTGGAACTTATCGAACTTGTCCCTGTCTACATCGAGACCCTCGACCGCGTCCATCACCGAGTACGCGCGAATCAACGCAGGACAGAGGGTGGACTTAGCCTCGGCCGAAGACAGCACGCTGGTGACGAGAAGCTCGTGCGTCGCGGAGCCTCTTACTCCCAAAACTCCGGACCCCGCGGCGCCCTTGTAACCCCTTTCGCCGATGAGCATCGCCTGAAGCATCTCAACGAGTGCCGCGTGGACCGTCGGATGGCGCACCAGCGCCGGCTTGGACAAGAGTTCGCATGCGCATCGAACTAGCGTCTGCACCGACAGGATGTCGTCAGGTTTGCCATTGAGCAGGTACTCCGCTTTGCCGTGCCTCAAAATGAACACGATCCACTCCGCGAGGGATTTGACGCAGTCCTCGGGGATCAAACCGAAACACTCCTTCCTTTTCTCCACATCCGGCACTCTAGCCATCTGTATGAGCCAGTGCGCGGTGAGCAGACTGAACCTGCACGCGTCTCCGGCGAGCTCGGGATCCAGCAGCGCTGCCGAAGCGCAATCGTGGTACGCGTTGTAGTAGACGTCGTCCGCAATAGCCTCCGCCGCAGTCTTTGGGACGTCGCCGTTCTCTGCAGATGAGACCCCTCCAATTGCCCTTTGGTGCAGGACTTGCATGGCTTCCTCGTAACGACGCACCGCGGGGATCAGAGCGTGCGTGAACGCCCTCGCGGCGAGATAAAACGTCTCTGAGACAAACGCAGGCGGCGCGGATGGACGCGCCGAGACACGACCGTTCTCATTCGACACGGCGGGTCGCCTCGCAAGAGTATCGTCAGCTGCCCAGTCGTGACGCCAGTTGTGACGGAGAGGTACGAGGTCTTTCAGGCGCGCATCCACCAGTTTCTCGGCTCCGTCAGCGATGGGTCGCGCAAATCTGAGCGCCACCGCGGCGGTTGAAACAAGGAAGTTGTCGGTGGGAACCTTAGCATCACCGAACGCGAAGCTTCGGTGCGTCGCCTTTGCACCCTTGTCCCTTTCGTTCGCCTTGATGCACTGAGAAAGCCACGCCAAAACTCTGTCCATGTGTTCCCCTTTCAACTTGACCACTTTCAACAACACGCCGTGGAGCACGTCGTGCGTTGTCTTGGCACCACGGTGGACAATCTCTATGTACTTCTCCCTGTCTCCGGTGCACCTCGGATACCGCTTAAGCTGCGTGAAGACGTTGGGTGCGTCGCATGACGACTCCAGCAGCTTATTCCCTCTTCCATGGCTGGTGCGAGACAGCATGGCGATGGATCCCCGGCTCATTCCCGCGCCCATGACACATCTGGTGCCAGACTCTGCAGACCTGCTTGCCAGGGCGCGTGCGTCGCAAGCCTCCACAGCCAGCTGATGTGAAAATGCGCGCAAAAGCCGTGGCTGATCCGTCAACGCGTCTAGGGCCCTAGCCGGTACCACGAGTCCCTCCACCGCGTCCAGAGGGACGTCCGCGAGTCCCTTGAACGCCCGTTTCATGACCTCAATCCACGTCCCCGCGCGGCGCTCGCTCGTCGTGATGTCAAGCATGTCCTCCAGAAAACGCCTTGAAATCACTCCGCGTCCGAGCGCGTCGAGAAATTCTCCTCCCTGCCTGCCTCCCTCGAAGTACAGGTCCTCACCGTCGTCTTGCTCCAGCTGCGCGAGCATGTACTCGGCCAGCTTGCACCGCATCCTCGTTGGGAGCGGGTCGTCACCCGCGGCGACTGCCCTCGAGTGGCATCCACCCAGCTCTTCGCAGAGCCCGCCGCCCCTCAATCTCCCAGCCATGAACCTGCTCTTGATCACCGCGTCTAGAATCTTATCGCTGAGCGCGGTGCCCCGCGTGAACATCGTCTGGAGGGGTTGGCCCGCGGGTAGGTTGGCAGGCGGGGTCACGCCCGCCGCCGCAACCGGTGCGGCGAGAATACTCGACAGCGCCGCAAGAGCCGAGGTTGGGTCGGCAAACTCCAGGGGAGACGCGTCCGTTTCCTTGCCCTCTCTCCACCACTCGCACGCCGTGGGCGTCGAAGGAATCGCCTGAACGGGCACGCCGCTTCCCTCGCGCGTCTCTCGCGATTCGCTCCCGCGACGTCGCGGCGGCTGATGCTGCGCCGGTGGCGCAGATGCCTGTCCGATGGACGCAAAGGCCTGCGCGAGGTATGCTGCGCTCAGACCTCCCTGCTGCTGCGAGGGTTGCGACGGCGGCTGGGTTTGTATCTGAGGAGCAGATGATGCGGGTGGCGCGGTGGTGAACAGGGCGTCGAATGGGTTCTGCCCTCCGGCGTCCGCCAGAGAAGCCGCGATGGCTGCCTCGAGGCTCGCGTCGTGCTCCATCGGTGAGGCACCGTCGACCTCCGTGCGACGGCGCTTGTGTGAGTCGTCATTTTCGTTGCCCACCATCTCTCCGTTTTCGCCTGAAGCAGCCGCGGCAGCGGCTGCTTGAGCATCAGCTATGCTCATAGCTATCGCCTGGAGGGGATAGGTGCCGGATGTTAGTCCCCAGATCTGAGGGGACGCGATGGCGGGTTGTTGAAGGTATGCGGGTTGAGGTACTCCGCTATGCGCGCGAGCGGGATATCGGGAGGTGGAAGCGGGTTCGACGCACCATTTGTAAGAGCTCATCATCGGTCTGCTCTTGGTCAGTCGACATCTCCCGGACAGCCGGGGCGCGATAGCTGTGTGTTTTCCGAAGATCTGCCCCCGAAGAGCAGAAGAGCTGAAGCAGAGAGGTCCAGCATTTTCTGTGAAGGCGTTCGTTGGCGCCGAAATCTCGCCTCCCTCACTTCACGCGTAGCATGGCGGCCGAACGACCGCGGCGGTTCGCCGCGCAGGTTCCGGCGAGTCCCGCCAAAGTCAGTCGTGCGGAAGCTCAGATTGAACAGGCGGCGGCGGAGCGCGTGAACCTGTCGGCGTACCCGAAGAGTCATCCGATCTGGCTTGACAGCCACTTTTGCCCCGACGGACCAGACGCGATGTTCCCCGACGCCGAGGAGGCCTTCGCGGCTGCGGCGGCGAGTTTGGGATTCACGACACAGGATGGAGACGAAGAAAACATGACGCAAGAGGACGGACGCGACACCTCAGAGGCCGGGCGTGACGCATCATCAGAACCCTTCAGCGACAACGGGTGGGCGACAATAGCGGCGCTGGCCGGCACTCCATTAGCTGCCGGAGGAAAGGCAATGTCTACGCCTTCGACGAGCGCAAAGCCGTCGGTAGCTTTCGCCATCAGCACACCGGTGGGTTTACCCGACCTGGATGCGATGATGAACACCCCAGTGATGGACGGGAGCAAAGACCGCGTGCGGTGGACCCCAGAGGAGGATGAATTAATCATAAGGATGCGCGTGCACGGTGACCGGTCCATTGACTGGAACACAATAGCTGCCGCCACGGGTCGGTCCAAACAATCGGCGAAGAATAGGTGGCAGTATGTATTGAAAAAGAGGTACCCAGAAGTGCCCGCGGGACGAGTACACGGCATCTGATAAATAGCGTTATAGCATAGTTGTAGGAGGTGTATCAGTGCAAGCGGCAGGCTTCGTGGAATGGTCATGATGATAGACTAACGTGATGATAACCTCGAATACGCTACTTATCACCACTCCGTCGCAATAAAGTCCTTCAAAAACACGCCGTAGAGGGGCTCCTTGGTGGAAACGCCGTGGAACACCGGATGCAACACTCGCGCGGCCGCATCCACCTCATCTATCGGAGTCTGGAAGTGGGAAGCCTCGGCTATCCTCGCGGCTTTGTCCCTTGGGTTCTCGTCGTTGATCCATCCCGTATCCACCGCCGTCATGTAGATCCCATCCTTCTCAGCCAGGTCTTTCGCCGACGTACGTGTCATCATGTTTAACGCCGCCTTCGCCATGTTGGTGTGCGGGTGATTGGGGGTTTTGTGACGGTAGAACTTGCCCTCCATTGCGGACACGTTGACGACGTATTTGTTTCCCTGCGTGGATGCCATGAGTGGTTGCAGCCTTGAATTCAGCAGGAACGGAGCCAGGGCATTGATGGCCATCACCTCCACGAGCTCGGGTATTGACACGTCCTGAAGCTTCAATAACCATGAGTTAGTCGTGCGCAGGTCAATTTGCTGGCCGTTGATGTCGAGATGACCCGACGGCAGATCGGCTGAGGTCGCCGCATAATCCTCAGGGGCGATTTTGAGCTGCGAGAGCTCTGCAGCGGTTGGATAGTAGGAGTCCGATTCGAGCATCTCGGGTGAATGATGCAAAGACGAAGACGCTTCGGACGACGGGGATTGGCTCTCCATCGCTCGACGGGTCGCATCGTCTGCGAGCAGCGGCACAAAGCTCGCATGCTCCTGTGAAGCGCTCCCCAACCTCAGCACTGCATCCACGCTCCTCTCGAGCGGAAGCAAGTGCGCGTAATAGCTCGCCGGCCGTCTCACCGTCTGGCACGCGTTGTTCACGATGATATCTAACCTCGGGAGCGTCGCCTTCAGGTGGTTGCAGAAGCGTTCCACCCCCGCCACGTCCCTGAGGTCAATCGCGTGGATGGTGAGGCGATGCCTGAATTCGTCAAAATCTTTCTCCGCGGCGTACCGCCTCGCCGCGTCGGCGGGGAACCGCGTGGTGGCCACCAGGGACGCACCGGCACGTAGCAGCTTGAGACCAATCTCGTACCCGATCTTAACCCTCGCTCCCGTCAGCAACGCGACCTTCCCTGTCAAATCCGCGCTGAAGTTTCTCATCTCAAAGTTGATACCGGCGCAACTCGGGCAGAGCTGCGCGTAGAAGTGGTGCAGTTTAGTGAACCGAGCTTTGCACGTGTAACACTGCTTCGACTTGTGTAGCTCCTCCTCAATGCTCGCGCTCGTGTCTAACGTATCCCGCTCATCCTTGACGGCGCCGTCGGGGACCTGCGATAGATACCTCGTTGGCGTTGCCGTCCCATCGCTGTCGTTGCCGCCGCAGTCAGAGTCTGAGCCGGGCAGGAGCAGGGCACCCACCGCGCCGCCGTTTGACGCGCCCTGCTCCAGCCCGCGGAGGCGCTCGATGCGACCCAGACGCAATCTCGTGGTGTCTCTGTGCCTCCTATCCATCTCCGCCTGACGGGCTTTGCGTCCCTCCGCCTCGCGCCTGAGTTGCTTGGCCCGCTCCTTCTCGAGAATGGCGGCGGTACGATCGGCAAACCTCCTGTTGAGCGGCTCGAGGGAGCGTCGGAGGGGACGGTATATCGGGTCCTTATCGAACGTTTTGGGATCGAGGGCTGTCAACACGTCGATGGTCAGGGCGAGGCGACGCATCTGCATCGGATCCATGACGTCAAACGGCTCGAGCTCATCGGCGACGGTGCCGACACCCCCGCCGGAAGTCCCAGGCACCGAAACTCCCTCCTCCGCGAGCGCCATGCTCCGCCTTGAAAACAGAGACTTTCGCTCGCCTATCCCCGCCCCCGGTCTCTAGAATACCTCAGCCCGAAACCCGACGGGAGGGTTGAGCGAGCTATGGAGGCGAGTGAGGCGAGGAGTGACGGGTTCAAGCTTGGCAGCTCGGGTTCAGTTTCGAGAATCTCGATTCCAATTTTTGGCAGAGACGATGGCGCCGGCGGCCGTTCGCCATCTTCTGTTCGAGCCACGGAGAATAGCGTCGAACTGTGGTCGAACGATTCGCATGACGTCAACTCCGAAGGCGCTCGCCGCACGGGATGCCAGCGACCCGACGTCGCTGAGGCGCCTGTCACGCGAGGACCTCATAAACCTCGCTGTGGGACACCCAGCGGAACTCCCCAGCGAGGTGATGGCCGCCGCGATGGTCGACGCGGCCGAGCGGCTGCGAGATACAGGGGTTATCGGTGAATCCGCAACGCAGGAACTCAACTATGTCGCCAGGTGGGGTTCGCCGGAGACCCTAGACGCCATCGCCAGGTTCCTCACCGACCAGTACGCGTTCGCATCGGAGCCCAAGGAGAAGGAAGCGAGAGGCGTAAGGCCGGAGAGCCTCATGATAACGAACGGAGTGAGCCACGGGATCGATTTGGCGTGCGCACAGCTCACGAAGCCCGGCGACATCGTCGTCGTGGAGCTCCCGACCTACTTCCTCGCGGCCGACGTGTTTCGAGACAACGGGCTGGACGTCGTCGGCGTGGACGGGTTGGGAGAGGGAATCGGACCCGATGGGGTGCCCGACGGGACGCCGGGGTACTTTGACGTCGGCGCGCTGGAGCGGCGGCTGCGCGTCGACGGGCTCAGGCCGCGACTCGTGTATCTCGTGCCCACGCACTCGAACCCACGCGGAGGCACGCTTCCCGAGCGTGATCGAAAGCGCCTCGTCGAGCTCGCCGTTGAGTTCAACTTTTACGTTCTCGCCGACGAGGTGTATCACCTTCTGCACTGGGGCGAGGAGCCCCCTCCGCCGAGGATGTGCGAAGTGGAGCGCGGGGTGTTGGAGGCGGCGGGTGTTGGAGGCGACTGGGACGACGACGCGGGAACAGGAAAAGCGGCTGCCGCGTGGGAGGTGAGGCGAAGCGATGACGTCTATGAAGCATCCGCCGCGCTCGAGAGTAGCAGCCGCTCCTCCGCCGCGAGGGTGGTGTCCGTTTCGTCGTTCACCAAGATCCTCGCCCCGGGTCTTCGAGTGGGGTGGATAGAGGCTGCTCGGTCGATCGTCGACATGATATCAGACAGGGGTTACGTGAATAGCGGAGGATGCGTCGCGCCGTTTGCCGCGTCGATTGTCGTGAGCGCGATTGAAAACGGTTCGCAGGCGCGATGGCTCCAGAGGCTACGCGAGCGCTACCGTGGCACCTCTAGAGCGCTTCACGACGCGGCGTCGAGGGAGGAAGCGTCGACGGGGTGGAAGGTTGCCTCGTGTCCTCCGTCCGGCGGCTATTTCCTCTGGATCGAACTCCCGGCGGATTGCGACGAGCGCGCGGTGATGAGAGCCGCGGAGGACGCGGGGGTGGCGTTCCTACCGGGTTCGCGCTGCGTCCCGCTCCGGTGCGAGTCGCGCGAGCCACCCCGGGAGGAACGTTCGTGCAGGCTGTGTTTCGCGTACCTCGACGAGGAGAAGATCGTCGAAGGAGTGAAGCGGCTCGCAGAATCGGTGCGGAACGCGCGAGGGAAGTGAGGCACAGGAGCTCAGTTGCGCAATGCACTCGTAAACACCACATCCGTCCGTCTAGCTAGATGCGTCCTCCGAACGCGTCCCTCGCCTCCTGGTCGTCCATCGAGTCGAACAGCATGTCGTCGTCGTCCGCGAACCCCTCGTCGTCCAGGTAATCGTCTAGGTCGTCCCTGCTGGCGGTGTTGTCCCCCTCGCGATCGTCCTCCTGGTCGTCCTCGACAAACTCAATCGCCGCCGCATCCTCCGGGTTGAGCCCGAGCATGTGCGGCAGGCTCTGCACGATGTGGTTGGGAATGTCGCCGCCCTCTTCCATCGCGGCGTCCACATCCTCGAGATCACACACGCCGGACAACGTCAGAACCGTCGCACCCGCGCCTCCGGCCCGACCGAACGCGATGTCGGTGTCCAGCCTGTCTCCCACAACCAGGGTCCGCGCCATGTCGACGTGGTTACCTTTGAGCAGCTCCAGCAGGAACGCGGACGGCTTGCCCGCGTAGATCTCCGGCGATACGCCGCTCGCCTTCTCCACCGCCGCGACTATGGCACCCGCGCCCGGCATCAGGCCCGGTCCGATCGCGTCCCCGGCGTCCGGGTTGGTCGCGACGAAGACGGCGCCGCGCTGGATGGCGAGCGACGCGTACGCGAGCTTGGCGTAGGTGAACGAGGTATCCTGCCCGACGATGACCGCGCCGCAGTCGGGGTCGATGTCGAGCTCCTCCCAGTCCATCTCCGTGCACTGCACCGCGTTGAACACGCCGGGGTCCACCTCGAGGTACATCTCGTTCAGCTCGTCCACGATGCCCTGCCCGCCGATGACCATCGCCTTTTTCTCAAACTTTTGAGTCTTGAGGTAGGCGGCGGCGGCGAACGCGGCGGAGAACACCTCCTCCTTCTCCACGAAGATGCCCAGCTTCTCGAACTTGTGCACGTACTGACGCCTGGACTTGTTAGAGTTGTTCGTCACGAACACGAGCCGCTTGCCCATCTCGCGCAGCAGCTGGATCGACTCGCGCACGCCGGGGAGGAGCGTCTCGCCCTGCCAAAGCACCCCGTCGCAATCCATGACGATGCAGTCCACGTCGTTGGCGACAAAGTCGAGCAGACCGGACTCATCGTCCACGAGCAGGTCATCCGCAGATCCGGTGGCGCCGGCGACGACGGCGCGGCAGGAATCTCGCCCGGCGAAGTGTGCGACACGGCGGCGGCGGTCGTTAATCGGCCTCATCGTCGCCTTTTTGGCACTAGGTTTAACCGCCGCTCGGACGGATGTGACCCGGCGGCTCGCGGACGAGACCGCGGCGGCGGTTCGCGTGATACTAAACGCGGTGGCCATGATTAATGATGCGAGGAAAAATTGGCTTGCAGCGTTTCCAAGCGACCGAGAGACGACCCACGCGTCGCTCGAAGTGCCGCCGCCGACCACAAACCCATCTCCGTCGTTGTCGTCGATTGGGTGGTATCACTTGCCTTTGAAACTACGATTCCTTGAAAACAAAGTGCCGAGATTGAAACTGAAAACTTGACCGACATCCCAAGGGTCAGCAGGTCATCATAAAACGTCACAGAGAAACCTGATCAATGTCATGGGCAGACTGGCTCTCCAGGAGAAAAGGAATCAAAAGAGTACTTTCTCACCTTGGGGCTTGTAGATTTCACTCTGCGGTGGCGGCGCGGCGAGGATGTGCAGAGCGTTTGCGTGGCTGACGATCTTGCTGACCCTCGCGCTGGCGTCTACAGCCAGCGCGGGAACGTCGCACGACCCCAAAGGCGTCCATCTTAGCTTCGGTGCGAGCGATACGACGATGGTGATGACGTGGACCACGAGGAAGGAGACGGAGACGAACGTGCGGTACGGTCCGAGCGACCCGGGCGGTGCGACACCCGCGGACCTGAGCATCAACGCCATCGGAGATGCTCGAAAGTTCGTGGACTACGGCTCGACGTCTTCGGTGCGGTACGTCCACGTCGCGACGCTCGAGGGGTTGACCCCGGGGCAGAGGTACGAATACCAGGTGGGGGATGCGAAGCTTGACCGGTGGTCGAAGGTGTTCTGGTTCAACGCGAAGCGCACTGCGGAGCAGTACGCCGAGGGTCCACCCCTGCGCATCATCGCGCTGTGCGACATAGGCTTCAAGGAGTCGGACTCCGTTGTGGAGCTTCTGACCCAGGAGGTTCACGGCGAACAGCCACCAGATGCGTTGGTGCAGTGTGGGGACTTTGCCTATGACCTCGACGACGAGAACGGAGGCGTGGGGGATAAGTTCATGAAGGCAATGGAGCCCATCGCCGCTTACGTGCCCTGGATGACGAGCGCGGGGAACCACGAGGCGAGCCACAACTTCACGCACTACAGGGAGCGTTTCACGATGCCGGATCGCTCAAAGACGGACAATCACTACTACTCGGTTGATGTCGGGCCGGTACACATCGTGGCGTACAACACGGAGGCGCTGTTCTGGCCGGCGTATTTCGGGGTTGAGCACATCCAGCGGATGTACGAGTGGATGGAGGCGGACCTCGCGAGTGTGGATCGGATGCGGACGCCGTGGGTCGTCGTCCACGGGCACAGGCCCATGTATTGCCCGGAGTACAGGGAGCTCGAGGCGGACGAGTTGGCCTCGGGTGAGAGGAAACCCCTGGGCGAGTACTCGGAAGTTGAGGACGAAGACGCCGTGACCATCGGCGGATTGAGGAGGGGGTATCGAAAATTTCTGCGAGGGACGCTCGGGAAGAAGAAGAAAAAGTGGAAAGGGGGCATGTGCCCTTGGGAGCAGGAGTCAAGCAGGAAGGGTGTTCCGAGTTTCTGCGAGGCTTTGGATGGCACCTCGTGCGCGTTCAACGAAAACGCCGCGTTCCTCCAGAGCGGAAAGGACGCCAGAGACGGCGTCGGGCACGCGTTGAGGTTCCCCATCGAGGATTTGTTCTACAAGTACGGCGTGGATCTCGCGTTTTACGGCCACGAGCACGAGTACTGGCGAACGTTCCCGGTGTACGACGAGAAGGTGGTGAACGGCACCGACGTGACCCTCGACCGCTACTTTGAACCGAGGGGGACCGTGCACGTCACCACCGGCGCGGGCGGCAACATCAACATGGACCGCGGCGACGACCCGCCGAGCAGAGGAACGTGCGACATGATAAAAGACAACAGCCCCTGGTGCGCTTTCCAATCGGGCGTCGACCACGGGGGGGATCGGTCTCAGGAGTTTGCGTATGGGGTCGTGACCTTCGAGTCAGGCTCAAAGATGACATGGGAGCACTTTAGCGCCCTGGACGACGGAAAACGGATAGATCTCTGGAGCATAGAGACATCGTCCCACGGTCCCTTTGCTCGCAGGACGTACTCTGACAATCTCAGTGACGCCACGCTGATTGCAACAGAGTGAGGACGTGGAGCTGGTAAAGCTTAGCCTACTTCGTCTACGAATTGAAACATTATTACAGCAGTACCTATGTTGAAAGTCACATCCAGGGGTCTTTGAAAATAACTTGGCCGCTTGTCAGCGCGATAAGCACCTGCGTGACGACGTAGAAACCGAGCATCCCGGTGGCGGCGACGCGGCTCACCCTCCCCTTGTGCACAAAAGGAATCCCGACAATCAGGTAGGTCACCGCGAGGAGCTGACAGGACGCTAGCAATATTATCTCGTTCTCCAGTTTGATGCCAGAGATGACTCCCCGGCTTGCCGTCGCGAAGACCATCGATCCGATAAGCCCGACGAGCAGGTTGAAGAGGGGTCCCCCAAAGCAAGCGGCAATGGCAGTCTTGGCCATCCCCCGCCGCGCGACAGTGGTGTCTGAGACCAGGTCGCCAATGCTGATGCCCCACGCAAAAACTGTGGCTCCAAGCAAGGCCTCGCTCGCGCCGCTGATTCGTCCGATGGCTCCGAACAACGCCACGAGCTCTCCCGCGGCGGCGTCCATCCACGTCACCGCCTGAACGAAGGTGATCACCGTCAGAAACTTTTGAAACCGTTCGGCAATGCCAAGCGGCGCCGACACGCCGACGATTGCGGGCCACGAGAGGTAAAGCACGACGGATCCAACGCTACCGCACGCGACCCCGAACCACAACCCGGGATGCGTGATCAAATTATCGTTCAGGAACCGCGCCACCGCGGCGAAGAAAAGCGGCGACGTGATGGGCAGCAGAGACACCGCCCATCGCGACTGCCTGGAAAGCGGCTTCCCAATCTCCGGCATCGTCACCTTGAGCATGAGGAGCACGGGCATTCTCAAAACTTCCAGGAGTCTGGTGGCGACGCCGCTGTCATCCGCATCGGACACGGTTTCATCAGAGCTGTCCGGTTCGCCTCTGGAGTCGGTGTATCCGTCCACGTCATCCAGGAGCTCGGTCGTTGCTCGCCTCTCCAAGGGTTCCTCCGGTGGCGTTACGTATCCCTCGTTTGTAGTCTCCATTCCATCTGCACTTTCATTCCACTTATTGAGCACTGCCGCGATCCTCCGGGGGAGCAAGACCGCCATCAAGTACATGACGTACAAGCAACATATGGCGCACGCCTCCGCAAAGCTCATAGAACCGCGCAGGAGTGTCCCAAAGATGGATGCAACTGCAAGGAGATAGAACACGCTGTCTCTGAAAAAGGGAAGTGGGTCAATTTCAACGCCGCCAGTGGACATAGTCTCGCGCAGCCGTCCGATCAATCTTGCGACTGAGCTTGGGCACCACACGGGGAAGAAATAATCGTCGCCCGTGGTCCCGAAGCTCTGGCTCAGGAGCTCACCCTCGCTTGTCCTTCGGCTGAAACTCTCCTCCTCGTCGAGGTCAGAGTCGGCAGCACCACGGGAATGGGCGCGTCTCAACCTCACCTCATTCCCCGCGGGTGCCACGAGCGCGACGATGGGGAATACTGCAGACGCCACGAAAAAGCTGGCTCCGAGCGCCGCCCCAATACCGAGCGATATTCCCTGCGCGCTCGCATTGTGCAGAGCCGCTATTTGCGTGAAAACGTCCGGAGCGCCGTTGCCAAATGAGAGCAGCGTGGCGCCTGCCACGTCCTCCGGCAGGCGCAGCCAACTCGCGACGTTGGCGAGCGCGGGACAGAAAAAATGTTCCGCGACGTTCGCCAGCACCGAGCAGAGCAGCACAATCAGGATCGCCTGCGTGAGGTGTGAAACCAAACTCTGATTGGGACCGAACGCGCAGTAATGCAACCTCAGGTAATGCACGAGATTGTCGTCCTGCTCGCACGCCGGGTGGGTCCTGACGTACTCGCAGCGGTCCTCGACGGGACGTTTCCGGGGTTCACACTTCTCTTTTCGGATCTTCTGCCGGTGCGTCTTGTGCAGCGCGGGTGCATCGCCTGCGGCATCAGCCCCGGCGTACTTCGCCAGATCCGATGTTGTTTCCGGCCCGCCGGCGAGTTTCTGACCCCGACCCCCGAAGCCTTCTCCGACCTCATCGGTCACGTCGATACGAGCGAGACTTTTATACTGTGCATGTATGCCCTCTTCCGCTTCGGCGCATGCAACTAGCACGTAGGCGACCACCGCGAGCGTGAGCCGCGCACGTGCGCCCTTCATCCCACGACTGAACGACTGAAACGGTGTGTTTCGGAGTCTTGCACTTGCACAAGTGTTACCTTCGTAAGTGTTTCCTCATACCGAAGTTTTGAATTCTCCCGATCCACCCTCGAGAGGTCCACCATCTAACCGCAAAAAACACTTGTTGACAGAGCAAAACAGTGTGCGAACCGGCGGATGGGAAAAAATTCCACGGTCCCCGTGCGTTCTGGTTATTTTCTGTTTTCTGCTGAGTCATTTCAGCACATTGAAAAAATATTTGATACCTTTCACCCAGCAATTTTGACGGTGTTGAGACGGACGTTTATGAAAATATCAGTAAAATAATGTAAAATATCTAGCAAATCGTATGCAAATCGTATGCAAAACAGTCAGGAAATAAAAAGAATATTTTTTGACAGAAAAGGAATAAAACGCTCGAAAATGACGGCGCCAGCGGAAGCCCCTTCTTGAGAAACGGACCAAACGTGTGAAACAGACTGTGAACCGTGAAAGCGCCAAACTCGTCAGGCGTAGCATTGTCCCCGTGCGTCCCTGCACGCACGCCCCTCGGATCCCGTCGTTGCGCGTGTGCGTGTGAACCCGTGTGTCAGACTTACTGCAAGGAGAACGCGACGACGGTCCAAGATGAAATTCGGCGCGTATCTCGAGGAGAACATGGAGCCGGAGTGGAAGCAGTGGTACCTCCGATACAAGCCTCTCAAGATTCAGCTGAAGGAGATCGTGGCGCTCAACGAGGAGCTCGCGATGAAGAGCGCGGACGCCAACTTTGGCCCCGGGATCGACGGAAGGGTCAGTTTTACCCCCCCCAAGAACCTAACCTCCATGTCGCTATCGTTCGTGCCGACGAGACCCGGGAGCAGCGGCCAGAAGGGGGAGCGACCCGTGGTGAGCGAGGCGACTTTCTTCGAGGCCCTCGACTCGGACATGAAGAAGGTCGGGAAGTTCGTGGAGTCGTCGCTGACAAAGCTGAAGCAGAGGGTCGAGGAGCTGGACGTAGACGTGGCCGCAGCCGTCAGGTGAGTGTGACCTCATGCTCTTCGAAACCCACCAGAGTAGCGCCTCGGGCTCGAGATCTCGGGCGGTCCTTCCGGAGTAAAATAATCATTTCAGTTTCTCACGAGCCGGCTTCACGGGTTTTTTCCAGCCGTGTTTTTTCAGCCTCTCCCCGTGAGCCACCACCCCTCTCCCTCGCTGACGTTCGCTCGAATCTATCATCGAACACAGGGATGGTTTGCCTGAGCTCGCCGCGCATGGAGCCTCGACAGATTCGTGGGCGAGCGGATCTCAGAGCTCCGACTCGGGCATGCTGACTGACCCTGAGCAGGGTGGCAGCTCTGCCGGCAACGCGGAGGCTGTGGAGCGGGTTGCCCATCTGAGGGACGCCCTCCACGAGGTGCAGCGCGAATTCCTGCGGATCGAGAAGTTTGCAAACCTCAACACAACGGCGTGCTACAAGATCTTGAAGAAACACGACAAATTGATCCCAGCCACGGTGTGTTGCCGCTACTACATGGAGCGGCTTCACAGCAAGCCGTGGGTCAACACGGACCACAGCGCGGTGTTTGTGGTGCAGATGTCGGACCTCTTCGAGAAATTGCGACCCAGACGCGCGGAGCAGGCGAGTAAGGCACAGGGCAACGGGCCCAAGGGAGGCCCAGGTGCGCAAGACTTTGTGCGCACTACCCGGAAGTATTGGGTCGCCACTGAGGACGTCAGCACTGTGAAGCAGGCCATCGCCGAGCATCTGCCTGTCTTCCTCATGGAGCGAGAGAAGGCACCAAAGAATATCGTGCATTTGGGAGAACAAATGGTGTCCTCGCCGGGCCCTGGAGTCGCCTCTGACTCGCAGATGACCAGCAGCGTGTACCTTGACAACGTCAACCTCGGCCTGTATCACACCAGGCTACAGAAGCAGCCGCACAGCATTGCAATTAGGCTGCGCTGGTACGGGCTGGATCCCACCGGCGGCGTGGTCTTTGTCGAGCGCAAGACGCACAGGGAGGCATGGACTGGGGAAGAGAGCGTGAAGGAGCGATTCACACTGCCGCACGACCTCGTGGTTCCCTTCCTCACGGGCCAGCACACGTGGGAAATGGAGGAGTCTCGCCTGATCGAGGCCGATGCCAAGAAGCAGCTGAAGAATTCCCAACCGGGGAGCTCTCCCGCAAAGGGAATGTCCAAGGCGGAGCTTTCGGGGATCAAGAAGCTCTTCACCGAGGTCCAGAACGCCGTTGAATCCAAGCAGCTCGAACCCACTTTGAGAACCATGTACATGCGGACCGCGTTCCAGGTTCCATTTGACGCCTCTGTGCGTTGTTCCCTGGACACCAGTCTGTGCATGGTGGCTGAAAACCCAGTGAATGGTCCGACGTGCAAGGCAATGAACCGATGGTTCAGGGATCCCGAGCTTCCTGTGCACCGCACGGAGGTTACCAAGTTTCCCCACGCAGTGCTTGAGATCAAACTCGCGCTGGACCCTGGGCAGGATCCCCCGCGCTGGGTGGATGACCTCATCTCCTCTGGATGTCTCACCGAGGTGCACAAGTTTTCTAAGTTTATGCACGGTTGCGCAGTGTTGTTCCCAGATGTCGCGCAGGAGGTGCCTTACTGGGTCGACGACGTTTCGCTAAGGATGTCCCTGCAAAATAGCGCGTCGAGAGAGACTGGAGCGGCGGTCGCACGTAACAACTCCAGGCGCGTGATACCGGAGCCGCCTGCCAACGGCGCCCTCAACGGCGCCCTCAGACCCAACGATAACCTGGACGGTGACCTGACCCACCCTCTGCTCGTGGGAGCCTCCTCCGATACTGTCCTTGACCTGATGGGAGACACGAGGCAGAACGCTACCGTGACAGATGGTGACGAAATCGATCGCCACGGCGGAGGGAGGAGTCGCGGGATGATCCAGCGAGGTCTGAGCGCTGGTTCCAAATTTTTGCGAAGAAAGTTTGGTCTCGGCCGCGACGGGAGCGAACAACCGAGTCGCCCACAGCAGCCCAGAACTGTGCCGATGCGTATCGAGCCCAAGACGTACTTTGCTAACGAGCGCACGTTCTTATCCTGGCTTCACACCGCCGTGCTCATCGGCACCATCGGCGCGGGGTTGGTTTCTGTGCACATGGGCCGGGCCGGGCAACCGAGGCAGGATTCCACGGCAAACACGCCCGATCCGAACTACACGAGCAGCGCTCCTCACGAGCGGGTATTGACAATCGTGCACAAGCACGAGTACAGGGTGGTGTTTCCTCGCGACGGGGGCCTCGACGACACGAGCCCGATGGTGATGCGCGGCGGCGTCGATGGGGAAATTGGGGCGGTGGACTCTGGCGGAATGTCCACGGCGGCGATTGAGGAAATTGTCAGCCACGCCGTCGCCGGGTACTTCGAATCCGCGAACAGTCACAAGGCACTGAGCGCCACGACAACCGCTTCGGGAATGGAACATCACGCGTTGACTTCGTCGGCGGGTGCATCCATCGCAGACACTGAGGAGTACACATCCGTGGGCCTCACCGTGGCGCTGACGATGCTCTCTGCGTCGGTATGTCTTTGCGTCTATGCCACATGGACGTTCATCTGGCGCGGTCAGCAGATCTCGAAGAGGTCGACGGTTCCATTCCACGATCCATACGGCCCAGTTGTCATGGGTTCCGTCTTGATTGCCGCAATGGTCATCCTCATAGCAATAACAGCCGCTAACTTTGGCGAAATCACCGACTGAGCAAGCTCGCGGTGACCCTGAGATGCAATCATCATTCTTTTAAGGGTGTAATATTACAGATGCGAGGCATCAGAAATCTCGTGAGATCACATTGGTCCGCCACTCCAATGATTTTCATGCGCTCATAACGTGTCCCTCAGCAACGACATCAGCGCCCTCGGCGCGGCTAGTCGCACAGCGATGTCAGCCTTGTCGATGTCGTGTCCGCCCTCCACCAGCCCCCACTCGTCGATCTGAAAGTCCTCCTCCACCCTCGCAGACATCTCCGCCTGCTCCACGTCGATCGCCCCTCGAATGAGTGCCATGCCCGTCAGCAATGACTTGGCCGAGGCTGCCGCGTTGAACGTGGCGGTGAGTTCAAAGGGGTCCATCGCTCGGAGCCGTTTCTCCGCCGCCGCCATGGCTTCCTCGGGGATCTGTGCTCCGTACAGACTCTCCGTGGGCTCCAACCCGGGGCCGAGCTCGCTCCGCGCCCACTTCAGGATCGGGGCGTGGATTTCCGCTTGCCTGTCCGCGAGGTTTCCCGGCTCGTGCTTGATGAGAACGACGTCGGTCGGGAAGAACTCGAGGAGCTTGCGCACGTGAAAATCGCGCACCTCCTCCTGGGTCATCTGGTCGATGCTGGTCGCCACGAGCGCCATGAGTGGCATGGTGAAAGGGCGAATTGATTGTCCACTCTGCCACTCCCACTCCGCGGCGATAGCCATAGCGAGAGATTTGCTCGGGACCGCCAGCGCGGCTCGCTTCGGGGTCTTCAGCGCCCTGCCATCCAGGGCAACGCCCCAACCACCACCGTTCTCTACCCGCACGACTTCCACCTTCTTGTAGAATCGAGGCGCGGTCCCGTCGCCGCGCATGCCCACACCCACACGATCGCTCGAGGTTCCAGCGGCCCCTGCATCCTTCGCCTCAGTCGCGAAGGAGGAGTGGGACCCGGTCAGCTCGCCGCAGCGCGCGAATCGACCTAAGGTCGCCCCCGATCGCGAGAGGATCGCGCCGATGCCACGTGCGGCACCGGGGTTCGCCTCCGAGGGGGCGATTCCCGCGGTCAGTGCTGCCCCGACGAGTCGCTCGAGGCCTCGTCGCATGGTGTGCGTATCGAAGCGAGCGATCGTAGTGACAACAGGCAAGTCTTCCCGGTCTCGTTTCGGTCGGCTTCGGTTGTTTTGGACTGCCAAAACTTGTGTCGCGCGTGATCACTTTCAAACGCACCTGGAGCACAACCCCGGTAGCGATGTCCGCCGAACACCCAGAAGAGCCGAGCGACGACGAGGAGTCCTTCGATGACGAGATATTTAAGCCCATGCATCACCCTGGCAAGCTAAGGATCGACCTCCAGCTGCGCGTGCCCGGCGAGGACGTAACCTCCAGGCGAGCCAAGCGCGAAAACCTGGATCGATTCATGTGGACCTGCTGCGGGGCAACCGGCCTTGATCCCGGATGCGAAGACGGGGGGGACCAGTGGCAGGGAATTAAGGACAAGTATCCTTTACCTGAAGATCACGGCCTGCCCCCGGACGGGGACTACGAGTCGGAACTTTCCGGGAACAGGACGGGAGAGAGCCACCTCGACGACGACGATGAGGAAGGGGAAGAGCAACAGGTCGTGTCAGTCGATGAGAACGATGACGATGACGATGACGAGGAAGACGATGACGATGACGATGACGATGACGATGACGAGGGCGAGGAGGATGAGGACGAGGAGGAGGATGATGATGAGGACGAGGATGACGGTGATGATGAGATGGACCCCGAATTGGAAGCATACCTTGCGCGGGTCAATCGCAACGACCCGCACTGGGAAGAAGAACTGTGGGACGAGGTCGAAGAACACGGGGAAGACTACTACCACCCGGGGAAGCTCGTGCTTGATGCAGACATGGGAGAATTCACGCCTGCGGAGCTGCGAACAAATCGCCCGCAACGGACCCGACCGGAGTTGTTCTACTGGACCTGCTGTGATGGTGGCGGGAACGAACAGGGATGCGAAGAGCGTCAAACCGGCTTGGAGCCCGGCATCAAGGAAAAGTATCCAGTGCCGGAGGAGGAGGAATTCTACCGGCAGAGGAACTACCGGCAGAGGAAGCGCCGGCGTCGAGAAGATTATGAAGACGAGGATGATGAAGACGAGGATGATGAAGACGAGGATGATGAAGACGAGGATGATGAAGACGAGGATGATGAATACTAGGATGATGAAGAAGAGGAGGACGAGGAGGACGAGGATGGCGAGGAGGACGAGAATGGTGCTTGATGAGGATGAGTTCAAGTGAGGAGTCGGCGTCAGTTGAGTAGTCTAAAGGTCAGTTTACTTGTTAAGCGCCTGCGGAGCTGATGAATATACGTTTTGAGACAAACACGAAGGCAGAGGTTGGCGCGCGGGACCACAGCTGGAGGCGCGGGGGTTGGGACGAGGCGACGGTCCGGGGGGGATGGCGTCGTCCGATGATTCAGACTCGGATGGTTTCGATTCGTGCTCCGAGACCTTCGACGACGCGCGGTCGGGCGCGCCCGATCCGTCAAGTGCGGGGCGCGGGGGGAAAATCGACGACGGGGACGATGACGAGGCCGGGTCTGAAGGGTTCGAGTCCCCGGACGAGTTCGAGGACGCGCGCTCCGTGCTCTCAGACGTTTCGTCCGCGCCGCTCGACACCCGCGCCGCAGCCGGGACCCCACCGGCATCCGACGACCTCGCCGCCGCCGACGACGAGCGCGCGTCGTCGCGGGGATCCGCTTCCGGGACGACGAGCGAGAACGGACGCGCGCGCCCGCCGGGGAAGGTCGACCCGCCGTACAGGGTCTACGACCCGTGGGCGACCGCAATCCGCGACAGCGACCGCACTAGGACGACGACGACGACGGAGGCGACGACGGAGGCGCCCGCCGGGGGACGGAGGCTCAGCCGCGACGGGTCGTTCGAGTGGCGCCATCATCGCGAGTTTTCACCCTTGCCGACGGTGGAGAGCGCCAAGTCGCTCCACCTCTCCGGCGGCGACTCCGGATCGTCGGTCGACAACCCGACGTCTCCCGACGAGGCCATCGACCGCGGGGGTGGAAGAGCCGCGAGCTCCTCGTCCGCGCCGGGGTCTCGACTCGGAGCAATCGGCGGTCGCCCCAGGCACAGGGCCGCCGGCGGGCGCGGTCCCGATAACCCCAGGAGCGCGGCGCTCCGAGCAGACCCCGCCAGCGCGTCGTACCCCCTCCACGCGGCGGCGTACTACGGCGACGTCGATGCACTTCGACGCGCGCTTCACGACGCGAGGGCGTCGGATAAGGTCGCGGGGATCGACGGTGAGCACCCCGACAGCGCGCTGGTCGCGCTGGATCCGTGCGGCAACAGCGCTCTGCACGTCGCCGTCGTGCGTCGCTCGAGGAGCGCGCTCGCGACGCTCCTGGAGGACGAGTTCGACTTTCCTCTGGACGCGCGTTCATCCGCGGGGTGGACGCCGCTGCAGGAGGCGGTGCACATGGGATCGAGAACGATGTGCAGGCAGCTGTTCGTGAAGATGATGGACCGCAGCAAGCGGCAGTTTGACCGCAAGAAGCCCAAGCTGCTGGCGACGCTCGCGAGCCTTCCCGACTTTCGGATGAAGATCCACTGGGAGTTCGGCTCGATGGTGTTCGGACCCATCGTCCGCGCGTACGCTCCGCAGGACACGTACGAGATCACCAAGAGGGGCACGCAGCTCAGGATAGACGGCACGTTGAAGGGGATGGAGGACCCGGATGAAAACGGGGGCGGCATCCTGCCGCGGTGGCGAAGGGGTCGCTTCTCGCTGGTGTTCGAGGGTAAGGCTGGGGACTCGCGGCTGCTCTTCCTGGACCACGAGAAGAGCGAGTGCGTGGACGTCGGGAACGAGCCGGAGGAGACGACGGAGGAGGAGCGGGATCGAATCGACAACGAGGTGGATATCATGATGGAGGAGGGCCCGACGAAGCGAAAGTACCGAGCGGATGACGTCAATTTCAAACCCGTCAAGGCGTGGCTGGGCGGAAACAAGAAGGAGAAGGTCGGGGAATGGAACACGGAGGTCTACGAGGCGTCCGGTAAGATGGCCAAGAGGAAGGTGACGCGAAACGGCGCGTACAAGGTGAACGGCACGTTCTCGGAGTACCTCGCATCGTTCAAGGAGGGTGCCGCGGACATAATCGTCGATCGGCGGGTGAACAACCTCGATGAGGATGAGTCGGACGAGTCGGACGATGCCAACGACGCGAAGACGCGCGAAAAGAACGACGACGATGGAGACATCGACGACGAAGGCGCCGGCGTCGGAAAGCCGCCCGATCCGCCCCCTGAGCGACCGACCACGGCGGGTCCGGGTAGCACCCGACCGAGACCGAAACGGCCTCCTGCTCCTCCTCCTCCTGCTCCTCCTCTGACAGCCAAACAGAAGTGGAAGATGGAGCGCGCGCGCAAGAAGAAGGAAGGTAGGGATGAGAAGCCCCGACGTGTCACCGCTAGGTGCTGGCTCGCTGATGAGTTCCCGATGACCGTTGACGACCTGCTCCCCATCCTCGACGTGATGTCGCATGCGAACAAGCACCTGAACAAAGCCAACCGTCTTATCCAGTACTGGCGCAAGGATCACGGGGCTTCCTTCCCGGTGAAGGTGCTGGTACCAATCGCCATGACCGTCTACGTCGTGATGCGTTTCAAGGATTTTGCGCGTCTGCCCGCCACGGATGACGGCCTGTCGGGGCTGCCCCCGGGCCACTTTGACATCCCGGCTGGGTTTGTGCTCAAGTCGTTGGACCAGGCGCTGAAGGAGGCAGAGGAGGAGGAGAAGGCCCGGGCGAAGGCGAAGGCCGAGAGGGAACGATCCAAACGTACGGGTAAGAGATCATCGTCAAGGTCGAAGGCTGACGACGGTGGAGAATCGTTCGACTAGCTAGTCAACCATCGTAGATAATTAAACCGAGGAGTTTGCCGGCGGTATCTCCTCCGCGTCGCCGTGGCTCCCCGCGAAGTATCTATCGAGCAGCACCCCCGCGGCGATATCGTCCAGATGGGCGCCTCGAGGCCTATCCTTGAGCCCTCGCCCCCCTCGCGCGGTCGACGCGATGAGCTCCGCCTCCGCCGACGTCGCCGACTCGTCCACCATCACCACCCGAATGTGTCCTTCATTCGACATCACTCCGGCGTCGCGAACCGCATCCGCGAGGTTCTCGGCGAATCGACGCGCGAGGACGTGCATCTTGACCGGCCTGTTGGACCGGCGCCTGTTGTCTCCTCGCACGTTGTCTCCTCGCACGTTGTCTCCTCGCACGTTGTTGTCTCCCTCTCCACGGGGCACGACGCTCCGATGCGCCCTCGCCCTCGCGCACGCGTCTCTCTTGCCCGCCGCGCCCCCCACGAACGCGCCCGCCGGGACGAGGTCCAGGTCTCCCCCCGCCTCCACCAGCGCCCACAGCCGCGCCGCCCTCTCATCCACCCTCCCGCCGGTCTTCATGGAGTACGTCGCCAGGCGATGCTTCATCTCGTCCGCCCCGAGGCTCTCCGCGACGTCCTCGGCGTCGAAACACTCGTCGACGAGGTCGCCGACGTCGACGATGGCCGAGTACAGCTCGCGCCGTCTCGCCTCCGCGCGCTCCGCCTCGAAGTCCCTCGGGGGTCTGGGAAGGCCGACGACGATGACGTCGGCGCGTTCGCGCACCGCGGCTCGCACGACGGCGTCGATCAGCTCGCCCGGGGGCGTCGCCGGCACGACGGCGACGGGCCTCGGCGACGTTCCGCCGACGCTCACCGCGATGCCCGCGCGTCTCGTGCCGTAGTCGACGCCGAGCGCGGTGACCACGCCCCTCGCGGCTCTCAACGACTTGAACTCATCGTCGAGGAGCTCCCGGTCCGTGCGCCCGCCGCCCCCGGATGACGCGCGCGGGTGGCGGATCGGCTCGCGTCGTCCGGGGCGGTGCCCTCTCGGCGCCGCTCCAGGGGCTTCGCCGCGGACGACGCGAGCGGCGCTCCTCGGGGGCCGCGACGCGCCGGACGTGGACGCACGGGGGGCACTGCCGGCGACGTGTCTGGAACACGCGGGCCCTCGCGCGGCGGCGACCCACGGCCGCGTCGTCGCCGACATGAGCCGTGCCGCCGGGCGGACTGAATTCCGAGGCTGCTCCGAGGCTCGCTCGCGCCGCTCGCTCGCGCCGCGCGCTAAAATATTTTGGCCCCGAAACGTGCCGACGAATGCACAAACCAAACACGCCGTTTGAAAAAACTGCAAAAAATCCTGACTGGTTGGACGATAGGAAAAAACCTAAATCTACGCTGATTGCTTTGGACCAATAGGAAGTCGCCGGGTCCGGCTCTGCAAGCCCATTCGTCTCGTTGGAGGTAAGGAAACCGATTGGGGCTTATACGGACCGGTAAGCCGCGTGGAGGCCATTACCGCACCCGTAACCCACGCAACAAGGCAGCCAAAGCTTCTAGCATCATGGCCGCTATCGTTCAGGCGCAGTGCGCCATGCGTATCGCTCCCGTCGCCTCCACCAAGGCGTCCGGCCGCGTCTCTCTCAAGGCGGGATTCGCCGGCAAGCCCGTCCAGGCTGCGTCCGTGTCTCTCTCCTCCCGCCGGGCGGAGCGCCTCGTCGTGCGCGCCGAGGAGGCCAAGGCGCCCGCGAAGGCTGAGAAGGCGGAGGAGCCCTGGAGCCCTCCCAAGCTCAACCCCAACACCCCCTCCCCCATCTTCGGCGGCAGCACCGGCGGTCTGCTCCGCAAGGCTCAGGTGAGCACCGGCATCTTTTTTTCCTAGCGGGCAACCTCCTCGTGGAACGCGGATCGGAGCCTCGAATGACGCGCGGCGCGGTGGTCGATCGCGGTCGAAAACCCCTCGAATGCTCCTCACGACGATAGAATACCATCGTATTCTTTCCGTTCGTCGAGTCATGAGGCGGTGTTCGACCGCGCATTCGCGACGCGCGCGCGTCATCCGGACCCACCATGATCCGCGCCGTTGTAAACTCACGCGCGACGCACGTGACTCTGACCTCTCCCCTCCTCCTTCGTTTCTCTCCCCATCACAGGTCGAGGAGTTCTACGTGCTCACCTGGGAGGCGCCCAAGGAAATGATCTTCGAGATGCCGGTGCGTAATTTCAGCCTCCCCGACCCGCGCGGGATCACCGCGCGCCGGCGATCGCGCGCGGCCCCTGTCCTATCTTGAGGACCCCTTTATCCTGTTGAGGGGGCCCGTTTTTTGGATCTCCACGGCGCCGCGCCCTTCGCGACCGTGACGTTCGAGACGGATGGGTTCGATTGGACGCCGTTCCGATTGGACGCCAACTTCGGTATCGCGTCGGGCCCCGTTCGTTCGCGAAAACCCGTCTCTTTCGCGCGTTCATCCCCGCGCTGCAATCCTCGAAGCAATCTCCCGCCTCGCGACGGCGCGAGAGGAGAGTTTTGTCGCGACTCCTCGACTGACCGGTTCTCTCTCCTCGTCACCTTCCCTCTCGCTCGACAGACTGGCGGCGCGGCGATCATGCGCAAGGGTCCCAACCTCCTTAAGCTCGCCCGCAAGGAGCAGTGCCTCGCGCTCCTCAACTCCATGCGCGCCAAGAACAAGATCAACGGGTGCGTCTACCGTGTCTTCCCCTCGGGCGAGGTTCAGTACCTCCACCCCAAGGATGGTGTGTACCCCGAGAAGGTCAACAAGGGTCGCGTCGGTGCCAACAACAACATGCGCAGCATCGGCAAGAACGCGAACCCCGCGTCCATCAAGTTCGGTGGCAAGATGTACAAGGATGGCCTCGCCTCCGACGGCGCCGGCTTCTCCCGCGTCTTTGACCAGTAAACGCGTCTCCCGTCGGGTGGGGCGTGTGCGAATTGGGATACTCGTGCTAAAAAACAACTAACTTGATACATAAGACCTTAGCTTTACACACACGACGCACCGTCCTTCGCCGCGAGCGCGCATCATCGAACGGCGGAGCTCTCGGGGGGATCCAGTGCGACCCGGCGCGCCGAGCACCTCGTCACTTTTGAAAAACCGTCCTGCGCCCCTCCTCGACGTGGTTGTGAGTTTTTATTATCCGCTTCGAGCCACGCCGAGCCTCGATCCATCGCGATATTTCCTCTCTCGGATCGATCCGAGGGTGAAATCACGGTGCGAAAGCGCGCTCGGCGATCAACTTCCCGATTTCATCGCTGATTGAAACGAACACCCCTTTCGGCAATTGGGCTTGGGTAAGAAATCAACCAAGACGCGATCTAGATCTTGCCTCTGGGCCAATGGTGTTTCGTCGTTTTCCCACTTCGACCAATGGGAGACGCGCAACAAAAATCAGCCCATATCGTGTATGCGTGTCAGTCCCAGCGAGCGGTGTGTGGGCCCGACGAAATCTCCCCGATACCGTTTCCCCTATCGAGCGGAGATATCGATGGGTGACGTCGATCGATTGGCGCGCGCCATTCGAACACACGCGAAGCGCCTACCCGGTCGCTTGCACCCAAACCTCCCCAGACCGTCCACCCTTTCACGCGAAAGATGGCCGCCGTCATGCGCGTCGCCTCAGTGGCGCCCGTCCGCGCCGCGAAGCTCTCGAAGGCTTCCCGCACCAGGACCGCCACCCTCGCTGCCCCTAAGGGCCTGCGCGGCGCCTCCCTCAAGGTCCGCGCCGCCGCGGACGTCGACCAGGAGACCGGCATTAAGAAGATGCGCGACGGTATCAAGGAGGCCGCCGGCGAGAACCTCCTCACCCCCCGCTTCTACACCACTGACTTCGACGAGATGGAGCAGCTCTTCAGCAAGGAGATCAACCCCAACCTCGACGAGGATGAGCTCGTGGCCATCCTCCAGGAGTTCAGGGAGGACTTCAACCAGAAGCACTTCGTGAGGAACGATTCCTTCAAGGCTGCCGCCGACGGCATCACTGGTGATGCCCGCCGCATCTTCATCGAGTTCCTCGAGCGCTCCTGCACCGCTGAGTTCTCCGGCTTCCTCCTCTACAAGGAGCTCGGCCGCAGGCTCAAGAAGACCGCCCCCGTCGCGGCTGAGATCTTCACCCTGATGTCCCGTGACGAGGCCAGGCACGCGGGCTTCCTCAACAAGGCGATGTCCGACTTCAACCTCGCGCTCGACCTCGGTTTCCTCACCAAGAACCGCCAGGTGAGATCACATCCCCTCTCGCCCCCGTCTCGCGTCCGCGCGACAGCGAACGTTCCCCGGAGATCGGATAATTTTCCCCTTCCGCGATCTCTTCTTTCGATGAGACTCAGCCCCCTGCGGAGACTCGGCGTTGTCGACTCTCGTTCTCTCGGTGTGATCTCGGACAGACGCGGTCGTCGCTCGGATGACTCGCGGGCGACACAACATCCTCCCTCGACCGTTCGTATCCTTTCGTCGGTATTCTCGTTCGTGCTCCAACTGACCCGGGCCTCTCCCCCTCCTCGAATCTGCAGTACACCTTCTTCAAGCCCAAGTTCATCATCTACGCGACTTACCTGTCCGAGAAGATTGGCTACTGGAGGTACATCTCCATCTACCGCCACCTCCAGGCCAACCCCGACGACCAGCTCTACCCCATTTTCCAGTACTTCGAGAACTGGTGCCAGGACGAGAACCGCCACGGTGACTTCTTCACCGCGTGCCTCAAGGCCAGGCCCGAGTTCATCAACGACTTTGAGGCCAAGCTGTGGGCCAGGTTCTTCTGCCTGTCCGTGTACGTGACCATGTACCTCAACGACCACTCCCGCACCGAGTTCTACGAGTCCATCGGCCTGAACACCACCCAGTTCAACATGCACGTCATCCACCAGACCAACAAGACCACCGCGTCCATCTTCCCCCAGGTCATCGACACCTACAACCCGAAGTTCAAGGAGCACCTCGACGAGCTCGTCGTCGTGAACCAGAAGCTGGCCAAGGCGGAGTCCCCCGTGGAGAAGGCGCCGCTCATCGCGTCCTTCGCCTTCCACCTCCTCTCCATCGCCCTGATGAAGCCCATCGATTCGGGCTCCATCGATTTCGTCGAGGACGTCAACTCCCCCGCCTTCATGTACTAAATGGCTTGGTGCACGGGAGGGAGAGGAAGAGGGACGAGTGGAGAGACGGATGTGTCGTTCGTTTGCGCTGGGGGGACCCGGGATCGGGGGGCCTCATCGCGAATCAGTCGCGCGTTTGACCGGGTCGCGAGGGGCGAAAAACGAGCAAGGGGCTTAGAGTCCCCTCGTCTCGGTTGAGCCCGCGGTTGAGCCCGCGGAAGAGACGGCGCGCGGCGCCGTGATGTGTTTGTGTGGTTTTTTGTCGCGTCGAAGGTTTGACGCGGCGTCGGGCGCGCTCGGTCACCCCGAGCCGCGCCCGGATTGTTTCATCGATTTCTTGAGGAGGATACTTTTTCAGTTTACTAGTCACGCGTCGCGATCGAGCCGGATGGCGCGGTCAGGCGCGATTTTAATACCAACGAGATGCTCGCGAAGACAAACTGCACTCACTGTTTCCAACACAGAGAAAAAAAAGGGGCCGAGAGAGCCTAAGATAAAGATTATTTTAGAAGGCAGCTTTTCATCGAAGGTACACGGGATATCACGATTTTCACTGTCTCTCGGATCCTTCAGAAATCTCGCAGACATCGACGGTTTAAATAAGGGATAACAAGTTACGAAGTGACCGACTACGAATTAAAAGACGGATCCGGACGACAAACCCACACGTGGCAGGACTAATAATTAAATCCTCGATTCGTCGTCATTATAGAGAGACTAAAAGTGAAGAGTTACTAGAGTCGCAGACCTCCCCTCGAGCAAGCTTTCGAACTAGTAGCCCTGCACGACTATAGCTCGTAGCTAGCTTAGTCTGCAAAAATGTCGTCTGTGGATCACCTTCGGAACTCTACCTTCGTTTTGTATCGTCAGGGTTCGTTAACCCAGATATGAGTACCCTCATAGGAAACCGAATTTTAGTCACGTTATGTTTTCTCCACCCCCGGGTTTGCACGTGCCCAAGGCGGTCGGATCAGGTCAGGCGCACTGCGGCGCGGGCGCGGCGCGCGCGTAGGTTCATCATCCGGGGGCGATATGCACGGGGAAAACTCCCCGCCGTCGAAGAAGGCCCGTCGCGGTTCTCCGGTGTTGCCAGTCGACGGGGTTCTACACGACCGACATGATCAGGAGGAGGATTACCGACAGCCGAGCCCTCCCCATCCTTCGACGTGCAAGCGTGTCATCTGGCGCGTTCCGGAAACCAGCCACACGGGCAGCAGCTGGCAGATAGTCGACGGGTTCGCGACTCCCGAGGAGTGCCGCGCGCTCGTCGCGGACGCGAAGCAGGGCCTGGCGGACTCCCTTCGCCAACCCCTGCGGAGGTTCGAGGATCCTCCCCTCGTCGGGGTAATTTACCGCTCGGCGGACGCGTCCTCGCTCGCGTCGGAGGCGCTCGCCGCGCTCTCCGCCAGGGCTGCGGACGTCACCTGCGTCGGGGTGAACAAAGAGAAAGATTCGGTCATGATCGCGCACACCTCCGCGCGCGTGACGACGACGCGGGCCGGCGACGAGAAGGATGAAAACGCCGATGTCGGCAAAGAGCCCGGGGGCGCCGAGGGCGACGACGGGGTCGGTGCGGCGAGGGAGGGGAGCGTGGACTCCGAAGGATTCCTCCTCCGGGAGGATCACGCGAAGGGCGGCGGCGTCTCTCGATGGGCGAGGCTCGTGAACGTCCACCACGACCACAACAGGGACGAGCTTCGCGCGTGCACGGTGTTTGTGTACCTCAGCGACGTGGAGCCAATCGCCGGAGACGAGAGCGGGATGGCAGACGACGCCGACGGAACGGAACGGCGAAAAACGCCCGGGGGCGAGACGTTCTTTCCTTGCGTCATGGGCGACTCGGACCCGCGGGAGGGTGACGAGATTCGAGCGAGGCTCGCTCTGCACGGCAAGCGGGGCACGCGGGTGATATTCCACGACTCGGGCGACGGCGGCGCCGATCCCGAGGAGGGCGAGGAGGGCGACGCGCTCGCGGCCGAGTTCGGAACGCTCTCCCGGGGCGGCGTCGGCGGCGTCGGCGTCTCGGGCAGCGCGGGCGCGGGCGCGGGCCACGACGACGTGGGGATGGCGGTGACCATGGCCGAGTGCGAGGCCAGGTACGCGGCTGTTTGCGCGTCGGGGCGGCACCCGCTCAGGGGCGAGTGCCCGGAGTCCATGCGCGGCACGATCCTCGAAGGCAACGGCGTCCCGGGGCTGTTAATTCGCCCGAGAGAGGGACGCGCGGTCGTCTTCTGGCACGGCGAAAATGCGGGATCGTGTCCTGAGGCTTGGCACGCCCCCACTTGTGTGGAGGAGGGCTCGAGCGACAAGTGGCTCGTCACCTTTTTTAAGGTGCCGCTCGGGGCCCAGCCGAAGTTGATGCGGGCCACGGAGGAGACCATCATGCCAGGAGGTTTGGATCCGTACGCGGCGGTGACAACATCGAGTCGGGGAACGCTCGACTCGGTAAATGTGGCGAACATTCACGGCACTCAGATGATTCAGCCGGTGCGAAAGAACGACGACGCGGCAGCTGCCGCAGCGATGGAGAAGATCGGGCGCAGCCCGGGCCTGGAAGTGGGCGATTTACCCGGCTCGGAACTCCCGGCTCAGCTCGTCCCCGGCTCGGATCCGGGCGCACTCACGGCTGGGGCGCAGGGACACACTCTTACCGGCCTGCCCGGTTTACCAATGGATGTGCCCGCGAAGTCGTTGAGCCCGTGGAAGCAAAAGTGGTGCTGTCTGGTGGACGACTGCTTCACCCCGCGAAAACAGCCCAGTGAACAGAACAGTCGCATGCCGCTCACGTGTAAGGAACACTCTGGAGCGCTTGTCGTTCTCTACGGCGGGGTGCCGAGCAGGGAGTGCCAGGCGTGCCGAACGTTTCACCCAATCACCGCGTTCGGCCGCGACAATAAGACGTGCGAGACCCGACTGCTGCGCAAGAAGCTCAGGTACAGGGCCAAGACGATGCAGCGGCGCGGCGTGCATCCCGAAAATCTCGCTCACCCCGCGGGCGCGTATCCTCACCCGGCGGGAGCGTATCCTCACCCGGCGGCGGTACCGGGTCACGTCGGCGTGCAGCCCGGCGCTCAGTTCGGCGGCGCCGTGCCGCTGGGCGCCGTGGGAGGCTTGGGCGGCGTGCCCCAAGCCTCCCACTCTCTCCAAGCCTCCCACTCTCTCCTCACCCCCGAGGCGAACCAGACGGCTCTTCTCCTCGCGGCGGCGTCGCAACAGCGGAATCAGCATCAGCCCTGGATCGATGCCCTCGGGGCCCTCGGCTCGACCGGTCTCGATCCTGGCTACCCTTGGAATCTGACCCAGTATGCCGCGCTCGCCCAGGCTGGCGCGGGGTCCGGCGCGGCTTCGGCTTCGGCGCAAGCCCCCGCCGGTTTGACGGGAACCGGCCTTGCCTCCGCGGGGCAGGACCCGTCGCAGGTGCAGGCGTACCTCGCGGCGTTGCAGCAGTCGCAGGCGAACTCGCTGAGTGGTCTGGCAGGCGGCCTGGGAGGCGGTCTGACAGGCGGTCTGACAGGTGGTCTGGGTGGTCTGGGAGGCTTGGGCGGTCTGGGAGGCTTGGGCGGTTTGGGAGGCTTGGGCGGCCTGGGCGGCCTGGGCGGTCTGGGCGGTCTGGGCGGTCTGGGCGGTCTGGGCGGTCTGGGCGGCCTGGGCGGAGGCTCTGGACTCGGTGGTGTAGGAGGCGGCGTGGGAGGCGGCCCTGGTGGCCTGGGTGCCATGGGCGGCCTCGGTGGTCTGGGTGGTCTGGGTGGTCTGGGTGGTCTGGGTGGTTTGGGCGACCTGGGTGGAGGCCACCCCGGGGGCGACAGCGCACATTTACTCGCACAACTGAGGCAGCAGGTGGGAGACAACGCGACGTCTGCCGCGAGCGCCGCCGCGATGAACCAGGCGGGCGCTTCGTATCCTGGCGTCAGCAGTGAGCTCGCTGAGATCCTCCGGAACGTGGACCCGCAGGCGTTACCGGCGGTCTTTGCCCAGCTGCAGCAAGCGACCAGTGGGCTCAACGGAGGAACCAACACCGGCGGTGGCGGACAGTAGAATACGCAAATGACACGCCAGCACGGTGGCGATGCACCTGACGAAAGACGTTATATGAGTATGTATAAAGACGTTATACGAATATGTAATGATACAGACAAGGCACTGGTGCCGTCGTGACCCAACAGACAACAGAGAAGACTTTGCTGGGCTGCCGAACAGATTTTTCTCGTCAGTGAAAATCATCAGTGAAAATTCTGGAGAGGCATCAGAACCCGGGAGCGGGCGGGAAGCAACCCCGCGGCGTCTTCGACATGTTTTCTAGGACTCCCAAGAAGACGGTGAGATCTACCCCGATTCGTGCATGCCGACGACAACGACATCCTCCCTCGCGCCGTTTCCTCTGGGTCATTCCTCCCCAGATTATGTTTTACAATTCGCTTCATAACCAACAACTCAGGAGCCGGGCGGCGATGGGGCGACCATGGATCTGCAGCGCAAGCTGCAGCAGAAACAAGACGAACTGGACATGCTGCAGATCGCAAACGAGACCCTGCAGGCGCAGTGCAAGGTGAGTACGACCTCGAATCCCAAGCCGACGCATCCTCACGACGGAAACCCCAGCGAGGAGTGTGTTTGAAGTGCCGAGTGGCGCGCACGAGTTTCTGCGCCCCGCTCGCCCTGACTGCCGGCTGACCCTCTCACCCATCATCGAACGAACCCAGGCGGCCGTGGAGCGCGAGGAAGAGATTAAAGAGGCCATGAATGACGCGCTCGGAGCGTCCCAGCGGCGAATCACGGACCTCGAGGGCGAGCTCGAGCACGCCAAAGCGATCGCCGCTGCGGCCGAGAAATCCCCCGACCAGGGCACCGAGGAGGGAGGCGACTCGAGCGAGCTGGAAAAGTTGAGGAAGAAGCTGAAGGTCTCCGCGGGTCTGGTCAAAAAGTTGAGGGACAGCGAGAACGGCCTGAGGGACGAGCTCGCGGCGGCGCAGAGACGAATCGCGGAAGGGGTCAAGGATCGCGATGCCGAGGAGCGCGCCGTCGCCACGCAGAGAAACCTCCTGCGGAAGACGGAGGAAGACGTCGCCTCGCTCCGCGACCAACTCAGAGCCAAAGAAGACGAAGCGCGAACGAGAGAAGAGGCCAACGCGGAGGCATCCGCGGCGCAGGCTGCGAGGGCGGAGGAGCTGCACGAGCGCGTCGAGGCGCTCGAGGCGGAGGTGGCGGAGTCGAAGGCGGAGGTGGCGGAGTCAAAGGCGACGTTGGAGCGGAAGGAACTGGAGAGCGGCGCGATGACCGCCGCCGCGTTCGATTCCGCCAACGCGCAGGCGAACAAGTCCGAGGAGTTGCAACACGAGCTGGCTGTATTGCGCGCGGAGCTTGAGGCGGCGAACGAACGGACGGAGCAGGTTCGCATCGACGCCAACACGAAGATTGAGAGGGCTGAGGCGGCGTACCGATCGATGGAGGAGGAGTTGGCGGCGGCGAAGGCGAAGGAGGGCCCCGATCCCTCGCTCCAGGCCCAGCTGGACAAGAAAAAGGCCCAGCTCGAGGTTGCGAACAAACTGATCAAGACGATGAAGGAGAACGAGAAGGCGCTGGAGGAGAAACTCTCTTCCACAAACAGCAGGGATTCCGGAGGTGCCGACGTCGAAAATATCCGCTCTGATGCCAACGCAAAGATTGAGAGGGCCGAAGCCGCCTACAAGGAAAAAGAGGCCGAGCTCGAGCGAGTTCGCGCGGATGCAAACGACAAGATCGAAAAGGCCGAGGCGGCTTATAAGGAAAAGGACGCGGAGCTCAGGGCTGCGCAGGCGAGCGGTCAGGGTAAGGGGAAGGGAAAAGGTAAAAATGGTGGGAAGCAGGGCGACAACCCCGATGACGTCGAGAAGATCCGCGCCGACGCCAACGCCAAGATACAAAAAGCAGAAACCGCTTATAAAGAAAAGGAGGAGGAGGTCGAACGCCTCCGTGCAGACGCTAACGCCAAGATCGAGAAGGCCGAGGCTGCTTACAAAGAGATGGATGATCAAATCACCAAGCTGCGCGCAGAGGCAAATCAAAAGATCGAAACCGCCGAAAAGGCGGCCAAACTGAGCAACGACAACGCAGCCAAGGCGCTCGAGGCTTCCGCCGCAATGACCGACGAGATAAACCAGCTCATGCAAGAGATAGACCGACTCAACCAGACGATGGCATCGTCTGATGGGGGAAAGACCTCCGCGTCTTCCCCCGCGGTGGAAGGGGCCGTCGCCGCCCTCGAGCAGACTCTGGCCGAGGCGGAGTCCTCCTTTGCGCGAGAACGCGAATCCCTCGTCGGGGATCTCGCGGCCGCCAGATCCGAGGCCAAGGAGCAGAAAAACGCGAGGGAGAGCGCCGAGGCGGCCGCCAACGCCGCCAGGTCCGACGCCGAGACGCAGCGCGCCGTCGCGCTCGCCGAGAGGGCCGAGAGGGACGGGATCGCCGCCGCGAAAAAAGAGCTGGAGGCGGCGCTCGAGGAGGCCGTGCGCGATGCAGACGCGGTCCGCGAGGAGTGCGCGCGCGCGAAGACCGCGGCGAGCGACGCCGCGCGACGCCTCGACGACGTCACGAAACGACACGCCGCGACGGAACGATCGTCCGCGGAGTCGGCAGCGCGCGTCGCCGAGCTCGAAACTTCAATCGAGTTGCTGGAACGGGAGCTCGCAAAGTCCGTCGAGGATCTTCGGGAGACCAAACTCCGGCTGGAACGCGCCGAGGCGGTCGCGGACGCGGCCGGGGACGGGGATCAGGTCCTGGCCGAGGCGAGAACGGCGAAGCGCGACGCGGAAGAGGCGTTGACCGCGGCTACGGCGTCTGCTCGCGCGGCGAAAGCAGACGCCGACGCCGCCAGGACCGACGCCGCCGCCGATGCCAAAATCGCGGCGTCGCTTCGTTCACAGCTGGCCGAGCTCGAGCAGAAAGCGGCGTGGCTGGAAAAGAGAGTCGAGGAGGCCACGGAACGCGCCGAATCCGCGGAGAAGGCCAACAAGAGCCTCGCCTCGGTCGAGTCTGCCCTCGCGGATGCCAGGAAAGAGCAAGCCGCCGATTTGTCTCGCGCGCAGTCAGCCTGGGACAAGGAACGCGTCGCTCTGGAACGCGAGGTGGAGGCACTGCGCGAAGCCGACGCGGAGGACGCGGCGAGGGAGACCGCGCGCGACTCCGGGGTGGCCAGGCGGATTTCCGAGCTCGAGCAATCCGCCGAGGAGGCTGCCGTCGCCGCCGCCGAGGAGAAACGCGTGTACGCCGAGCGTTACGCGGCGCTGTCGACAGACTTCGAGGCGAGCGCCGAGCGGTGCCTCGAGCTCGAGACCCTGTGCAAGAAACTGCGGGACGACGTCGAGGCGAGCGAGAAACGGGAGCTGGCGTCGAAGGAGGTCAACGACCGGCTCACCGACCTCGCCGCCGCCGCCGAGGGCAACGCGTCGGTGGAGATTGCCAGGCTCCGAGCCGAGCTGGCGGCGACCGTCGCCGACAAGGAGACGATGCTCGCCCAGAACCTGGAGCTCGAAGCCGCCGCGGAGGTGGCATCCGCCGCCATCGCGGAAGCCAAGGCGGAACAAGACGCGGCCGCCGCGAGGGTTGAAGCCGCGGAACGCCGCCGCGTCGACGCCAGGGGCGAGACGGAGGGGCTCGAAAAGGAACTCGCCGGGAAGAAGGCGAAGATTGACTCCCTGGAGGCTGAGGTCAAGGAGCTCCGCGCGAAAGAGGCTGACGCGGTCAAGGAGTGCGGGTCACTCCGCGCGGAGATTGCACGCCTGGAGGCTGGGTCCGCGGCGAGGACCCGCGCCGACGACGAGAACAAGATCAAGTCGGAGATGTACGCCACCCAGGAGGCGGAAACGCTCAAGGTGAAACTGGCGGAGGCCAACGCTTTAAACGACCGACTCCAAAAGCAGGTTCAACGCGCCGAAGCCGCCAAGGACGACGCGGAGCTGGAGAGAGAGAGCCTCAGGGAGGGCATCAGCAAGACCGCGAGGGAAAACCGCGCCCTGACCGCCCGCGTGGCCCACCTCGAGGCGCAGGATGCATCGCACGAAAGGGAAAAAAATGAGGCTCTCCGCGAGGCTGCCGCGGCGCGAGCCGATGCCGAAGCGTCCTCGTCGTCGGCGGCGCAGGCCTCATCGGCACGCGCCGCGGCGGAACTTCGAGCCGAGGAGCTCAGGGATCAGCTTCGATCCGCGAGGGGAGACGTCACCTCCGCCGCCGCCGCCGCGTTGGAGATGGAGCGACACATGGGCTCGGCTCAGCGGGCAGCCGCAGAGTCGGCCATGAAACTCAAAACGCACAGCGCGGGCAAGGAACTGGTCTCGCTGAGACTGAGAGAAAAGACACAGGAGCTCAGCGACATGGCGGAGACGCTCAGGGAGGAACGCGCGAAGCGAATGGAGGAGCGCGAGACGATCGCCGCCGAGAAGGAGACGCTCAGGGTGAAGCTCGCGGCTTTGGAGCGGCGCCTGGAGGACCGAACCGAGGAGCTGGAGACGGCGCGCGCCGAGCTGGGCGCCGCGACGGACGAGGTGGCGAAGATGTCGTCGGAGTGCGCGAGATCAGAGGAGCGCGCGGCGAAGGCGGCGGCGAGGGCGCAGAGGCTGCATCAGAGGCTGTTCCCGGATGGCGCGCCGCCGGGGGAAGACTCGGACGACGAAGCCGCCGACGCGGTGACCCCAATCCGAAAGGGTAAGGGCCGCGGCACGAACAAAGCCCGGCTGGCGGTCGTGCGCGCCACCCTACTAGGTCATCCGTCGTTTCCCGAGGGCGTCGACGTGACCGCGGCCATGCGACAGAGGGCCAACTCGGAGGATGGCGAACGCCTCTGCGTGCGCGTATCCGAGAATCTTCGCGAAGTCTTTGGCGATCGCTACCCCGCCGACGACCCCAAGACGAGGGCCGACCCCAAGACCGAGGGCAAGCTGACCGTCGAGTACCGGTCCACGTACTTTGGCGAGGGCGGCGGCGCGCTCAGGTGCACGGTTCGCGTCGGGGGCGTGACCAGCCGAACGCCGTTTCTGACCGAGTCGATGTGGATCGAGGCGAAGCCGTCCGCGGCTGACCACGCCGCCAGAACCTCCGCCGCGCGAATCAGGGACGCCGAATCCGCGGTGGCGTCCGCGAGATCGAGGTCTATCGTGCTCGAGGGCAAGGTTCGCTCGCTCACCGACGAGTTGGTGCTCGCGAAGGCGTTTGCGTCCGGTTTGGAGCGAAGGGAGCGCGAGCTGGACTCGGCTCTGGCCAAGATGCGAACGAGGTGGGCGATGGCTGCGGAATCCTCCGATCGGAACGAATCCGACGCCGATCGGCACAGGAAGGCGGCGTTTGCCGCCGCCGCGGTCGCGCACAGGGCGGTGGAGGATGCGCGCACGGAGGCGGAGATCGCCGTGATGGAGGCGGTGCGGCTCGAGCGCCTGAGCGCGGACCAGAGGGCGAGGGAGATTCGACTCTCCCAGTCGGGCAAGGGTCGCGGCGTCGGCTCCGCGTCGGACTCGGTCAAGGGATCCTGGGGCGAACCCGGAGCCGACAGAACCCCGTTCGTGCCCAGCCGCGAGACGACCTCCCTCCCCGCGAAGAGCCCCGTCGACTTTGGGTACAAGAGCAGGAGCAAGGTTCGCGCGGCGATGCGAGCCGAGGCTGAGGCGTGGGAGCGAGCGCGAGCAGTCTCTGGGGTGGGAGAGTCCGCGGCGACGCGCGCGCGTGCGTCGTGGGCTCGGGGACGCGACGTACCCGAGCCTTTCTTGACCCCGCGCGCGTCTCTTTCCGCGCCCAAGACGGCGGCGAGGGCTCCGAACGCGCGTCAATCCGCGTCAATCGCGCGTCGAGACTTTCGCCTCATCGGCGAATCGCCCTCGGAGGAGGCGCGACGCAGGGCGGACGCTCGGGTCGCCGCGCTGCGCGCCTCGCGCCAATCCGCCTCCCGCGACGCCGGCCCCAACTCGCCCACGAATCCCAAGCCCCGGGATTCCACCTCTGACTCGAGATCGAGAGTCGCGAGGGCCATCACGCCGCGCCGCGGATCCGCGGGTTCGACGGGCGGCGGCGCGCTGAGGGCCAAGCTCGAGGCTGCGGAGGCGAGGTTGGCGTCCGCGGTGGCGGAACGGGAGGCGCGACTGGCGGAGGCTGAGGCTCTGCGTCGAAGGGCGTGGGCATCCTCTGTGACGGGGACGTCGTCGAGCCGGGACGAGATTGAGACGCTGGCGCGAACCGTGATTGCGAAGAGCGAGAGGGTTCTCCGGGAGGACGATTAATTTAGGTAGCACGAAACGAAAGCCGACCAGCTAGGATATACAATAATCCGTCCTCGGGCGTCGGTGTGTATGACACTGCGACGGGGACACGGTTACTAGCTAGCTAGCTAGGCGAGAGTCAGCCCCACCAACCCTTGAAGATGTCCTGGCCGATATTCTCCAGCGCGCCCGTCTTCTTCCTCTCCTCCACGAGCTCCTTGCCAAGTTTGGCGTTTTCGACGAGAAGTTGGTTTATCTGAGCAATGGCGGCCTCCTGAGCCCTGAGCGCCTCCTGGGTCTGCTTTGCCACCTGCCTGGCGAGCTTGACCTTCTCGACGTCCACCTTGGGAAACGCATCCTCGCCGGCCTTGGGCGTGGGTCGCGCGGGCGACCTGGGAGGAGGAGGCGGGTGGCCGATGTTCTCGCCGTCCACGAGGGTTCTTTCCGAGGGTTCCTCCGCGACGGGCTCGACGGCAGCCGCCTGGCTCTCCATCGCGAGCTTCAACTCCTCCGCCCGGCGCATCATCTCCGCCGCCTCCTGTTGCTGGCGCTGCATCTCCTGGTGACGCTTCACGAAACCCTGCGCCGCAGCGGTCGCCACGCGGGCCTTGTTGAGCTCATCCTTGACGCTCGCCAGCTCATCCCGGAGCTTGCTCGCCTCGCCCTCCCAGCGCTGGGCATCCTTGTTCGCCGCCTCCGTTTTCGCCGCCTCCTCGGCGAGCGCATTCTGCGCGTCTCGCAGCAGGAACCTGCACCCGTTCAGTTCCTCCTTGGTTCGCGCGAGCTCGTCTTTCAGCTTCGTGTCAGACGCGCCCGGCTCGGAGTTCTCCTTGTCGGATGCGCCACCGACCCACTTGGCATTCTTGGCGGTCTCCAGAGAAGTGAGCGCCGCGACGAGCTCGGCCTCGACTTTACGGCGAATTTCCTCCTTCGCACGTTGAGCCGCCTCCGCCTCCACGAGGTCGGAGGGGAAAGAGTGCACCACGGGCTTCGTGGCGGGCGGAGCCGCGCTCGCCATCAGGATCAGAAGTGTGGCGAAGCAAATTGTTGTCGGGCTCGATTTTCTTACCCCCTGCTTGTGTAACGCACGGGTACCATGTTTGGGCGATTTGAACCCTGGTTTCTTGAGTCGCAGAACATTTGCAAGGGATGCCGCGCGAGAAGAGTTAACGCTTTGCGACTTTCTGGCACAAGTCAACGCTTTGTTTGGTTGGGCCGAGACGGCACCACACAGCCGTAGCGCGCACGACCGTGCGTGTCTCCCAGCGACCTTTCGAGGACGTCTGACCGCGCTATCCACCCCGGATACGCGCCAGAACCCCTAAAAACGCTCCTCCAACACATCGGCGACCCTCGACCGCCACGTCCTCGCTTCACGCCGCGGCCCAGATAAAATAATCGCGCGAGACAGGACGTGCCGCGCTGCAGTTGGTTTCGACGAGCGCCATGGAGAAGTACAAGCGAGTCAAGGTGCTCGGAAAGGGTTCGTTCGGCCATGCGGTCCTCGTGACAGTCGCGAAGGATCCGAGCAAGCAGTATGTCGTGGTGCGTCACCCAACCCCCGCACTGCCCTCCCCCTGCGCCTCCGATCGTGATGTTCGGCGGTCAACAAAATCCGTGTCAACAACGCCGCGCTGAACCCGCCGCCGTTCATCGTCCAACAGAAAGAGGTGGACATGTCGAAGATGCCTAAAAGCGAGAGGGAGGCCAGCTTGCTGGAGGCGAAGCTCCTCAGCGCGCTGCATCATCCCAACATCGTCACCTGCTACGAGTCCTTCACCGAGCGCGGCAGGCTGTGCATCGTGATGGACTACTGCGCCGGCGGCGACCTGTACCAGCGCCTGAAGCGCCAGAAGGGCGTCCTCCTCGCGGAGGATCGTATTCTGGACTGGTTCACGCAGATGTGCCTCGGTTTGAAGCACGTTCACGATCGCAAGGTGCTGCACAGGGACCTAAAGACCCAGAACGTGTTCATGACGGCAGATGGCCGGTGCAAGCTCGGAGACTTTGGCGTGTCCAAGGTGCTCAGTGGCACCACGCAGCTCGCCCAGACGGCGGTGGGCACGCCGTACTACCTCTCCCCGGAAATATGCGAGAATAAGGCGTACGATAACAAAAGCGACATTTGGAGCCTCGGCTGCGTGCTGTACGAGGTGTGCACGCTGCAGCACCCCTTTGAGGGCGCCAGCCTGAAGCTGCTCATCGTCAAGATCCTTCGCGGCAACTACTCGCCGGTGAGCTCGAGGTACAGCCGCGCAGTCAGGGACGTCATCGCGCAGATGCTGCAGAGGGACCCCGCGCGCCGACCGAGCGTGAACGAGATTCTCTCGCGTCAGCCGTTCAAGGACATGGCCAAGCGCTGGCTCGACGAGGACGTGCACGCGGATGAGTTCAGTCACACCGTCATACACCGCAAGCCGGGCTCGCGAATTGCCAAGAGAACGACGGATCCAAACTCAAAAATCGCCGGCGGCGGCGTGAGGCTCTCGCCGCCGAGGTCGAGACCCGCGCCGTACCCGTCGGGCGGCGAGGGCGTGCCGACGACGAATAAAAAGCCGTCGGATCCGCCGACCAGACCCCCGCCGAGCCGAGGTGGAGGCTTGATCGCGCCGTCCCGAACAACGAGTGACGCGAAGAGACCGAGCGACCCGAAGGTTGCCTTCACACCCCCCGTGCACCGCGTCGCCGCGGCGCGAGGCGGGGGCGTCCCCATCTGGGCCGCACACGCGGCGAACGTGGCCAGGCCGTACGAGCCGGTTCCCTTACCTTCGCGGCGTGATCCGCCCAAGTTGGCACCCCAAGTTGGGCACCCCAACTTTGGCCGAGCGCAATCCGCCGCCGCGGAGGCTGCGAGGGCGCGGCGCGAGGCTGAGGAAATCAACCGCCGGAGACGCGAGCAGGCGCTCGAGGAGCGGCGACGTAAGCTTCGGGAGGAAGAGGAGGCCCGCATGGCGCGACGCAAGAGGGCGGACGAGGCGCGCGCCAGGGAGCGGGAGGAGGCTGAAAAGAGGCGCGCGGCGGAGCGGGAGGAGGCTCGGCGGGAATTCCTGCGGCGTCAAGCCGAGGCTCGAGCGAACAAACAGCGCGCGCAGGTGGACCTCGGAAACCAACCCGTGGAGGTGAAGGTTCTCGTTCCCAAGCAGCGCGCGGTCGAGCCCTCGCGACCGTCGCCGCCGAGGCACTCCGCTCCCGCCGCCGTCGCCGCCACCGCGGGCCCGCGGGCGACCCCTCAGGCGGCGACTCCTCAGAAGACCCCTCAGGCGGCGACTCCTCAGAAGACCCCTCAGGCGGCGACTCCTCAGAAGACCCCTCAGGCCGCGACGAAGAAGCGACCCTCGCCGCCTCCGAGCGCGGCTCCCTCGCGTCGCCCCGCCCCGGAGACGTCATCGCCCCAGTCGCGGTCGCCGTCACTGCCCCCGTCGCAGTCGTCCTCGCCGCCGAGGAAGAAACCCTCGCCGGATCGACCGGACTGGATCGCCCCGCCGGCGCCCCCCGCGGCGGAGACAAAGGCGGGGCCCGATGACGAGGAAAGCCGACACCCCGTCGGCGGTCGAGTCGCGGGTTTCGTCAAGGTTGGCCAGGTGACGCGGGAGTGCTCCGGCATCGACGCCAGGCGAAGGGTCTGGGAGGAGAACAAGGCGGCCGCGGAGCGTAACCGCGCCAGGGCGGAGGGTATCCCGAACAAGGCGGAGAACAAGGCGGAGAACAAGCCGGAGAACAAGGAGGATACCCCCGCGCTTCCCCCGCCGAGGTCCTCCGCAGCGTCAAGGACGTCGTCGCCGCCGACGCGATGCGAGCCGCCCGCCGTGAAAGAACCAGATCCGCGCAGGAAGGTTTGGGAGGAGAACAAGGCGGCCGCGGAGCGTAACCGCGAGCGCGCGATGACGGATGCCTTGACGGCGGTTGAGGGTTCATCGAATGGCGCGCCGCGCGGCGATATGCTCGGGGTGGAGGTTCACGCGGATGCGAACGGCGCGAGGGTGTTCGTCGACGCCCCCACGAACTGCGTTCTCGGCGCGACGACGTGCGAGCCGACGGAGCTCGCCTCGCGACTCGGCGCGATGGGAACTCCCGAGGAGGGACGGGGCGGGGGATCCCCGGAGGTTGATCCGATGGCCATCAGGGCGGGGTCCGCGCTGCGCTCCGGGGAGGATGACGGCGACGACGACGACGGTGACGACGACGCCGCGGCCGACGTCGACATGACGGAGGTGGAGACCGCGACGGCTCACGCTGCGCCCGATCGCGACGGTGACGCGGCTTCCTCCGACGCGACGTCTGCGGGAAGGCGCTCAAAGTCATCAAAGTCATCAAAGTCTTCAAAGTCTTCAGAGGACGGGGGACTCGACTCGACGTCCTCGCTCGATTACGACAGCACGTTCGTCGCCCCCGCCAAGTTTTACCTGGACGGGCGGACGGTTCGGCTGCGGGACGTGGACGAGAGGAGCACGCTCCCGGACAGGGTCGAAGCGCTTCGGGTGCACCTGGAGCGAGCTCTGGGCGAGGAGAAGTTTGTCCGCGCGTACAGGGCTCTGGACAACCTCAGCGAGTCGGACGACGAGGACAAGGTGGTGAGCTCCCTTTGCGACGTGATGGGGGAGGATATCTCGTACCTGGGATTGATCCACCAGCTGCTCGTGTGCGAGGACAGCATGCACGCGGCGAACGAGGGGGTGGAGGAGTAACTTTTTACTCACAAGGTGGATGAGGGAGTTTGCTTGTTGACTCAAAAAAAAAACGCATTTTTCGTCAGTTCGTGACACGAGCCGTTTCCCGAGCCCAGGGTAACCTGTTCGAGGAGGACTCCGCCGTCATACACCGACGGAGCGTCCGCGTGAGCGTCGCATCCCTCGTACTGCATCTTGAGCGACGCGTCATCGCCGTTGATCTGACAAGCGCGACGCCATGCCCGCGAAGCAGCTCCCCACCGTGGGACAGATCCTCAACGAGGCGCAGATCTCGCTGACCGTCCATCGCAAGCTCGTCAAGCAGATGACCAGCGTGCGACACGCGACGCCGGACACGTTCCTCCCGGAGCTATGCAACTGCATTCTTCCCGTGCTCCTCGAGTACAAGGTGAGCGCACGCACGCGATGAACGGCAACCTCTCCGACGGATGGGGACCCGTGGGGATGAGCGCCCTCGGGGGGCGGAATTTCCGTATTTTTTTCCCGGGGGGACCTAAGTCCCCCACGCGGATCGCGCGGCCCATCGAGCGATCACGCGCGTATCGCGCCTGATTAGCCACCCCATGATCCCGGCGCACGCCTGACGCTCGTTTAAACCCCCACCTATCATCCACAGAGGGACCTCTGCGCCGAGCGCGTGGTCCGATTCCTCGTCCATTTCACCGCGTCGAGATCCCCCGGCACCGAGGACGAGGCCGACGAGTTTTGCGAGAACTTCCTCGGGTTCCTCCTCAACCTTGCCACCGCCAAGGACAGGGCCATCAGGTTCCGCGTGTGCCAGCTCGTCGCGGGTGTCCTGAACGCCCTCGGCGTCGAGGCTGAGATCTCCGACGAACTCTACGAGCGCATGGAGGAGGTGATGCTCGACCGCCTGCGGGATAAGGTTCCCGTGGTTCGCGCGCAGGCTGCTCGGGCGCTGAGCCGACTCCAGGACGGCGGCGAGGACGGTAACTTCAGCGACGACGTCATCACCACCTCGTTCATCACCCTGCTCGGCGCCGAGAAGAACAAAGACGTGCGCAAGTCCATCCTCGGCTCCCTCGCCATCTCCGACTACACCATCCCCCACGTCGTCGAGAGAACGCGCGACGCGTCCGAGGATGTGCGCCGCGTCGCCTTCCTCGCCCTCACCTCCAAGGTGCCCGTCGCGTCCGTCTCCATCGCCCTGCGCGCCGCCGCCGTCCGACGCGGCCTCGCCGAGCGCTCCGACGCCGTCCGGGGCGCCGCCATCGACATGATCAAGCGATGGCTCGACGCCTTTGAAGGGGACGTCCTCGCGCTCGTCGCCGCCCTCGACGCCGAATCGAACGAAGACGCAGCCGCGTCGGCGGTTCGCGCCCTGATCGAGTGCGGCCGCGTCAAGCTCAACGACGTGGCGCAGTCCGTCCCCGACGGCGTCGCCGCCGGCGGTGGCCTGCGCCGCGCGTCGGACGCGGAGCTCATGTCCCCGGAGGCTGCGGTGTACTGGCGCGTGGTGTGCGAGGAGCTGCACGCGGCGGCGAGCGCGTCGGGGAGCCAGGCGGCGTCAGCCGTGGGCCAGCGCCAGGTTGTCTCCGCGGCGGTCGCGGGCGAGAAGCTCGAGGCTCTCGAGGGGGTGCTCCCGGTCAACACCGGCGACCTGCTCGACCTCATCTCCAAGCACGCGCGCGAGGGTGCCAAGTTTGTCGCCAGGCAGCTCCTCCCGCTCCTCGACCTGATGGACATGGCGGACGCGGCGGCGAGGAAGGCTACCGCCGCGCTGTGCGACGCCCAGCTCCGCGCTCCGCCCCAGGCTGCCGACGAGTGCCACCTCGACGTGTGCGGCGTGGTGTCCTCCTACGCCAAGGGGGGCGACGGTGCATGGGAGCGTTCGCTCGTGACGGTGATGAAGGCGTGCCACAACTCCGCCGCCGACGCCGCCGCCGCCGTTTTCGCCTGCGCCGACGCGCTCATCGAGGATGTGGGCACCCCCTGCGCCCACGCGCAGGCCCTCTTCCTCGCGTCCCTCGTGCTCGAGGAGTGTCCCAGGCGCGTCGTTACTAACGACGCGGTCGAGGCGCTGATGGCGACCCTCGTTCGACCGGGCGTCACGTCCGCGTCAGCCGCCGTCCGCCGAGAGGCTGTGCGCTGCCTCGGACTCGCGGGTATCGTCTTTGGGGTGCGCGACGACGGCGAGTGCGTCAGGGTGCTCCGCGCGGCGCTCTGCGGTGACTGCCCCGCGGTCCGCGCCGTCGCTGCCCGCGCGCTCGGCGACCTCGCGCTCCTCTACGGCGCCCAGGCGCTCGATGCGCATAACCCGTCGCGGGATGAGTGTGAACCCGCGCAGGCGGCGCTCACGGCGCCCCTCGAGACGGCGCTCCTGGACGCCGTCGACGAGGAGTACGGCGACGCCGCCGTCGCCGAGAAGGGCAACGAAGCCGAGGAAGCGGTCGACGAGGCCGACATGCTCACCGGCGGCGCGGCCGCGGCTGAGGCTGAGCGCGACGCGTCCGTGGCAACCGCCGCCGGTGAGGCTCTGGCAAAGTTGATCCTCCGCCGCGGCGCGAGGGCGGTTGCCGACCCGGCGGCGGTGGTGGCCAGGCTCGTGCGATGCTACTTCAACGTGGACGCGCGTAGGCGCCCCAGGATGGCGCAGTGTCTCGCCGTGTTCTTCCCCGCGATCGCCTCCGCGCCTGCCGATCGCCGCGCCCTGGTGGCGGAGTCGTCCCTTCCCGCGCTGAGGACCAGCGCCAAGGACAAGGGCGTCGCCAAGGTTGCGTCCTACCTCGCGCACCTCCTCGCGTGCAACACCCAGGAGGTGGAGGAGAAGGAGGAGAAGGACGGCGTCATCCAGACCACCACCAAGTCCGTCGTGGCACCCGCGGTTGGCGGCGCTGCGCTCGTCGCCGAGCTCGCCAAGGAGGCGCTCGCCGTCACCTTTAGGCCCGCTCCCACCGCGGCGGCTGAGAAGCAGCTCACCAAAGCGTACGTCGCGGCCCTCGCCAAACTCGCCGCCGCCGTGCCCCTGGCGCCCATCTCGGTGCTCGAGGACGCGCAGCAGCGCGCCGCCGCGCGTGAGGTGCTCGCCGCCGGCGCCGAGGCTGCGGCGCAGTGCGCGGGTCGCGTGGCGGATCAGAAGCCCGCGGTGAAGGACCTCACCGCCGCCGTCGAGTCAATGTGCGAGGCGATGGGTGAGGATCCCGAGGATGAGGACGGCGCGGCGGTCGTCGACGAGGAGGAGATCAACAGGCGCGTGATGGAGGAGTGCGTGGCTCTCGCGGCGGGCGACGACGTGCCCCTGCCCTTCAAGCAGAGGGTTGTCAAGCAGCACGCGGGTCTCAGCGTGAAGGAGATCAAGGAGAGGAAGGCGGCGAGGGAGGCGAGCCCGGAGCTCGACGATGACGCCACCCCGGAGAAGCCCGCCCGCGCCAAGACCGCCCGCGCCACCAAATCCCGAGCCGCGCTCAAGGAGAACGTCGTGGCGTGAGCGGGTACGAGGTGGACGATGTACAGACACGTGACTCTTGTAACTGATGACAACTCAAACTGATTGAATCTGACTGGCGTCAGCGGACAAATTGGTCCACGTAGTCCGCCCCGAGTCCCACCTTCTCGTAGTGCGCCTTGGCCAGCGCCAGCTTATCGAAGACGTCCTCCGCGTTCACAACCTTACCGTCCTCGTCGCAGTACAGCAGCGGGCCGGTCACGTTGAACAGCGTGATCATCTCCTCGACGCCGTTTGGCACCACGAGCGTGTGCGTCTCCCCCGGGGGTTCAAACACGTACGATCCCTCCTCCGCCACCCAATCGTGCTCCAGGTACCTCCACCGTCCCTTCAGCACCCATCCGTGCACCGGACCGGGGTGTCGGTGTCGCGACAAGACGCCGCCGCCGCCCCGAACCCTGAGCAGGTTGACGTAGTATCCCTGCGACACGTTCAGGAGCAGCGGTCGGAAACTGACATCCGCCGTCTGCGGCACCCACAGGCGTTCGTCGATGTCGTCCAACGCGCCGGGCGACGGCATCTTGACGATGACCTCCTTGGTAACCTCGGGGGGAACGAACCCGCCGTACGGCGCGGGGTACTTCGCGGTGTCCTCCTTCGCGGGTCCCCGGGTATCCTCATCCGACCCGGGCGCTCCGATCATCGCGACGATCGGATCCACGCGCTTCACGGGATCCTTCCTCATCTGGAGTTTACCCTGGTTCACGTCCCACGTGGGCACGTTCATGGACTTCATGCGCTTACCGAGCCTCTCAACCAGCGAGGACCGGGTCGCCTCGTCCGTCACGACCACGTGAATCATCTCCGCGTCACCGGGATCCTCCCGCATCGTCGCCGAGGTGGCGGCCAGATCGATGGACGCTCCGAAACTCGCCCTCCCGTCGGACCGCCGCCTCGCGAGGTACACCCCGGGTGATCCGTCCTCCGGGGAGTCATCGGACGCGGCGGTCGGCACACCGAGCTCGAGGCTGGCGAGCAGCGCGAGAACCTCGCGCATCGATTCCAAGGGCGGCGCGGAGGCGCGCTCCTCAGACCTCCGCCTCTCGTCTTCGCGCCTGCGATTGAGCGTGTTCGCGCGCCTCCCGGACGAGGAGCCCGGACCCGCGCGAGCCATCGCGACGGTGGCCCGAGCCATCGCGCGAGTCGATCGCATCGGAACTGCGACGCGCGGCGCGGTGATCGACACGGTGGACGACGCCATCGTCGGCGCGCTCCGAGCAGGCGCGGCACCGTTAAGTAATCGTCCTCGGCAGATACGGCACCGAGATGCGAGATCTCCTCCCTGGACTGCTGGACTGGAGAGGAGGGTCGAGCAGAGCGACTTCTCGGGTTCGTGAACCCAGGAAAGCCGTTCTCGAAAACCGTTCTCGTGATCTCGCGCGAAAGGACACGTCCCCGCGGGACTGCCGCTTCGACGCATTATCGGTCCCCCCTCGGCCGCTCACGATCTTTCCAAGTCGTTTCCTGATACGATGAGCTCCGGTGGACTCGGGGGCCTCAACAAGTCCCCCAACGGCGTCGTCCTCGGCTGCGTCCAGCTCCAACTGCCGGTGGTCAAGACGAAGGATGACTTGGCGAAGCAGACGAGCCGGATTGTCGAGATGGTCGGCAAGGCCCGGCGTAATCTGGGGACGATGGACCTGGTGATCTTCCCGGAGTACTCACTGCACGGCCTGTCGATGGACACAAACCCTGATATCATGTGCAGGCTCGACGGACCGGAGGTGCAGGCCTTCAAGGCGGCGTGCGTTGAGCACAAGATTTGGGGCTGCTTCTCGATCATGGAATACAACCCGGACGGTAACCCGTACAACACCGGGCTCGTCATCGACGACACCGGTAAGATCGTGCTGTACTACCGCAAACTCCACCCCTGGATCCCGGTGGAGCCGTGGGAGCCCGGCAACGTGGGCATACCCGTGTGCAATGGACCGAAGGGGTGCAAGCTCGCGCTCATCATCTGCCACGACGGCATGTTCCCCGAGATGGCCCGCGAATGCGCGTACAAGGGCGCCGAGATCATGATACGAACCGCCGGATACACCGCGCCGATTCGTAATTCGTGGAGATTCACGAACAAGGCGAACTCGTTCCAGAACCTGATGGTCACGGCGAACGTTTGCATGTGCGGGTCGGATGGAGATTTCGATTCCATGGGCGAGGGCATGATCGTCAACTTCGACGGCGAGGTCCTGAGCCACGGATACAGCGGCAGACCGGACGAAATAATCACCGCGGAGGTTCGTCCCGACCTCGTGCGCGAGGCGCGGATCCACTGGGGAGTGGAGAACAACATATACCAGTTTGGCCACCGCGGCTACGTCGCCGTCAAGGGCGGCGCCACCGACTGCCCCTACACATTCATGAAGGACCTCGTGGACGGCAAGTGGAACCTGCCGTGGGGCGAGGACGTGGTGCACAAAGACGGCACCGCGTTTGGGTTCGATCCTCCCACCAGGGTGTACAAGGGCGAGGAGCCGACGCCGGAGATGCCGTGAGGAGCGAGGCGAGGTCCCGCCGTTCCCGCTCCGGAAGATGATTTTTTAATGCCAATCAGCACGAAACTTTCGCACTGAATGCTCGCTTGGGGAAAAGCGCGGGAAGGATGACATTTTGGCTCGGCTTCGCGCGAAAAATTCTTACTCGACCTTCGTCCTTGGTAGAACTTGGTAGAACCGGCCAGTTCGGTAAGTTCGGCCTCCACTTTGGATACAACGCGAGCTCACTGCGCTCGCGCGCGGCGGACGGTCTGCGGGTCGGAACGCTTCGATAGTAGCTCGTGCGTAACCATCGGGTTGGACCCGCGGAATCGCGATTAGCGACGGGCTGACGTGTTATCTCGGGGAACGATCCGAGCAAGGTCCTGATTTTGCTCGTCGCGTCGGTTCAGCTTTGTGAAGCGCCCGCTGGATAAATTGGGCAAACCCTCACGGGGGCCCATGACCTCCGTCGATGCGCTCCGCGACGGGAGCTTCAGCCTGGGCGATTTCAGGGACACGAAGACCCTACACCTCCGAGCGGACGCGAGCGGTAACGTGCGATTGAACCAGTACGTCGTCATCAAGGACCTGGGTCAGGGCGCGTTTGGCAAGGTGAAGCTCTGCCTGAACACGCAGACCAACCGGCTGTGCGCGCTGAAGTGCATCAACCGCCGGTCGCTGCGACGCAAGTTCGGCGCGGCTCTGGCGCGCGGGGGCGCCGGCGGCGACGCGGGGCTGCAGCGAGAGATCGCCATCATGAAGAAGCTGGTCCATCCCAACGTGGTCCGCCTGTACGAGGTCATCGACGACGCGGTGGGGCAGTACATGTTCCTGGCGCTCGAGTACGTGCCGGGCGGGCCGGTGTACGACCCGGCGCGGTACGGAGGCGAGGGCATGGACGAGGAGCTGGCGCGACACTACTTCCGCGAGATATGCCGCGGGCTGGACTTCCTCCACGTCAACGGAGTGGTGCACCGGGACCTGAAGCCCGACAATCTGCTCAAGAAGACGGATGGCACGGTGAAGATATGCGACTTTGGCGTCTCCGAGCTGTTCGAATACGACGAAGCGGGCGGGGACGACCGGCGGGGCCGGGTTTCCCTGGACTACGTGACGACCACCGCGGGGACTCCCGCGTTCCAGGCTCCGGAGCTCATCGAGCTCAACGCGCGGGGCGGCGAAAGGTTCGGGAGGAGCTCGAGCGGCAAAGGCGCAAGGGGCAAGCCGAGCGACGTGTGGTCCCTCGGCGTTTGCCTGCACTACATGGTGTGCGGCAGCGTGCCCTTCAAGGGGGATACCACGGACGAAGTGTACCGGAACATCGTCGGGACCGAACCCGAGATGCCCGGCGAGATGAGCGGGGACCTGGTGGACCTCCTGACTCGGGTGCTGAACAAAAACCCGGATGAGAGGGCGACGCTGAAGGATATCATGTGCCACGCGTGGGTGACCAAGCGAGGTACGCTGCCCGCGGTCGACCCCACGCAGACGGCCACGGCCGAACCCACGGCTCGTGAACTCATGACCTCGATCGACACCGACGACAACGCGTTCAACGCCCAGTTGATCATCGAGGGCGAGTCGGTCGGATCCGTCAGGACATACGACAAGGGCGACTTACTCATGCAGCAGGGCGACGAGGGGACGGAGATGTTCGTGATCGAGAGCGGCAGGGTACAGATAAAGACGCGAAAGGACGGGTTCGCCCCCCGCGAGGATCTCACGCGGAAGAGCATCGACGAGGACTTTGACTTTGACATGTCCGACGACATCGTCGCGACGGCGATGATGAACAAGGAGGAAGCCGAGGCGGGAACCGGGAAGAGCTCCCCCGACGCCGACGGGGACGTCGGCAGTAACGGAAAGTCCAACAAAAGCAAAACTAAAGGCGTGTTCGCGTGCTGCTTCGGCGGAGGCGAGGCCGACGGCGGCACGTCGGCCGCGTTCTCCGTGCTGGCGAATCGGCGCACCTCCAGCCTCAACGTCGTCATTGCCGAGCGAGGCGCCGGCGACGTCATCGGAGAAATGTCCCTCCTCTCCGACGAGCCCACGTTGCGATCCGCGACGGTGAAGGCCTTGACGGACGTGAAGGTGAACGTGATAACCAAGGATGACCTCACGGCGTACTTTTCGAAGTCTCCGGAGATGCTCGAGGAGCTCAGGCTCGGCGCGGAGCAGCGCAGGACCGAGCTGCTGATGGGAACAACGCAGCACAGACTGGGATCGTACACCGGGCCGGTGTCTGCCGCGTCGACGCTCACGCTGCGAGAGAAGATAACGGGGTCTCGTAACAACTCGAGCGTGTTCGACTCCGGAATATTCGACACGAGAAGCTCTTTGGACAGCGCAGACTCCCGAAGGATGGCGACAGACGACAGCGGTGAAAGTTTTTACGAGCGAACCGAGACCCGGTGACTGACGCTCGACCGACGCCGACGATACGGGGTGCATGGCACTCCGCCCTCGTCGTAGAACACCGTAACATTATTATTAGTCCATTCATTCCCTAGCCTTGACGAAATCTCTGCGCTTGATGACCGTCACGACATCTCCGACACGAATCTTGGATCCCGGCTTGGCGTTGCAGCACAGGTTCCACCCGAAGAACACCTCGTCGCTCCACTCCGGCTTGTACGTGTCCGTCGAGAAACCGCACTCCCTACCGCTGCGAATCGCGTACAGAGTTCTCAGCGGATCCGCCTCCGGACCGCCCCTGACGCCGGTGGACTGATCCACCGTGGTCATCACGCAGCGCGAGCACGGCTTCACCAGGTCCGCCTCGACGCCCGTCTTGATCCGAACGCTCCGCCGCTTTCTCACCTCAACCCCGAGCTTCTTCTCCCACCCGGGCGACGCGCGATCGCGCGCCTCATCGTCGTCCACCACGCTCGTCGGCACCGCCGCGAGGTGAACCGAGGCACCCGGTTCGACGTCGAAGTCGTCGTCGTCACCGCGAGTCTTCGATTCCTTGTACACCCTCGGCGTGGTCACCACCGATTTGACCCCGCCGAAAACCACGCTCCCCCAGCCGTCCTCCGCGAAGGGCTCGATCAATGGCCCGTCCACGGTGACGTTGGGACGGAACCGTGTCATCGGCACGGGCGTCGCGAGCCGTTCGTTCAGCTCCCGAAGGCTCGCGTCCGACGCCAGCAAAATCGGGTATCCGTCGGAGAAGGCGCTCCCGGACTGGTATATATTGGGAGCGAACTCGTGGTCCACGCGTCGCCGCGGCTTGGACGTCAGACGGCGCCACCGGCTGAGGAAGGACCACGTCGTCTCGACGAGCGCGGCGGTCAGCGCGGTGGCGGCCAGGGACGGAGCCGGGGCGGCGGCGGCGCGAGCGAGGAGCGCGGAGCCCACCGCGGCGCCGGCTCCCATCGCGCCGGCGAGGACGTATCGGCGCGCCCTGCGCGAAGGGTCGCTCGCCCGGCGGGTCCTGGCCTTATGTTCGAGGGTCGCGAGGTCGTGGATGGACGCGGTGCGCCTGGCGGGGGCGGCGACGGCGGGCGGGAGCGCGCCGTCGCCCAGCCACCTCACGAGTCGGATGACGGACTCGGTCTTCCCGAGGTACCGGGTGAACCACTCGCTGGCCTCGGATCCCTCGTCCCCCGCCAGGCCCTCCCACTCCCACACCCCGACCTTGCACCTGGGCAGCGGGCTCGCCGGCGCGAGGGGCACCTCGAGCGCCTGCGGCATCCCCGGCGCGGTGATCGTCATCGCGGCGTCGGGCGGGAGGATCCCGTCCCACGACGGCGACAGAACCTCGGAGGGAAGCTTCACGCGCACGAGCGCGAGCTTGGGCTCCGTGCGCTGCGTCACGAACACGCTCGCCCTCGGTTTCGCCCGGCGCTTCTTCGGCGCCGGCGGGGGCGCGGGAGGGGTGCCGCCGTCGGTCTCGGCGGACTCCGAGGAGACTCGCGCCTCTTCTTCCGATCTCCTCGCCTTGGGCTTGCGACTCTCCACGAGCATCCACGCGCGGTCGTACATGAAGCCGGTCTCCGTCACCGTCACCGCGTCGACATCGATGCCGGCGCAGGACTTGACGGGGTAGATGGTCAGGCCGCTGACCCTGACGTCGCTCATGGCGTCCCTCGGGCGCGTCGATCGCTTTGCCCTTTTCCCGATATCCAGTTTCCGTCGAGATACGCCACAAACGCGCGCGCGCCCTCCGGCGATGAGGGTGACGCTGCGGTCGCTGCGGATCGGATGGTCCGCGATCCTCGACGTACCAGATAAGTGTTTGGTGGGCGAGCTGAGGGCGGAGGCGGCGAAGGCTGCGGGGATAGAGCCGGCCGGTCGGGCCAAGCTCGTCCTCCGCGGCGCCCCGCTGCAGGCAAGGGTGCCTGCCCTCTTCACCTGATGTCCCGACGACCGAGCTGACCGCCCCGACCCGTCCCCTTGGCATCCGCAGGACGACGCGCAGATCGCGCCGCTGAAACCCGGCGATACCATCCTCGTCAGCGCCCTGCACTCGGCTCCCAGCGGCGACCGAACCGGCGCGGCGGTCGACGTGACCCTGCCCGCGAGGATCAACCGCTCCGGGCTCTCGCCGAGGCAGCTGCGCGCGGTCCGGTTTCTGCAGTTCACGTGCGGGGTGCCCGAGCCCGTGATTCACGCCGCGATGAGGACGAAGAAGCGCACGCTGGCGACGCTCGCCGCGTGGTGCGTGGCGTGGTACTGGGCGATAAGGTGAGTGTCGCGGGCGTTCCTGGAGCTTCGCTCGGGCCATCGATCGATCATTTGGCTTTTTCCTTCGCGTCGTTGGCCGCCGCTGACCAGACGCCCCGTCTCCCGTTCCGCGCAGAGTTGAGTTCGGTGCCGTGTTTGTGATCGTGAGCGCCATGGTGGCCATGTTCACCGTCGGCCTGGGCACGCGTAAGGAGGGCGAGGCGAGCGCGTACTCGATATTCAACGGGTTCAACGAGCTGCCCGGAGCGTTCAACGCGGCTCGACTCGACGACCAGATGCGGAATCGAGGCGAGCAGGGACCGTACGTGGACTAATCTTAGCTATAGGTACATCACGTTCGTGCGAAACACGAATCTTAGCAGAGCACACGTGTTTCGTGCGCGATCGCCCTAAACCATGGACCGCGAGCGCGTCGGCGCACGCCTCGAGCCCCCGGCCGTCTCCGCGGCTGAACGATCCACATTCTCCAAATAATCCACATCCTCCGGGTCGGCGTCGGCACCGTCGACGGTGGCTCGCTCCGCCCCGTGCCCTCGTGCCCTCGCCGTGGCCCGTATCGCCGCGTCGTACCGCGCCGCATCCGCAACGAACTGCCGAGCCTCCTCCACGGTCCTGATCTGCGCGCCCATCGCCGCCTGGGACGCGGCGTAGGCCGAGTCCTTGTCGCTGTCCCTGTCGCCCGAGTCCCTCGTCGCGATGGGTGCCGCGGGGGAGCCGGGGCGGATCGGTGCGCCGGACTCCCTGGCGCGGACGATCCGGTCGGAGTACAATGCCTCTAGCCTGTCTTTGATCTCATCCCTGTGGAGCAGCGGAGGAGGGGAGGGGTCGTTCAGCCCGGGGTTGCTCGGGGCGACTCCCGCGCGTTCAGCTCGTGTGAAAATTACGGGAGGTTTGCGGGGTCCCACCTCCGCGCGCGCTTGCGGCGCACGTTGTAGTAGGAACACAACGTCCAGAACGCGCAGAGGAGGGCGACGGGCGTCACCACAAGAACTATGACGCCCTCGCCGCTCATGGTCCATCCTTCGGTTGTGCAGCGAGAGTGGTCATATCCGACGGAACCCCACGGGTGTTGACATGACTAGAACGAAGGTACGAAGGCAGATTATTTACCAACCAGGTGGGAGCTCGCTCCCCCACGACTCCCCCCCGGCGGTGAAGCCGCCGCGCAGGATGCGCCGCCCTCTCTCGTCGTAATCCGCCCCGGGCTCCACCGTCTCCCACCGCGCGAACTTCGCCACGACCGCGCCGGGGTACCGCCCACTCGCGAGGACCGAATCGATCGTCTCGTCGTCGACCAACCCGTACATCTTGCCCTCCGCCGGGAAGAGCGCTTCGCTCTTCATGAGGTACTTTGAAAACGGGCGAGTCGTCGGGTCGGTGGTTTGCGCCGGTTTCGCGGCGTCCGGTACCTTTGTCCTCAACTTCTTCTGCCGGCTCGCCGTCTTTGGATTCTCCGGGGACCACTCCTGGAACGCGAGGGTGAAGTCGTCGACCTTGACGTGCCAATTCCGGCCGTCTCCCGCTTTGGGGACCTGATCGCAGTCGAGGTTCGAGACCACGTCGTTGCACGCCGGTCCCCGG
>Ga0181573_10000132_pt1 | contig 72731 bp, 47 predicted proteins | sample 101ome_25_FD_148643 | JGI IMG/M metagenome (GOLD analysis project Ga0181573, IMG submission 148643) | Coastal salt marsh microbial communities from the Groves Creek Marsh, Skidaway Island, Georgia - 101409BT metaG (spades assembly) | ecosystem: Environmental > Aquatic > Marine > Intertidal zone...
GGAAAAGGAAATTCTCCCGCCACGATGTAACACCGCCATGCTTAAGAGCCGTCATGAAAATCAACTATCAAACGATCATCAAAGAATCAAACATTGTTGGTGAATCAAATTTCGGCCACCCGAGACCATCGACCATCTCTCCCCCTACTACTACTACTACTACTACTACTACGAGCTGAACTTCTTGCCGAGGCTGCCGTACACCAGCGAGTACACACAGGCGACGAGCACGACGCCGGCAAAGATGTTTCCGAGCGTCACCGGAATCAGGTTCTTGAAGATAAAGTCGCCCATGGTCACGTTGGCGCCGGCGAGAATGCCGAGGGGAACGAAGAACATGTTGGCGATGCAGTGCTCCAGTCCGACGGCCACAAACGCACTGACCGGTCCCAGGCACGCGATGAACTTACCGCCAAAGCTCTGGGCTGCGATCGACTGCCAGACGGCCAGGCAGACGAACCAGTTGGCCAGGATGGCCTTGACAAAGGTCTCCTTGAGGGGAGACGCCGTCTTGACGAGCGCGAATCCCTCGGACCCGTGGAACAGCGGCATGAGTCCCGTGTTGTAGAAGAGGAAGATACCGATGGCACATCCGATTGCGTTTCCGAGGTACGAGCACGTCCACGACTTGACGAGCTGCTTGACGGTCGCCTTCTTCTCGAGGACAGCCGTGGTCACCAGGGCAGTGTTTCCGGTGAACAGCTCGGCACCGCAGGTGAGGATCGCGAGCAGGGCGTACGGGAACCCGATGGCACCCATGATGTACTTCTGCAGTCCCGGGTTGCTGGCGCCGATGCCCATGCAGTTGGGCCCGACGGTCAGCAGCAGGGACCCCCCGAGCGACACGTAGCAGCCAGCGACCGCCCCCAGGATGATCGTCTTCCACCACGGCAGGCTCGCCTTGTACGCTCCCATATCGGATGCCTTGTTGTAGATCGCCGGCGCTGCCAAGACGCCGTTGGTCATCACCTCGCCGCTGACGGTGACGGCATTGGTGGCCGGCGCCGGGGTGTTGTCGACGGCACTGGCGAGCTCGACCGGGGTCGAGATGCCGCGGTTGGCACCTCCAGCCGGCCTGTCAAAGCTGGCCTTGAGCCGGAACGACGACCTCCTCGACGAGAGGGCTGCGTACGAAGTATGAAGTCGGCGTGAGTTCAAGGTATAGGCGAGGCGTCGGGAGCAGGACGGGCGACGACCCACGACCCACACGACTGTGGCACGTGCACGGCGGTCCGCGCGGGGAAGAGGCCCTCAGATCCCGGTGCCGCTTGGTTGTTGGCCTGAACGGGGGAGCCTGAATTTGTGGAAAGGAGTAGGAAGGATGCGTCGAACGTACCTGGCTGCTGGACGATCGCAGTCTTGATGACAAGCATCGTTGTGTATGTATTATTATTACTCGAATTGATGTGTAGGAAGAAGGAGGGAGGCGACAGGCCAGTCGCCGCTAAGCACCTACTACCCTAACCGCTGACCACGAAGACGCTCACGCTCTTGCCCATGACCACGCCGTCGCGCACGTCCACACCGCCGGTGGACACCTGGCCGGTGTACGAGTCGACGACGAGCTTCCATCCCGCCGTCGGGATTTCTCCCGGCAGGGTGACGGAGATCGGGCGAGCGTCAGGGTTGACGGCCACGTACAGCGAGCCAGCGTGGCACGAGACGAGGCGGCCGAGGAAGTGATCGGCGGGGCCTCCGTCTCCTTGTTGTTCACGTGCCCTCACGGCGTCGAGGGAAATCGTGTGGCCGGAGGGGCCGTGCCAGGTGCCGACCGAGCCGCTGTCCAGCACGTTTCCCAGGATGGGGCGGCAGGTCAGGCAGTCCCTGACAAAGTCGATCGTGTCGCCGGTCAACGCCTCGCTCGGGATGGAAGGCGTGCCGGAAGAGAAGAGGATGGACGCGAGGATAGCCCTCGAGACGGTGGAGGCGGTGGGCACGCCCTCGTCGATGCCGTCGGCGAGCATCATGGCGCGCACCGAGGCCGCGGTCGAGGCGACGGAGGCGGCGTCCCAGGCGTCCAGGGCGTTGATAGAGTGTCTGACGGGGCGTTTGGTCGACAGGCACCCCGGGAACCCGTGGAAAAAGGGCGAGAAGAGGTGGGGCCGTCCCGCGATCGAGGCTGCCACGGCCATCATGAGGTCTGCGTCCGGGGACAGAAAGTACCGCATCGCGGTGGCCTTTTGCCCGTTGCTCTCCATCCATCTGCCCCAGTGGGGGAATCCGCGCTCGCCCGAGCGGGGCAGCAGGGTCTCGTCGAAGGGCGCGGCGATGAGCGCCTTGGAGGAGAGCACGGGGTCGTGGGCCAGCGCGTCGGGGAGTGCGGGCGCGTCCATAACCACCTCGTCCATATTCTGCGTCATGGTTTCCGCGTACACGAACTCAAAGCCGTCCACGCCAAAGGCCAAGGCCCAGTGCCGCAGGGCGCGGACGACGTGCTCCTGGGCCACGGGGTTGCCGCAGTTGAAGACCCCATTCGCCCGGTAGTAGTTGGCGTTGTCGAGGCCCCTCCATGAGATAGGATTGGGCTCGGCGTCGGATCCCTCCGCCGTGAGCGTCAAGTCGATGGCGATGAGGACCCGGATGCCGACGGTGTGCAGGTTGTCGACCATGAGCTTGAACTCGTCCTCCGTGTCGCCCGAGGCGGCGAGACTGGGGTCCGGGGCAAAAAAGGACATGGCCCGGTTCGCAGTCAGGGCGTATGGGTGCCGGACGACGAGCGTCTTGATGCCCAGCATCAAAAAGTGCTGGGCAGCCTCGGCGATGCCGAGAAACGTGCCGGGGTGCTTGACGCCGTCGACGTCGTGACCAAACGTGGCTGGGTTCACGGAGAGCATCCCGAATCCTCCCACGCCCGGAGACGGGCGCGTCGCCCGCGAGGAGCCCGAGCACGTCGCCGACTCTGCGGGGACGCCGCTCAAGGCAACGACGTCCTCCCCGGTCCGGGTCTGGACCCGCGGGAAGGCCGACAGTTTGTCACAGGGCTCGAAGAATTCGATCCTGGACGCCTCTGGGTCGATCATGATCGAGTCGGGCGCCACGCGGGCGCCTTGCTCCCACCCAAGGTCGCCGTTGACTCGCCACCCGTACCCCAGAATGTCGCCAGTGTCCTTCGTGGCGGCGTGCCACACGGCGCCCGATCGGTTGACGACGGGATCGAGCGCGAATTCCTCCACCTTGACGTCGCCGGCGTCCGCTTCTCTCTCTTCCCGGACCAAGACCAGGCTGACGTACTCGCCGCCGCGGCACTCGACGGCAAAGTTGATCGTGCCATCCGCCATCAGCGACGGTCCCAGCCTGCCCGCGAAGCCTCGATCGACCCCAATTTGCACCGTGAAGTGCCCCCCTCGCGCCGGCGTCTCCACGTGCCAGTCGTCGCCCCGGCGGACGTGCAGCGCGTACGCAAACGTCAGTGGCGCCTTTGACGGGATCCGGAACTTGCCCACGTGCGTACCGCCCGCCGTCTCCGAGTCCAGCGGAGACATCGACGTACTCATCGCGCCCATGGCGTCGTCCATGGCCGTCACGGCACCCTCCGTCTCGATGGCCTTGGGGAACTGCCAGGCGTTTGGCGACGCCCTGTACACGCCCCACAGCACTCGGACCTCGTCGGCACCGGGCATCGAGGCGGCAATCGTGATATCAACGTGTCCATCGCCGTCGTGCCGGAAGGTGCTGACGAGGTTCTTGGCGCTCGAGTTGCTCGTCCGCAGCGTGCCAGGAAAGGCAGGCGTTCGATGAGCCTCTTGCGTCGCGCTCGCGCTCGCGCTCTTGGCGCCCGTTGCGACCGTGGCGCGCCTCTTCCGTGCGATCGGTGGATTCGTGCCAACGCGCGACCGTGATGGCCGTCCGTGTGCCGGAACCCAACCGGCGACATGGGACGGTTTCCCTATCTTCATTTGTTCGTGGGATTCGTTCCTCTGTCGTTTCTACGTCGATTCGTTCGTTCGTTACCTGCCTTCGCGTAAGATCAGATCAAGTTTTTCTTTGAGACGGAGGCGCTGCTCGCGAATCAGACCAGGTGCGCTCGAGCCCCACGGCGTCTTTGCCAAAATCGAAATCAGCCCCCGATCTTCCTCATCGTCGTCGCCGTCGACGTCGACGTCCATCAGCTCATCGTCGTCCCACGTGAGCATGGCCGTGTAGAGCTCTTCGGCGGCGACCGTGCGAACCCTCGGGTACTTTCTGCCCATCAGCGTCACGAGGCCCATGGCGGCCCGGGCGCGCGTCGACGGCCGCGCCCGGCGCGGGCAGGTCGGTCCCCCTGCAGACGCCGGCTCGTAATCGACGTCCTCGCCGGCCACGATGCCGAGGATCGATGCGGCTTTGCACAGCTTGGAGACGTCGGTGGATCCCTGGATCGCGTCGATGGTCGCGTCGACCGCGGCAGAGACGAAGTCGGCCTCCTCGATGAGGCCCGTCCGGGACAGAAGGAGGTCGGCAGTATGGACGAATGGCGCGGAGAGTCTCGCGCTCTTCGAATGTTCTGCCCAAAGCGACAGGAACAGGTCTCCGATCCGTGTGTCGGACACAGCGGAGACGAGGTGGTTCGCGGTGAGGTTGCGGAGATCCGCGTCCAGGCCACCGACGGCGTACACGGCGCCGAGCAGGATCTCTCGAGCCAGCGCGTCATCTGCGTCGACGTCTCCCAATGGCCTTTCTCCCTGTCTCACCGACCGCGTCGGCCGTCGCGAACGCCCAGAATATCCACGACAGCACGGGAGCATGCGGGCGGCGGCACGGCCGTCCAGGAGCTCATCGTCCGTGAGCGTCCGCACGGCCGTCTGCAGGACGAGCGGCGGATTGAGAGCGGAGATCGTCGTCGAGTTCTCGAAGAGTCGCCGCAGGCAGCGGCCCGCTGCCTCGCGCACCCTTCCGATGCGCTCGACGGTGAGGCGGGCGACTTTCGCCAGGAAGTTCGGAGCGCTCGAAGTCTTGATCTGCGCGAGCAGGTCGGGGCGGTTCGATGCTATCGAGAAGAGCAGTTCGACGCCTGCGACCGCCGCCGCTTCCCTCGCCCAGCTGCCGACGTCGCCGCGGTTGTCCGTGGAATAGTCCTCGAGCGCCACCAAGAGGGCGTCAAACGCCTGTCGGACCATCACAATCTCGCGCTCGCGTTCGCGTTCGGTCCCGCGCTCGTCCATGCCCGAGACAACATGCGGTATGGCACGGATGGCATTGACGCGGGTCTCGACGTCCCGGACTGCGACCTGCTCCTCGGGGTAGACGGCCGACGACACGGCATCAAAGATGACGCTCCGAAGATCACCGCGGCCCATCGCCCACTGAGGAAATGCTCCAAAGGCCAGAGCAGCTCCGCGACGCGCACCAAAGTGCAGGTCCGGGTGCATCTCCCCGGCGATGCTCGAGACGACTTCCACGAGGGGCACCGGGAACGCCTGGTCATCCGTGTGGGCGTCGAGCAGGGCCGAAAGCGCCCTGGACGCGTCGCTCTGGACGTCTTCGGCGGGATGTCGTAGATTCTCACGGCAGATGTCGTACATGCAGCGCAGCACCAGTCCCGCGTCGAAAGTCTGAACGGCCTGGCCGGTCTGGTCTGCCTGGCCGGCCTGGTCCAGCACGCCGCACACGCTCACGCTCCGGATCAGGCGGCACAGGGCCGATCGCATGTTCTCGCCGCCTGCCAGTGTGCTCGAAGACTGACTCGTTGGCGTGCTCTTCGATGACGATGACGCCGCGGATGACCAGCCCAACGTCCCAGCGAGACGGACGACCGCGGCGATGACGGCGTGCGCCACGTCCTCGTCCAGCCACCGTTGCTGTCGTCGTCGTCGTTGTCGTGGTTGCCCGGGCCCGGGTCCGCCCGTGGTCTTCTCAATAACCTCCTCAATGTTCTCTCCAGCAGCTTCGCAACCACCTCCTGTGCTCTCGAACACGGCGATCAGTATGCACGCCATGGCGACGGTGGCCCCGTGCGTCCGATCGAGCGACGTCGATTCCACGCACGTTTCGGCGAGACGCCTCACTGTGACGGCGCGATGAAACGGCACGTCGACGGACACAAGCCGCGCCAGGCCCTCGGCCGCGAGCTCGCGGACGGCCTTGTCCCAGTGCATCAGCTTGGACCCGACCAGGTGCTCGGCAAAAACGCCGTGGTATCCCTCGAACGCCGCGACCAACGGGGCCACGTCGACGTATGCTGCCGTCCGCAGGCTCACGGTAAAGAAGTCAGCCACTGTGAGAATGTCAATACCGTGGGGAAAGTCTCCGAGTCGGCCCACGCATTCCTGGAACGCGGCAGCCGCGGCACGCCGACAGTTGACCTCTCGGTCGTAACAGGCCGTCGTCATCAGCACGGGCGCCAGCGTGTGCAGCGCGGCGGCCATGTCGTCCCTGGACTGCGTCCTCGCCAGCGCCCAGCAGACATATGCGGCCGCGTCCCGCACGTTGGTCCCCACGCTCGTGTACCCCCGCCGCACGTCGTACTCGAGCCCGCCGCGGACCATGTGCACGAGGTCGTCGACCCGTCGGGACGCTATCAGCTCCCGGCGCGTTAGCTCTGCGACAGCCAGGCAGCCTCCGTGCCAGGCGTTCTCGCCAGTGGCCACGTCAGACAGGTTGCGCTCCAGGATGGAATCCAGCAGTTGGTCTGCAAACTCGGCATCGAGCTTGGCCGCCAGTCTCCCGACGCCCTTGGCCGCAGACCACCGCACGACCGTATCCCGATCGCTCAGTCCCGACAACAGAGACATCACAGCCGCTCCCAGCAGCTCCTCGACGCTCCCCTCCTCTAGGTTGACCTCGTCTGCCGTGATGAGCAGCGTCGCCCCCCGCTGAACGATTTTCATGCTGAGCTTGCGCACGAGCGGATTGCGCGTGCACTCTGCAGACCCATACAGGTCGACGGCCATGGGCACAAACCGAGTGACCATGTCCCGGATGGTCTCATCCTGCGACTTGCCAAACTTGAAGATGGTCGCCAGGGCCAGCGCCACGCCGGGGAGCAGGAACTGGCGCGAAAAGGCGGCAGTCTCCTCGTGGCTCGCCGTCAGGCGACCTTCGGCCCACGAGGCGAAGGAAAGCAGCGACCGGTCCATGTCGGGACGAGTGAGCAGCCGTCCCAGGCAGACTGCGAGGTGATGGGTGGGTAGGCACGTCGGTGGCGGGGCGAGTGCGTGAGAATACGTGGTCGAGGAGGGCAGTCGATGTGGAGGGCAATACCTCTGACGATAGAGACAGATATAGACGATAGAGACAGAGGCAGAAACCCGACCCCAAAACCCGATACCAAAGAACGTACCGGCGGCCATGTCCCGGCTCGTGCTCGCCGACCGCAGCAAGTCCTTGCACGTCCGCAAGAGGCCCGCAATCACGTCGTCGTCGTCGTTGTCGTCGTCGCTTTCAAATTGGTTGGTGCTTTTCGTCGCGGTAGAGCAGACCACCTCAAAGGCAAACGGCACCATGACCAGCTGCGAGCTCCACATCAGCAGCACGTACTGACACTCCCAACAGATCGGCAGGGACGAGGCCGAGAGCGAGGACGAAGGCGAGGAAAATGACGAGGACGCGGCAGACAGCGACACGTCATTTGCACCTCCGCCCCCCGCGTACCGATTCAGAAACCGCAGCACAGGCTCGACCGAAAACACGTCGCACGGCATAAACCGGAGCACCGTCTTGTACCCCCTGACCGACGCCACCTTCCACAGGAACCTCGACACATGGGACGCCAGCGATGTGGAAGCACGCACGTCGCGCACACCTTCGACCCCGTCCTTGCACGCCTCCAGCAGAACAGACGCCAGGCGTCCGACCACCCCCTCGAGCACCGGATCGAGCAACTGCGGCTGCTCCTGGTACGTCGAGACGATCTTGTCGAACCTCTCGTAGAGCGACTCGGACGCTGTCCGAGTCGTGGTTGCTCTCTCGTCGTCCTCCGCGGTCCCGTCGGGGCCAGCACGAGCTACGTCGTCGCAGCCCCCAGCCCGCAGAAAGCCCGCTTCTGACTCGATGATCCCGTCGAAGAAGTCCCTGTGCGCCGGAAGCATATGATCCCGCTGATCGGGGCACGCCTCGTGTCCGTGTTCGTGTTCGTCCATGTCGCCGCCTGTTGACCCACAGAATTCGAGCGCGCGCGCCGGTCCGCAGTCAAGTCGCAGTCAAGGAATCGCGCCCGCCAGCTCCCGCCGATCGCCTCGACAGATCAGACCGCACCGTACCAATGACAGCAAGCCACGATACGATACGCACCCCACCCGGTGAGTCACCGGAGACCCTTCGAATCGGTCAAAAAAGAATTCAAACAGATGACGTGACGTCCACATGACGCAGGCAGCGCGGGAAACGCAGCAGCGGCAGTCGTACTACCGTCCGCAAACCAATGTCCCTGATGCGGAGAATTTCTCATGCTTCGCGACGCTGGATGCGCACAAGGGCAGCGTCACCAGCATCAAATTTTCGCCAGCGGGGGGTGCGTCGAGGTTCGTGTCCGGCAGCGCCGATGCGACGGCGAGGCTGTGGGACACGGAGCGGGGTGCAGAAATAGCTGCCGTCGACTGTGGGTTCAAATCGGAAAGAGGGGCCGTCGCATGCGTCGACGTGAGCAAGGACGGGGCGACGCTGGTGACGTCGTCTGACGACTTCAACGCGAGGCTGTGGGACACGCGCGCGCCACATACCCCGGTGCAGGTGTTCCAGGGACACAAGCACGTGGTGTCGTCGTGTTCATTCGCGCCGAACGGGAACACGATCGCGACGGGGTCGTTCGATGAGACGGTCAAGCTGTGGGACCAGCGGATGGGGAAGTGCGATCACACCATTGCCGCCCATACGCAGCCGGTGACGTGTGTGCAGTTCTCTAAAGGCAGTGTTCGCCCCAACCTGGCGACCACATCAATGGACGGGACCTGTCGAATCTGGTCGAGCCACAGCCGCGAGTGCCTGCGGACCATCACTCCGCTGGACGCCTCGCAGGGCCTGGCTCCGGTGGCATCGGTGCGGTTTACGCCCAACAACCAGTACGTGCTCTTGAACAGCCTGCACAATAAGATCCTGCTCTTCGATCCCGTGATCAACAGCGGCACGGGGACGTCCACCGCGCCCGCCGGTGCGGCGGGCGCGACGGCCGACGCGGCCGTGCTTCCGGTATTGAAGAAATCATACGAGGGACACTTGAACACGAGAAGCAGTCTGCGGAGCGTGTTCATGACGAGGTGTAGCGACGGCGCCAAGCTGGTGCTGAGTGGGAGCGAGGACCACCACGTCTACGTGTGGAACTTGAACAGCCGGGATCTCGTGGGGGTGTTGCGAGGAAGGGACAAGGATACGACTGGCGGCGAAGGAGCGCAGGGTCACTCGGACGCGGTGGTGGGGATTGACGCCAGCGAAGTCGCCAGCATCGTCGTGACGGGGTCGAAGGACACCACGGTCAAGGTTTGGAAGCGAGACTGAAGGTTATATACATGTAGTGTATTCGAGGCCCTGGGGTCTATCAAGTCAGGGTATAGGGTATAGGGAATCATTCGTTCTCTCCTCTCTCCTCCCTGCCTCCTACCGGGCCTTCCAGATGAGCACCATGGTCGGCGCCGTGGGGGAGTTCAGGAGTTCGTAGCGGCTGGTCTTCCAGTGAACGGGCGACAATCCAGACGCGAACTCCCGGATCGCCTCGAACTCTTCCATGCCGCCCTCGTGGCCGGTGTAGCAGAGCATCGAGATGAGTCCGCCGTCACAGAGACACTCCAACGAGCCCTCGAGGCCGGCGATGGTCGACTCGATCTCCGTCTTGATCGTCTTGTCGCTGTTGGGAAGATATCCGGTGTTCCAGCAGATCAGGCTCGCCACGTTACTCCCGACGTGCTGCTGCATGTCGCCGTGCGAGCCTTGCACGTACTCGATGGACGGCCGCCGGTCGGGCGGGACGAGCGCTTCGATGCGCGCCTTGGTCGACTCGATCGCGGCGGCCTGGATGTCGATCGCGACGAGTCGGCCGGAAGGGCCGACCGTCTCTGCGAGGAAGGCTGCGTCGTGGCCGTTGCCGCACGTGGCGTCGACCACGGTGTCACCGGTGCGGACGAAACCCGACTGCCATATCGTGTGCGCCAATTCAGTCAATCGGACGCCTCTCCGTCCTGCTGCACAGACGACCTTGCCGATCATCATTATCACGACATGCGATGGCGGTCATCCAGTCTCGGGTTTGGGCCGGTCGATATCGTTTTCGTTTTTCGTTTGGTGGCCTCACTCTCGGTCCGTTCTGCGCCGTTCTTCGCCGACGACGGCTCTTGGCCTTCTTCGTGGTTGTAACTAGGCCAATTGCAAGCTGTGTGTAGCGCAGAGGCGCAGGCCAGCGCGAACAGGAGGATGAGCCCGCTGCCTCCACACAAGGTTATCACCGAGGGCCCCAACCTCGCGTCCGGTCGAAAGCTCGTGGTGCTCGTCGACGCATTCGACCAATCCAACTCCCTTCCAGACGAGTACTTCGAGAACCACGACGTGCTGCACGTGCTCACGCACGCACATGCCGATCATTACACGGGGCTCCAGCACGCCAGGTGGAGCGCCCCTGGCGGCCGGGGCAAGGTGTTGTGCAACGCAGTTACCGCCACGCTCGTCGAAGCGATCGTGGGCTTGCCGCGGGACATCCTCAGAGTCATCGACATGGACCAGCCTGTTGCTGTACATCCGAGCGTGACGTTGACGCTCATCGACGCGAATCACTGCCCCGGTGCATGCATGGCACTCTTAGAGTTCGCTTCAGGCCGTCGAGTCCTCCATACAGGCGATTTTAGGTACTCACGAAGCTTTCAAAGCGACGCGCAGTACGCGCCTCTTCAGCACGCCGTTAACAAAGGCCTCGATGACGTCTTTTTGGACACGACGTATTGCCACCCAAGGCACGATGTCATTCCTGACCGAGACGCTGCGCTCGAGGAGCTCGGACGGGCGTTTGACGCGCGGAATACTGGGCAGGACGAGGCCTCGTTGCATCTGATTGCGACGTATACGATCGGGAAGGAGCGGGTGATCGAAGAGATTGCTCGGCGTTTAGGCACGCCGATCGTCGTAGACGCACAGAAGCAAGCCCTCTTGCAGCTGTCGGGTCGCGACATGGCCTTGTACTCTACGGATGCAGGACCGACGACACCGCCGACGACGAGCGCGCGGGTTGTCAAATGGGGCACGCTCGGGGAGACGTGGCCTTACTTCAGGCCGAACTACACGGCCCCCGCCGAGCTCGCCAACTCGCTTGGATACAAAAAGGTGGTCGGCTGGGTGCCGACGGGGTGGGTTTCGGCGTCGCAGCAGCGGTCGTTCTCCAAAAGCCTGCTCGGCGTCGACGTCGAGATTGTGCTCGTGCCGTACAGCGAGCATTCATCGTTCGCTGAGCTGAAGGAGTTTGTCGGTTGGGTCAAGCCCAAGCACGTCGTGCCGACCGTCGGAGCAGAAGACGAGAAAGCAACGAGCAAGCTGCTGAAGCACTTCCGCCATCTCGTCGACGGCCAGGCGAGCAAGCAGGCGTTCATCTCCAAGATGACGCGGGCGCGAAACGGCTTGGGTGAAGCGGACGAGGCGGACGAGGCGGACGAGGCGGACGAGGCGGACGAGGCGGACGAGGCGGACGAGGCGGACGAGGCGGACGAGGCGGAGAACGGGGAGCCGGAGGGCGAGGGCGACGTCATCGAGCTACTGGATGATGCCGATGACGCCTCGACCGCGACCGACACCGCCTCGGGGACTGATGACGACGTCGTCATCATCGAGGAGACGACGTCGCGGAAAAAGACGGCCAAGAAGCAGGCGAGCATCAAGCGATACGGAACCTTCTCCGTCGCATCGCCGTCGCCACAGAAAAGGAACAAGGAGGAGACCCCGAAGAAGAAGACGCCAGCGGCTCCCCCGTTGCACCCTCCGGTGTCGCCTCGCGTGCCTTTCTCGTTCTCGATCGCGTCCCCCACCAAAGCGGGCGCGGTCGAGATGATCTCCCGGCCGCTGCTGCAAAAGGCCTCGGCCGCGGAGTATGACCCAAAGAGCGTCGAAGACAGGGGTTTCAAGGGCGTGGTGACTCCCTACGCGTTCCTGGCCGAGGCGATGCAGCTGATGGAGCTCGATTCGAGCCGCCTCGCCAAGGAGCAGATTTTGGTCAACGTTTTTAGGACGATTCTGGCGACGAGCGAGTCGGACCTCCAGCCGAGCATCTATATGTTGCTTGGGCGGGTCGCCGACGAGCAGGACGGCATCGAGCTGAACATCGGAGGCGCGACGCTCAATCGCTGTCTCTCCGAAGCGGTCGGCGTGTCGGTCGACCGCATCAAGAAGACGTATCGGGAAGTCGGCGACCTCGGGACGGTGGCGTCGACCCTCAAGGGGGCGCAAACTGTGTTGATGGCACCCCAGCCCAAGTCCGTGGCGTTCGTCTTCGGGGTCTTCAGAGAGATTGCCGCGACGACGGGTAAGGGGAGCCATCAGACCAAGCGAAAGCTGATCACCAAGGTCCTGCGGTGTTGTACGAGCGCAGCTGAGACCAAATTTGTGGTGCGCGGCTTCCTGGGGAACATGCGGATCGGCGCCAACTGGCGTTCGATCTTCCTCGCCCTCGGCAAGGCCATGGCGATCCATCGCTGCGACGCTCGGGATCTCGTTCCGACGGACGACGAGCTCAACGACGCCGCGAACCGCGTCTGTGCCAACTACTGTCGCTGTCCATCCGTCAGTCGGTGCTGTACCGCGGAGCTTGCTGGCGACGAGAGAGCGACCCTTGGACTCACGCTCCACGTCCCGTTCAAACCGATGCTTGCCAAACCGGCAGGCAAGGGCGTCTCCGATGCTGTGGAGACTATCGGGAAGCAGTTCGCGTCGGACGTGCTGGTCGAGCACAAGTACGACGGGATGCGGGCCCTCATCCACATCGACGTCCCGTCTCGCAAGATAACCGTGTTTTCACGCAACGCCGAGAACCGGACGGATACCTTCGGGGATGATCTGCTCGTCCCGCTCCTTCAAGCCCTCTCCGGCGTCGAAGACGCCATCTTCGACGCAGAAGTTGTCGCCCTCGCCGCCGACGGATCCATCGACAGTTTTCAAAAATTGGCCGCCAAGGCTTCGAACAACTGCTCCGTGGGCGTCAAGATCTTCGACCTGCTCCACGTCAACGGCGAGTCGTTGCTCGACACGCCGCTGGCTCAACGCCGGGAGCGGCTAACCGAGGTGGTCAAGCCCAACAACACCAGCCGCGCCATCGGCTTTGCCGCGTCCACCGTTGTCTCCGTCGCCGAGCTCACCGCCGAGTCCCTGCGCGAGATGCTCGTGGCCGCGCTGGCGTCGAAGTCCGAGGGTCTGATGCTCAAAGATCTCAGCCGTCGATACGAATGCATGCAACGCACGTCGTCCTGGCTCAAGCTGAAGAAGGACTATTGTGAGGATGACGCGAGCCTGGCCGACTCGATCGACGTCCGCGTCATCGGGGCGTGGTGGGGCAACGGCCGGAAAGCCGGGTGGTATTCGCCGTTCCTCGTCGCCGTCTACGACGACGACACAGAGACGTGGCAGTCGCTATGCAGGGTCATGTCAGGCTTCAGCGACGTGTTCTACAAGTCGGCCACTGAACGGCTCGGAAAAAAGGTCGTCGAGGATAAGCCGTTCGAGTACGAGACCGGGGAGACGCCGCCGGTCTGGTTCGACAGCGACGAGGTCTGGGAGATCAGAGGGGCAGACCTGCAGCTCTCCCCGGTCCACCGCGTCGGCATGGGCATCGTCGACGAGGCGCGCGGCCTCGGCCTTCGGTTCCCCCGCTTCGTCGGCCTCCGGGACGACAAGACTCTGGACGACGTCACCCGAGCCGAGGACGTCGCTGCGCTGTTCTGATCGACCTTACATCACCGATACATGGCCTCGTTCTTCAGATTCGCCCGAATGCTCGGCTCCCAGCGATCGCCATTCGCCAGCAACTTCTCTTTATCGTACAGTAGCTCCTCCCGCGTTTCGGTCGCATACTCGTAGTTGGTGGTCTCCACGATCGCGTCCACAGGACAGGCCTCCTGGCACAACCCACAATAGATGCACTTGGTCATGTCGATGTCGTACCGCACCGTCCTCCTCGACCCGTCCTCCCGCTCCTCCGTCTCGATTGTAATGGCCTGTGCCGGACAGATCGCCTCGCACAGCTTGCACGCAATGCATCGCTCCTCCCCGCTCGGATACCTCCGCAGCGCGTGCTCCCCGCGGAACCGCGGCGACAACGGCGCCTTCTCGAACGGATAGTTCAGCGTCACCTTGGGCTCGAAGAACACCTTGAGCGTCAGCGCCAGCCCACGCACCAGGTCGGTCAGGAACAGCGTCTGCGCAGACTCGTCCAGCACGGATGCGAAGTCCTTCGGTGGCTGTTTCTGGCTCGTCTGGAACTCTGCCTTGGACATCGCCGGACCATCGTCAAGAGAACGCTGTCCTGGATCCTCTTTGGGGCCCGGGAGCCCCACGCCATAGCCTCGCGCCGAGATGTTCGACGATGAAACGGGCGCGAGCGATTCGGCATTCAACAGTCCCGCGGAAGTGCCCGCCCGTTCCAGCAGTTTCCCCAAGCCGCGAAGGCTCCGGGAGGTCCTCGCCCTCGATATGGCGCTGCTCATCGTGGCAAAGCGGCGTTCTCGGCGTTCACCTTCTCGTCAGAACAAAAATTCTGATTTCGATGCCAGTCGTCCGCACTGATTGAGCCGGCGGGTGCGACAACGAGCGACGTTCTTCGTTCAGTCTCGCGCGATGAGGGTCCCGGTCCCTGTCCCGGTCCCGGTCGTCGCGGTCGTCGCGGTCGTCGCGGTCGGGGGGACGACGTCAACGTCGCTCGAAGCCACGCTGCTCGAACGCTACCATCCGAAGAAGACCAGGGCCGCGCTGACAAAGCTGGCGAAGCGCGTGGAACTCGGGCTCGAAGGGGGAGGAGGAGGAGGAGGAGGAGGAGGAGGAGGAGAACCGTCCGGCGCCATCATCACCACGCCGACGGCCGTCCTTTCCGGGATCGAGGCCAAGCTCGACCTCCTCGACAGCCTGAAGTTTGGTCTCGGCTACACGGTCCTTCAGCGGTATCCTGTGGAGTTTCTGGACGAGTCGGCGCTCGAGCTTTGGAGCATCATGGCGGCCGTGCTGTTCACCACGGGGTTCTCGCCCGAGTCGATCGGGGCGCTGTTCCAGAAAAACCCTTGTCTCTTCGCGAGCGCGGTGCGGTCTCCAGAGAATGTGAAGGAGCTGTTCGAATGGCTGCGGGAGCAAGGCATCGTGGAGACGGACGCGCTGCGGGTGGTGAATCGGTTCCCGCTCATCCTGCAGGCGGACGTCAGGTCGTGTCTGGAGCCGCGGCTGGCGTACCTCGCGGGCGAGCTGGAGATGCCGCGGGAAGAGGTGGCAAAGTCGATCGTGCGGCATCCGGAGCTGCTTTCGGTGGAGTCGGCGTGGGTGCAGACGCGGGTGTCGTACTATCGGCAGCAGTTGGGCCTGGGGGCGGAGGACGTGCGGGCGTTGTTCCGCCGGCAGCCGTCGGCCTTCGCGGTCGACGTCGAGCGGTATCTCGTGCCGATGACGGCCATCATGCGGGAATACTTCGGGAATCCTCCGTCTTCGTCTTCGTCTTCCTTGTCGACAGCCGTGGTCAAGTCCGGGCTGCTGTCGAGGAGCGTGGATACGGTCCGAGCGCGGATACGGGCCTGGAACGAGCTTGGTATGAGCAAGGAAGACCTTCGGGTGGCGCTAAGACGCTTCCCACGGCTCCTCTGTTATCCCGTAGACCGGGACCCCAAGTACACCGACAAGCTGGCGTTTCTGAAGGCCGAGCTCGGGGTCGACGTGCCAGCGGCCGTCCGGTCGTTTCCGGCGGTGGTTAGCTACTCGCTCGACCGGCGGATACGACCCCGGATTCTGGGGATTAAGAAGCTGACGGGCAAGGCGCCGGCGCTGCAGCAACTCGCCATGACAGAGGCCGCCTTCCTGAAGAAGCACGGCGTGGAGCCGAGCGCGTACGCCGCGTTCTTGAATGAAAAACTATGACATTGACTCGGGTTTTACATCCACATTCACATCCATCATCCCCGCTTTTTGCGGTGCTGCAAGGCAGCGGCGATCGTCAGTTGCTTGGCAAACTTGCGCTTCTCCGACCCGCTGCTGGGGCCCTCGAGCAGCACGTTCCGCACCCGCAGCGGCGTCCTGAAGTCGCCGTCATTGTCCGCGGGAGCCGTGTTCCCGGCCCGCGCCTCTTCGGTCCGGCCTTCCTCCTCGACCTCGACCTCGACCTCTGTCGTCGCCGCACCCGCTGTCGCCCTGTCCATCACGTCCATTCCATCCACCCGGTCCATCACATCGGCCATCCCCGCCCGCACCGCCTCGCGCCGGCGCGCCTCGTTCATCGCTCGCTCCTGCAACACCGCGTACGGGTCGTACGCTTGGACCACCTCCTTGGGCTGAATGCCCGACGTGTCGACCCGCCAAAACTTGGCCACGTGGTCGTCACCGGCCGTCATGATCTGACAGATGTCGCTCGGATTCCACGCCACCGTCGTCAGCTCCCGCGCATGGCCCTGCAACACGACCGGGTTCGTTCCGACCTTATCCTGCATGCTCCAGATGTACGCGTTGCTGTCGCTTGACCCCGAGATGATGTGCGTGCCGTCCGGGCTGAAGGACGACTTCACGTAGAACGAGTCGATCAAGTTGCCCCCGAACCACTGACACGGCCCGTGATCCGGGTGGCCCACGTCGAAGACGAGATGCTGGCCGCCGATGTAGCTGGCCAACAGCCTCGACCCGTCGGGGTGCAGCGACAGCGACGTCACCCCGCGCACCCGCTGGCTCAGCGGCGGCTGCCGCATGGAAGCCACGTGGTGGATCGATCTCTTCTCGTTGGCCTGGAAGAGCGCATCCGACAGTGCCTCCGACTGGTCCCCCAGCGGCTGCTGTGTGACGACCGGGTCGGCCGTGTACCTGAGGTCCCACAGCTTGATCCGCCCGTCCTGACCGCCCGACGCCAGCACCGTGCTGTTGTCGCCCTTGAGGAAGCACAGCGAGGTGACGCCCGATCGGGCGTAGCCAAACTTGGGCGCCTTCTGGCCCTTGCCCGGCGTGCCCGCCACGGTCGAGTGCGCGCCGTCGAGCTTCAAGACGGGCCTGTGGGCCGTCTGCGCGTCTTCCCCTCTGCCTGTCCTCCCCTCGCCGACCGAGCCCCGGGTCATGATCCCGCTCCCCTGCCTCACGCGGACGTCGTGAACGTACAGATCGCCGTCCCGGCCGGCGCTGGAAAAGACGTTGTGGTTGTCCGACTTGACAGACAGGGCTTTGGCCGACGCCCTGCCGGAATGGAACGTCGCGATGCGGCTCGCGTAGCCGGTGTCCCAGAGAGAGAGCTTGGTGTCTCCAGACGCACAGTACATCCACCGGTCGTCGTTGGCCCACTCGAGATCGAACACGGCATTCTTATGGGCGCGCCACTGGCCGAGCGGGCGATTGGGGTCAGACGAGTCCCCCAGCGAGCACGGCACCGTGTCCGTCACCCTGATGATGGACACATACCCTTCCTCGTCGCCCAGCGCAACCATGTCCTTGTACCGCACCCTCCCCGACGAAAACTTCATGACAAACACCGGCGAGGTGACGTGCCCCTGGGCGTCGCAGAGAATGGTCCCCTTGCCGGCCGCGTTCTCTGGCCCGCACGAGAAGTGGTTGAGCATCTTCGTGTACGGCGGCGTGCTGCACGACGCACCGCCCAGCTGACGCGTCAGCACGTAGTCGAACATCGTCCCGGGCCCCGCTCGGTGCCCCGTGTTGGACCAAGGCACACGGCCGGAGGGCGAGGCCGGCTGACCCTCTGCAGCCGCTGCCCCACGCATCGGCGTCTCCATGTCGTATCAACTGTCGTCGCCGTCGCCGTCGTCGTGCGCTGCCGTCGCGGTCGAGTTTTGAAGAAGCGATCTGATTTTTCGAAATTTTCAAATTTCGATGCGAAGGTTTGAATGCAGCTGTTCGCAATGTTTCTGGCTGTTGGCAGTCTCTATTCGAGCTATTCGGATGTCGAGACCCGAGACCCTCGAATAGCTCGAAAGTTCACAATTTGAACCCACGGTCGATCGATCGAGCGAGAAGAAATCAGAGCAGGTCGCGCTGCGGCTCAACGTGCGACTCGACGTGTGCATTCGAGCCGTCCACCTCGCTTCCCCTGACTTGGAGGAGGTCGGAGAGGACCACGGCTCGCATCTCCCCGTTCTCGAACCAGCGCTGGTACTTTGACTTCACGGCCCGGGAGCTGTCTCCACCGAACGAGAGGAGCGTGAACCACAAAAAGGCCGAGTGGGTCACGACGGCGACTTCCCTCTCTGGCTGCGCCATGACCCATTGCAAAAACTGGAGGCCTCGGGCCACGACCGACCCCTCGGTCTCGGCCGCGCCCTCGACCCACTGCGTGTCGGTGTCTCCGACCAGGCCAAAGTCGAACCCCGGGAACTCTCGCTGCAGTGTCTCCCTTTCCCGAAGCGCGTCGCAGTTGCTCGGCCCGCATCGCTCTCGACAGAGCTCGTGCGCGACGTATCGTATGCCCGAGTAGGCGTAGGACGCCGCGTGCGCCGCCCGGACGTCCTCGATCCCAGTCTGTGCCTCCATCAGGACGCCTCCCACGCCGTCGGCGCTCGACTCGGGGCACCCAAACGCGCCCACGGCCGTCTCGAGCGCGCGCGTGAGCGGGGAGCTCACCACGAGCTGAGGACACGCACGAATCGCGTGCGCCTGTGTCCAACCGAGCTCCTGGCGAACGAGCGAGCGAAGCGCTTGGCGCGAGTGAGAGAGTCGGGGCGTGCGAGCGCACGCGGGACGAGATCTACTACACACCGTCAGCCGCGAGTCCAGGTTGCAGATGCCGACGTTGTGGTAGCCCTCCCCGTGCCGTATGAGGTAGAGGGTCTTTGTCTGACTCGACGGGACCACCGACAGCAGTGTCGTCGCCTGGTGAACGGGTTCGTCCGCATCGTCAAACGCGTCGTCGAACTTGAGTCTGAGCTTGGCCTGACGAACGAGCGAAGGAGCGAAGGAGCGAAGGGGCGAACGAGCGAAGCGCGTGGCGCGAGTGAGAGAGTGCGAGAGAGAGTGAGCGAGCGCACGTCAGTCGAGATCAATGCCCACCGCCTCGCGGATGTAGTCGCTGCAGCCCTTGAGGCAGAGCTTGTCCGGGTTGGCGTCGAGCTCCTTGCGGAGGAACTCGAGGAACTGGATGTTGAGTTTTGTCACGCTTGCGAGAAACTTGTCACTCGGGTTGGGCGTCGGAGCCATCGAGGAGAAGACAACCAGAAGCTCTCGTTTCCTCCGCCTCTTCGTCTCGGATTGAAGATTCGACGCTCCAGGACAGTCAAGTTGTCGGCTACGAATGCATACGCAGAGCAGTGGAGCTCCACCTCATGAGGTTCTTGATCAAGAACGAGTCCCAAATTTGCAGTGGAAGGAGAGCCGGTCGTTCAGATCTAGATCTGAACGAAGATCTTCGTCAGGAGAAGAAACTTGAAACTTGAGCACGACACGAGTTCGTCATCATCAATCCTTGTCTGGATTGGACGCCGCCCGCTTCGCGGCCTCCAACGCGGCCGTCTTGGTGTCCTCCGCCTTCTGCTTGCGGTACTCGAACGCCTTTTGCAGCGCTGCCTTGACCCGCGGGTTCCCCTGCGTGCTGTTGATGTTGGTGATGTTGGGCATCCTATCCTTGTCCTTGTCCTTGTCCCTGACGCTCTTGTCCTGTCTATACTGGGCCGCTGCCTGCAGTTTCGAGGCCTGCTCGGACATCTCCTCGACGCTCTTCCTGTTGGCGTTCTGCTTTTGGGCCACCCCGCTGCCCGTGGTGTCGGCGAGCTTGGCGTTGTCCAGCTTGCGGCGCAGCAGGTGGGTCTGCGTGAAAAGTCGCTCCCGCAGGAGCACGTACCGCTTGTACCTGGTGACGAGCCACGAGATGCCCGTCCGCTCGACGTCTCCCATGCTCGGCTTCCGGCCGTGGCGGTTGATGAAGGCGTCGTTCCAGGGCGACAGCTCGTCCTGCAGTGCGCGGTATTCTCGAAGCTCTGCCTTGAACTCTCCCAGGACTTGCGACGTCGCCAGTCGCTTGGCAGAGTTGGCCTGGCGCTTTCCGACGTTGGTCAGGTCCGAGTCGTCGTCGCTGGACTCCATGTCGTAGACCGACTCGACCGCGTTGAGCACGCGGATGGCCGCGTGCCGTTTTCGCATGGCCGCCGCGATCTTCGCGCGGTGCTCTTGCGTCTTGGGCACCCCCTGGAGCTTCTCCGAGACCTTTCGGCATGCCGCATCGTCCAACGTCTTGCCCTTGTGTGACTCTGACATCTTCCGCCGCGTCTCCCTGCTCACGCTGTGGTTCATCTTGGCCTCGCTCATTTTCTTTCTCGTCGCCTCTGATGGCGACATGCCTTTGTTCCACGCCTCCTTGCCTCTCAGGGACGATTCGACAGAGCTCCGGTACTCGGGGTCCTGCCACTTGTCCACCATGGCCCGGCTCACCTTTTCCCGCACGTCCTCCCGGATCGGCACCCCCTTGTTCCAGGCCGTCCGCTTCGGCGTAGCGCTCCCCTTGCCTGCCTCCGAATCGCCCACGTCCGAGTCGCCCGGTCTTCCGGCGTAGCGTGATACGGACGAACGCGGCGACGCCGAAGACAGCCTCATGACCAGCACGTCGGGTATTCTATGCAGTACGGGACGCTTGCTGGCCAATGGGCCTGCAGCGACAGCGGCTGGCGGATTTTTCATTCTCCAGCGACCGATTCGACTTCGACTAGCACATGTCGTCGCGTTCCTTGATCAATGCATTCGCTGTCGTATCGTATGGTCGTGTGGTTGTCGTCCAAATGTTCACGTTTTACTCTGAACTCAATGCAAAACGCAAAACGCAAAACGACAGAGCCCTCGAGGGTCCGGACGACACAACGGCACCCTGTCATGACAGTTGATCAACTCGAATCAACTCGAATAGTCGAGCCGGGGTTCCTCCAGCGCCGTGTCCATCCACGCCAGCCGGTCCATCAGCCAGGACTCGAGCCTTGCCGTGGCGTTGGTCCACGTCTCTATCGTGGCGGGGCCGAGGTCGTTGCCGAGCACCTCGCTGTACGTCTCGTAGTTCCTCTCCGCGGGCCCCCCCTGCAGCTGACCGATGCCGTCGTCGTACAGCGCCTGGATCGCGGCGTCCGACCACGGCCCGGCGCGGAGCTCGGCCCAGACATCGGCGGTCGCCTGGCGGAACGCCGGGTCCTTCCACATGCGGCGGTACCAGAACGAGATGCCGTCCGTGGGGTCGGCGATGCAACGCTCCGGGTCCTCGCAGATCAAGAACCGGAAGCCCTCCGGCGAGATGGCGCTCCCGCCGGCGACGCCTGGCCCGCTGGCGCCCTCCTCCCAGTACCCCTCGATGGGGTAGCCGCAGCACATGCCAAACGCCTCGTTGTAGTCCCACATCGGCCCCGCCGCCAGCGGCTTGTCCTGGTCCTTGTGCAAGTACGTGCTACCGCGGTAGCCGTCCGGGTTCTTGGTCAGTTCGACGGCCAGCATGTACCGGATGAACGAGTCGGTGTCGATGTAGGCCGTGTACTTCCTGTTCTCCGGCTGGCGCAGCCAGTCCTCGGCCATGAGCGCCTGCATGAACTGGTTCAAGTAGTCGGTCAGGTAGCTGCGCTGGACATCGGTCGGCTGGCCGGGCTCGATGATGACAAACGGCTGGTCCATGCCCCAGTAGGTGTACGGACCCACCGTGACCTCGTCCCAGGCATAGTTATCGTTGTCGTACTTGAACAAGTATCCTCCGGTAGGATTCTCGTCGGTGATGTTCTTCTCGAGACCCACGCGGTCGGCATCGGGTTTCTCGACCGCCAAGTAGACCCCGCGGTAGTCGTCGATGGAGAGCGGCTGGTCGTCCTCGACGGAGAACACCTCAATATACTGGGTGTCGGGCGCAAACTCCCCCGACGCGCGCCCGATGTTGTACGCCATGTAGTTGAACATCATCGACCTGTCCGCTTCGCCGGGCCCGTAGAGGATGAACTTGCGCTCCTTGTCAAATCCGAGGAACGGAAAGTTCACCTTCTCCCCGTTCTCGTCCTGCAGCTTGATCTTGAACTGCGTCTTCTCGAAGTCGGCACTCGAGTTGCCGCGCCCGGCAATCTCGGCGCGGCCGTCGTAGTCCTCGATGTCCTTCTCGGCGGCGAGCCCAGCTGGCGTGCAGGTGCACAGGTTGACCTCCTGGTACTCGTCATAGACGATCTCCGTGCCGGAGATGGACTCGACGATCACCACCGGCAGCGTGGATGAGAAGTTGATCGCGTCGAGTTTCGCGCAGCAGCTCGACTTGGTCTCGGTGGTCGTTTGCCCATGCACAAGAGCGACATGGCTGACGAGTGGAGCGCCCGCGAGCAGCCCACCGAGGATCGCCCTGCGCTGCGTTCGCGAACCGTGCCTCATGCCAAAGGTATCTATATTTGGATTATGCAATGCAATGGGGGTGGTGATGATGATGGCAGCATTGTTGTTGTTGGCTCGCCGCGTTGTTGGCCTGGCCTCTCGGAACTTGGACCGAGGGTGGGCTCCACCGAACCGAATTGAAATGTTTCGTCGTTCGTCTCCACGGCCCATCGAGCGAACGATATGACCTATTGATGACCTGTCGATGCCAGCATGACGACCCGTACGAGTCTGCCGGACTCGCTCGCCCCGCCCCGGCCCGAATCGGCTCAATCTCACAGGAACGACCAGTCGTCCCCGTCGTCGTCGCCAACCCACCCCGCGTCTCTTTCTTCTTCTCTGGACCGACCGCCCGCAGGCCCGTCTCCCTTTCCACCAAACACCACCCCGGCCGATCCCGTCTGCAAGACGGTCGTCAGGCCGGGCAAGGGCCCCGTCGTCCCGCTCCACGCGACCTGTCTGGTCCGATACGCCGGCCGGGTCCTGTCGACGGGCGAGATCTTCGTCGATTCCACCGATCCGACGTCAAGGGACCAGACGGACGGCGACCTGGCCCAGATCGTGGCTGGACGGGACGCCGTGAGGAAAAACAGGGGCCTGTACCAGCTGGTCGGGACCATGCGCAAGGGCGAGGTGTGCGAGGCGTTTGTGCACTCGTCTGCGGGCTACGGGGACGAGGGGAGCTTCAGTTTTCCCTCGGTGCCGCCCAAGGCCGACCTGTCGTACGTGGTCGAGCTCGTCGACTTTGAGCCGCCGCAGAACGGGACGCGGGACGGGTTCATGACGTACGAGGAGCGGCTGGAGGCGGCCAAGCGGCGCCGGGTGCAGGGCAACGAGGCGTTTTCGAGGGCAGCGACCCGTCAAGACGAAGATGGCATGGACAAGAACGGGACGAACGACCAGAACGATCAGAACGATCAGAGCGACTGTGGTGGACCTCTCCCCTCGGCGTTGGCAGCCTACAAGTCGGCGTTGGCCTTCTTGGATGACGACTTCATGATGCAGTTATACGACTTCCACTACGAGAAGGCGATGGAAGAGAAGAAGACGGTGATGCTCAACATGGCGGCGTGCTACCTGAAGCTCGACCGGCACAGGGAGGCGGCCGACATGGCGTCCATGGTGCTCGCGGTCGACGCCAAGAATGCCAAGGCGCTGTACAGGCGTGGCGTGGCTCGGCGGCGCTTGGGACAGACGGCCGGTGCTCTCGAGGACCTGGAGCGAGCGATGAAGCTTCAAGAGGGCGCGCCCGACGCGGGCGTCCTGCGGGAGATTGCGCTGGTCAAGGGCGAGCGGCGGCGGGAGGACAAGGCAGCGGGCGAGCTGTACAAGAACATGATGGCCAAAGTCGTGGCTATCGACGATGATCGTGAAGACGACGGTGATCGTGAAGACGACGGCGATCGTGACGGTCACGACCGTCGCAGAGACGGTGGTAGGGAACCGACGGCCTCGGCAAAGACGTCCGAGACGGCGACCCGCGGACCGACGGGCGTTTCAGCCGCCGTCGTCGCCTTCATCCTCCAGCTCTGGACGGTGCTGCTGGGTCTGTTCCGCGGACCGTCGCGTCGGTGAGCTTTTTCCTCCGACCCACCAACGGCGGCATGGGCGAGCGGCGTGAGGTGGAGAATTGAGGTCGTTGGCGACCTAGCGGGCGAGACCCTTGCTACCGCCGGACACCCTATTTGATTATCACTCCCCTCTCATACACTGTAGATCCATTAACCATGGGACGCAGTCGTCAAGTCGCTCGTATCGGCTCGCTGTTGAGGCGAGTTGAATTGTCCGAGGGGGCGACATCCTCCTCCGTCCAGGGAGGGTCTCGCCTCTTCTCGAGCTCCAAGTCGAGCTCCGTGCTGGCATCTGTCCGCGATGCGCTGGCCAGACCAGCCACGACCGCAGGTATGTATGGCAACATCGTAGTAGTCATTTGAACTCAGATTGGCAATCGCGCCCTCTGGCCGGGCCCTCGCCGGTCCTCGGCCGTTGCTACGGGCTCAAATTGTCGCTGGTCTGCGATGGGACCGCGCGAGCGTCCATTCCCGGCCCTATTGGTGATTTGACCGGGTGGTGGGAGGTCTTTCCCGCATTTGCGGTTGCCCGCACAGCGTCGACGACGCGCTCCGAACACGACGACTCACCGCCGACCTCGACAATCACACACCGATGCAGGCATTTTCCCGACCTCGTCGTCCATGTCCAACCCGATGGCGTACGCGTCGGCGAGGATGATCTCTGTCGAGGCGCTCAAGCCGGGCGACGTGTTTGCGCCGAGGCACAACAGTATCACGCCGGAGCAGCAGACGGAGATGGCCAAGCTGTGTGGATTTGAGAGTATGGAGGCTCTGGTGGAGGCGACCGTGCCGGATGCGATCAAGAGGACGGACGGTATGCCGCTCGGCCCCAAGTACCACGAGGGGATGACCGAGTCCGAGTTCCTGGAGCACTTCAAGGCGATGGCGTCGAAGAACAAGGTCTTCAAGAGCTTCATCGGTATGGGATACCACGGAACGCACATTCCGACCGTCATCATGAGGAACCTGCTCGAGAACCCGGGCTGGTACACCCAGTACACGCCGTACCAGGCGGAGATTGCCCAGGGGCGCCTCGAGTCCCTGCTGAACTTCCAGACGATGATGTGCGACCTGACCGGCATGGAGATGTCCAACGCGTCACTCCTCGACGAGGCCACGGCGGCGGCGGAGGCCATGACCATGTGCAGTGCCATCGCCCGGGGCAAGAAGCCCCGCTTCCTCGTCTCGGACAAGTGCCACCCCCAGACCATCGAGGTGTGCAAGACGAGGGCGTCTGCGCTCGGCCTGAAAGTCGAGGTCGTGGACGAGGGATCCTTCGACATGGCCAGCGACGTGTGCGGTGTGCTCGTGCAGTACCCGGCCACCGACGGGTCAATCTCTGACTACGCGGCGATGGCCCAGAAGGCCCACGACGCCAAGATCAAGGTCTGTGTGTCGACCGACCCGCTTGCGCTCACCAAGTTGACGCCTCCGGGAGAGTGGGGAGCCGATATCGTCATCGGATCCGCGCAGAGGTTTGGCGTGCCCATGGGCTACGGAGGCCCGCACGCGGCCTTCCTGTCCTGCCACGCCGAGTACAAGCGCCTGCTGCCGGGAAGGATCATCGGTGTCTCGCGCGACGCGCAGGGCAAGCCGTGCCTCCGCATGGCCATGCAGACGAGGGAGCAGCACATCAGGAGGGACAAGGCCACGTCCAACATTTGCACGGCCCAGGCCCTGCTGGCCAACATTGCCGGCATGTATGGCGTCTACCACGGCCCTGAGGGCCTCACCAAGATCGCCGACCGTGTGCACGGATTTGCGGGCGTGTTTGCCGCCGGTATGGAGAAGCTCGGCCACACCGTCAAGAACGGCGGGGCCTTCTTCGACACCATCACGGTCGATGTCGGCGACGCCAAGGCCGTCTCCGACGCCGCGGTGTCCAGGGGCATGAACATCCGCGTCATGGGAGACTCCGTCGTGAGCGTCGCCATGGACGAGACGACGACCCTCGCGGACGTGAACAACCTGTTCGCGGCCTTCTCCGCCAACGGCAAGCCCGGCTTTACCGCCGAGGAGCTCGCCCCCTCGGTCTCGCCCAAGCTCGGCGACTTTGCCCGTTCCTCCAAGTTCATGCAGCACCAGATCTTCAACTCGTGCCACACGGAGCATGAGATGCTGCGCTACCTGAAGAAGCTGGAGAACATGGACCTGTCGCTGGCCCACTCGATGATCCCGCTTGGATCGTGCACCATGAAGCTCAACGCGACCACGGAGATGCTCCCCATCACGTGGCCGGAGCTGGCCAACCTGCACCCGTACGTGCCTCTCGACCAGGCTCAGGGGTACCAGGAGATGTTCGAGGACCTCGCCACCCAGCTGGCCTCGATCACCGGGTTTGACGCCGTGTCCCTGCAGCCCAACAGCGGGGCCGCCGGCGAGTACGCCGGCCTCATGGCCATCAGGCAGTACCACAGGTCTCGTGGAGATGAGCACAGGGACGTTTGCATCATCCCCGTGTCCGCCCACGGAACCAACCCGGCCTCGGCCATCATGGCCGGCATGAAGATCGTCCCGGTCGGCGTCGACGCCAAGGGCAACATCAACATCGAGGAGGTCCGCGCCAAGGCCATCGAGCACAAGGATAAACTTGCGGCGCTGATGATCACGTACCCGTCCACGCACGGTGTGTACGAGGACGGCGCGGACGAGATCTGCAGGATCATCCACGAGAACGGTGGCCAGGTCTACATGGACGGCGCCAACATGAACGCCCAGGTCGGCCTGACCGCCCCCGGGGTCATCGGCGCGGACGTGTGCCACTTGAACCTGCACAAGACCTTCTGCATTCCCCACGGAGGAGGCGGTCCGGGAATGGGACCCATCGGCATCAAGAAGCACCTGGCGCCCTTCATGCCCACCCACCCGGTCGTGCCGACTGGCGCCTACCCCAACTTCAAGTCGGACGCCGAGTCCTTCGGATGCATGGCCGCTGCGCCGTACGGGTCGTCGTTGATTTTGCCCATCTCGTATGCGTACATCTCCATGATGGGATCGCAGGGCCTCAAGGAGGCCTCCCAGATGGCCATCCTCAACGCCAACTACATGGCCAAGAGGCTCGAGCAGCATTACCCGGTCCTCTTCAAGGGCAAGAATGGAACGTGCGCGCACGAGTTCATCATTGACATTCGCCCCATCACCGATTCCACCGGCATCGAGTCGGAGGATATCGCCAAGAGGCTCATCGACTACGGCTTCCACGCCCCGACGATGAGCTGGCCGGTCGCCGGGACCCTCATGATCGAGCCCACCGAGTCCGAGTCCAAGGCCGAGCTCGACAGGTTCTGCGACGCCCTGATATGCATCAGGGAGGAGATCCGGCAGGTGGAGAACGGAACTGCCGACAAGGACAACAACGTGCTCAAGCACGCCCCGCACGCCCTCGACGTCGTCACCGCCGACGAGTGGACTAGACCGTACCCGCGGGAGCTCGGCTGCTACCCGGCTTCGTGGATCAAGCCGGCCACCAAGTTCTGGCCGACTCACTCGCGGGTCGACAACGTGTACGGAGACAGGCACCTCGTGCTCAGGCTGCCCGAGGACGGGGACGTCGAGGATGTGACGCCCAAGGCGGCGACCGCGTAGCGAGGTCCCGGGTGGGTTACGAATGATTCTTTCAATTAGGAGTAGGAGTATTATCATCGCATGCACTTGCATTCATCATTGTTTCGTTAAAGCTATTTGCTCCGGTGAACGAGCGAAGCGCATAGTGCGTAGCGTGAGTGAGACTGTCAGGGCGCTCGAAAGCTGGCGCATGTCGGTCGAGTTCTCAAAGGTTCGTCAATTTTACAGCTTGAAGCGTGAAGAATCGTTGGGGGCGCTGACGTGCCGGCTATCGACAGCGGCACGACGAGCGAAGAATGGCAGTACATGAATCGTTTATTGGTTTCCTTTTTTGACAGATGTTCCCGTCGTCGACGGCATCCGTTGATTTATTGGTCGCGTGTCGACAAAGAGTCACGCTTTAGGCGGTCTCGCTTGCCGCCATCTTCCGGCCGCGGAGGTTGGTTGGGGCCGGGCAGTCGACGATGGTCCAGGAGACCATGTCGTCGGCAGTCTTGCTCACCTTCATCGCCTTGTTCGACAGCCGCAGAGATCCGCTGGGGATCTTGTCCTTGACGTCGACGATCTTGACAAAGAGACCCGGCGCGGTAAACCGACGCGCCGACAAGCTGCCGTCGAAGTCGGAGATGGCGATGCACTTGCCGCACGCCTCGTCGGCAGACACGTCGTCGGTGGAGACGGCGGCGTAGAGCTTGCTAAACCGGGCGTCAAGGGACTCTTTCGTGATGCCGCAGGTGTTGTCGGTACTCCGCCGGAACTTGGATGAATAGGAAGAAGCGCGGCCGGCACGCGTGGTGGCCTCGGCCACGAACGAGAGGGCCAACAGAATGGTCAGCTTGATGATGTTAGAGGACTGCATCGTTGTTTGGGCTCGTCGTTTGTTCCTTTGGTTCACAGAATGCTCCGTGGAAATTCTTCGAGCTGGATCGAACGAACGGGGGGTGTACGACGGTGTTTGAGAGGCACGAGGTACGAAAGAATAGGTTTTGCGACAGTATGTATGCTAAGGCTGAATAAAAGTGAGTGAACACGGAGAAAGACCGTCGTTTTATCCGGGCCACCCGTCCATGACTGACATGGTCTGTTGGGCCGCACGTCCAACGAGCAGACGTCGGCGGACGTCGGCGTCCTGGGCCCGCGGCGCGACGTCTGCTCGCCTCGGCGTCTGCTCTTCCGGACCCTAGGACGCGTCCTATTCTGTTCGTGTTTTACATATTTTGCGGACCTGCGGGGGAGGAAAGACGACATCTTGGAATACATGACGTTCTGTTCGCATAGTTGTGCCGCGAACGAGGCCGGCAAGCACCGTGTCGAAGAGCGAGCGGCGGGAGAAAAGCCCTCGTGTTCCACGACGACGCGTCCTCTGTGGGCTCGGTCCGCCACGGAGTCTGAAACTGAAACGCCACCACGTCTGGCCGACCGACTCGACATGGCCAATATTCTGTCAACACGTCGATGCCGTCTCTCGTCCTCCTCAGATCTATATCTCTCTGCATTCTTACACATAACGATTCTTTCCTTCTATTCATTCATTCAAACCTCCGCAATGATGTCCAAGTTCTTCGTTCTCGTGCTGGCGCTCATCTTGAGTGCCCATTCGGCTTTCGCTGGCGTGGCCACGGCCTATGGCGGTGCGAACCAGGTGCGTATCACCTCTATGACCTTCCCGATGATCCCTCCCTCTACTACCTTGTGGTAGCCGGAGCGCAGCGAAGGATCGGCCGGGTCGACGCACGCACATGCCACCAGTCAGACACGATCCACTCGCTCAGACGTCATCTCACTCATTCGTTTCGTTCTTCCAGATCAACCGTACGGGACGGAACGCCTGTGGCTTCAACCCCAAGAGACTGGGAAAGGAGTGGTAGGTGACTTGCTTCTCTCCACGTCCGGTACCGGACCCGCCGCGCTCGACCCACGACTCACCGACTCATTCGCCACCCGCTTCGCCAGGAACACGTACTATGCGGCCCTTAACGAGGGAGACTTCAAGAAAATGGGCCGGCCGTGCGGCAAGTGCGCCACGGTCAAGGGAGCGCGCGGGACCGTGAAGGTCAAGATCGTGGACATCTGCCCGAAGAAGTACTGCAAGAGCGGCCACATCGATCTCTCCTCGCCGGCGCTGAAGAAGGCCACCGGATACTCCTGGGACAAGAAGCCTGTGAAGTTCACCGTCGGGAAGTGCTAGATTCCCTACTAATAAATGACGACGAGGGAACGTCCAATCCAAACACGTCCTGCACCGCCAGACACCAAATAAATAAGCGGGACGCCGTGCAAGGCGCCCAACATTTGATTATGATTCTCACTGTGTTTAACGTACGATCTTGTTCATCTGGGTCATCTTGATCTGGTCGAGATTGAAGCTCGTCGCCGACGACCGAGGGGCTCGTCCGGCCCGGTGGGTTTTCGGCCCGACACACACAAACACATCACCCGCTCGTTGTGCGTTTGCGTCAATCCGTATTCATTCCCTCAACCCGCCGTATACGTGTGTGCATACATACAGCGGCCGAGTAGGGGGCTGGGGTCCATCATGCAAGTGAATAAATCCGTTCCCGGCGCTTTTTGGACGTCGGCACCCTGCCCGCTCGTCCACTGCCGGGCGTCCGGACGACGACATCGACACAGTACGACGCGTGATGCGGTGCCAGACTCTGACCTTTCGGCAGACTACAGCGAGACAATGTCCAAGGCCATGAACGCCACGCTCACCTACGACCATTCCCTCGGCATGAACTACACGCGCATCCTCGACGACCTCATCGTCGGCTCGTGCCTCCAGAAGCCTACCGACGTTGAGCACCTGGAGCGCGAGGGCGTGACGACCGTCCTGCAGCTTCAGGAGGACTCTGACCTTGAGTATTTCTCCCTCGACAACGCGCCGATCCGCGACCGCTGCGCTGCTGGTCCGATACAGCACATCCGACACGCCGTGCGGGATTTCGACCCCTACTCCTTGCGGCGCCGTCTCCCGGAGGCGGTCGCCCTCATCGCCCAATCCGCGGCGAGGCCAGCGGCCGGCACGACCTACATCCACTGCACGGCAGGACTGGGTCGCGCACCCGCGACGGCACTCGCGTGGATGTGGTGGTTCAAAGGGATTCCCCTAGACGAGGCGTACGCGCAGTTGACGAGCCTGCGGCCCTGCAAGCCGCGAGCCGACAGCATCCGCGAGGCGGCAGTCGACCTCCTGTACGGCAACGACCCCATCGACGTCACCATCGCACTCAGGCGACGGGACGCCGGTGCATCGGACGTGCGGATCGCCGGAATCGACGTCGGCTGGGGCCAGTCGGTCCCACTGGTGGGCATTTGGGACCGCAAAACGCCCCGCGCCTTCCGACTCTCACTCAGCTACGTGCTTCGTGCTTCGTGTTTCGCTCCTCCGCCAGGTCCCCCAGCCAACCGGTGGACGGGGAGTCATGCCACCGATGCATATCGTCAAGCGGCGGTGGGTATTGAAACTCGAGCCGACGTGCGCGCGCTCGCCCTCTCACTCTCGCTACACGCCACGCGTTTCGTCCGTCCGCAGGCTTCCGCCGGGCCTCTTCCAGTTCAAGTTCATTTGGGACGGCGAATGGGGTATTTCCATGGACCACCAGTCGATCGTCGACGGTGACAACGTCAACAACAGTTTGTTGGTGCCTGACGCCGATCTCGGCCCCGCCGCGGCCGCCGCGCGGCACCGAATTCGCACGGGCGGCGATCTCACGGACGACGAGCGGGCTCGAATATGCGAGATGTTGTTACAGATGGACGTCAACCCCTACTCAACGTCCGCGCCCGCCGATCTCAACCCTCTGTGATGTGTAACATCCTCAAAGGATGCTGTAATGTTCTCGCCTGCGCGCGTCACCCATCCGTTCTTCACTTCTTCTCCCCAGCATCCTTTTCCATGATATCCTTCGCACTCAGCTGTTTTCTCTTCGCGATGGGAATCAGCGTATCCCGCCGCGCGCTGTCAAAGTACGTATAGTTGATCACGCTCGTCGCCGCCTGCTGCGAGCCCCCGCCGCCATCGCCGCCCGACTTCTGACCCTTGCTGGCGCTTCCAGCTGCCGCCTTGGCTTTCTCCTTTTCCGCCTTCTTCGCCTTGGCTCTGGCCTTCTTGCCCTTGGGCGCGGCCACTTTCCCGCCGTTCCTTCCGTACCCCGTCTTGCCGTCGGGGAACTTGAACGGGCTCGCGCCCCCCTTTGCCTTCTTCTTCGACGATGACGGCCCCTTCCCGTCGTCCTGCTTTCGTCGGAGGTACCACACGGCCCCGATCGCCGCAGCCACGAGGCCGACAAACACGGGCGTCGAGGACATCCCCGTGCTGGACGAGGCCTTTCTCCTCCGCGTCGTCGTCTTGCTGCGTGAGTTGACGGCAAGCGAGCGAGTGAGCGACTGTCAGTCAGTGGTTACGACGCGGTCGCCTCCGAAATCGCCCGGGGAGCGGGCACGACTGCGGCAAACCGTTCCAGCAATCCAACCACCGAAACTTGCGTTCCAGGACGCACCTGCTGCGTTTGCTCGCTTGGGCCGCTGCTCCTCCCATTGTCGTCGTCGACATCTCGACGACGATGAGGATGAGGATGAGAACGAGAAAAATCCTTCTTCCGGAAGCGGCCACGCTCAGCGTGGCCGCTTTGCGAGAAGCGGCTTCTCGCCAACAACGGCTTGCACCAATAACCAATGACCAATGACCTATAGTCTGAACGATATCCGCCCCTCGAGCACGGCCTCGCTGGGCGTCTTGGCCAGACTCGCCACCCCCCGCTGGACGTACCGCGCCAGCCGCCCACTCGCCGCCTCCTTCCCGGCCTCTCCCTGGTACACGTTCCGCCACAGCGCCCCTTCCAATCCTTCCCGCGCGTCCTTCCCCATCGCGCGATCATACGCGGTGCAACTGCCGTAGAACTGCTTCTCGAGCTCACTCAGATGCTTGCCCAGCCGCACCTGCACCCCGGCCGCCCGCACCATGTGCTCCACGTCGTCCTGAAACTCGTCGTACATGATCTGCGAAATCTTCTTCCCCGGCTTGCCCTCCAACCGCAACCGCTTCAGAACCATCCACACGTGCAGACATAACATCGCGTGCCGGTGCTGGAACGAGCCGTCGGGGATGTCCAGCGCGGCGAGCACGGCCGGGTCCATCGCCTGCTCCTTCACGCACGCGTTCAGCTCCTTGGCTGCTCGCATATACCCGCTCTGCTTCGAGTAGTACCCTCCCAGGAAGAGCACCGCCTTGCTGAGCAGGCCCGCGTCGGCCCGAGCCGTGGGCGTCACGCGCGGCACGCCCGAATACTCGAGCGAGGCCGCCGGGGCGTCCAGCGACACCGGTGGCGACTTGGACGGTGACGTTGGCGACGCATCCGTACCGGTAGTGTCGTTGGTATCGGCGGTATCGGCCGGCACGGTCGACTCGGCCCGCGCACGCTCGCTTGCGCGCCACGCGGCAGGGCTTTGGGACGCCCACCGCACGCTCGCACAGCCACCGCGACCGCTTGATTCCCGGAATTCCAACGCGGAAGCCCCAGAGGATGCGTGCGGGCATGACGGTCCGACGTCGGAGGCGGACGACCACCAACGGGAGGAGTTCGAGAGTTCGTTCGAATTCGAGTAGACCAGACCACCGCCCCGAACCCGAACGCCGTCTCCCGTCCTCCCGGCCGTCGCCAACGCCTCAGTAGCACCCAAGCGCTCCAGAGAAGAGCGATAGAGCCCTCGAACGAGCCGCAGTCGGACGTGTTGTGCCACCATTTGCGCGATTCATGCAAATGAAATTGAAATAGCGCGAGCTGCCTCGTGAGCTTTGCATCACGTGAGCTGACAGCTTACCACCTGTGATATCGATTCTATCGATCGCGGCGGCGACCGAAGGACGGGAACGGGAGCGACAGGTTGGATGCAACGAGGGAGCGCAGTGAACGCAGTGAAGAGCGAAGGACGTCGTCTCGTATACATCACACGACCTGTATTTGCGTTGCGACGACGAAGCACCTTCAGGCACTGAATGAAGCTCCCGGACGGGTACACGCCCGGAGTCGGGGTCGTGAAAGCGAGCGGGTTTGGCGGGCTCGGCGAGCGCATCCTCACGAAATTCGGGTGGAAAGAAGGTCGGGGCTTGGGAAAGGATGGACAGGGGATGGTCGAGGCGATCGAGGTACGGCAGAAAGATGACACAGGGGGCGTGGGTGCTGGTCCCGTGCGGAATTTCGATAAATGGTGGGAGAGCGCGTACGAAGCGGCGGCAAGGGGGGTGCGCGTGGATCGCGCTGGCGGCGCGTCGGGTGCGTCGAGCGGATCCGGCTCTGATTCTGATTCTGATTCTGAATCGGACTCGGACTCGGACGGGGGGCTGCGGAGCCGGGTGCGGTCGATCAACCGGGACGGGACGCTCGCGTCGGGGTCGGTCGACGAGCTCAAGTTGCTGGAGCGGTTATCGAAGAGCGGGGGCCGGGTGGCTGCCGGCCGCTTCGGGGGAAGGGACGCGAAGATGGAGCGGATACGGCGCCAGGAGGCGGAAGAGGCGGCGAGGATGCGGGAGAAGCTCGGCCTGCAGGACATAAAGGTGGGGACGTCGGGGGAAGAGGGCGGGAAGGCGCGAGCCAAGGGCCCGAAGAAAAGAAAGGCGAGCGACGGGGATCGGGACGAGCGGAAAAAGCCCGAGAAGAAGGAGCAGAAGAGTGCGGGGCGGAGGATCGTCATCGAGTGCGGAGACCAGTCAGCTGCCGACGAGTTTATCCGCGCCTCGTGCTCCTTGACGCCGACTTCGGGATGGTGGGGGTGCAAGCGATTCACATCAGCGGGCGCCTTGGACTCTTCGCCGTTGAAGAGGGTCAAGGAGGATCGTGGGTTCAGCGAAGACCAGCAGGCGAAGATTTACGAGACGGCGCAGTGCACCAAGGCGTCCGGGAAGCGAGGCCTGGGCGGGGGCAAGCCTGGGAGGGGGGCCATCAAGGTGGATGGGGCGGTGTGGGAGGGGACAAAGGTCACGTTTGGCGACGATGACGACGGGAAGACTGAGACAATCGGGAGAATCCGGTGGGAGCGGGTCGTCAAGAAGGCGCTGAAGGGGATCAAGAAGAAGAAGAAGAAGTCCTCGTGGTCTTCGTCGAAGAAGAAGAAGAAGAAGGAGAAGAAGAAGGAGAAGGGTGGTGTGAAGATCAAGGCGGTGCACAAGGCGGCGCACTCGTTCGTGGTCGCGGAATACTCGGTCGTCCTGGACGCCTCGCTGGTCAAGGCGGAGGTGGATCGCTGCATTAAGGCTTCTTTCGAGACAAGTGCGTGCGGGAAGTACATTTCGCTGTAACGATGTACCTACAGGTGGTCGCGGGGAGGGTGGTTTTACCATTTTACCATTCAGGGTACGTACCCTAGAAGCTCGCTACGGCCCACCGGCCCTGGCCTGCTTGGTTGCAGCTCGATCTTTGCGGTGGTGGTTGCCGATGGCCGCCTTGTGCTTCTCCTTACCCGCGTGCCTTCTCCTCGGATCCGCGGCCTTGGGCTTTGACGCAGCGTTCGGATCGGGCGCCACAGCAACATGCTTGTTTCCCTGTGGACCGAGGCCGTGGATCTCCAGCTTGGATAGCTTCTGCTCCGCAAGGACGGCGTCAGCCTCCGCCCGGCTGGCGACCGCTTGGGCCCCGTGTTTCGGATAGTTGTAGACGCGGCCGTCGAGCACCCACAGCTTCTGGGCCTTCTTGGTGGCACCATGGTGCTGGCCAGCTGACGCACCAGCGCCCCCGAGGTCTGGCTCGCCGCCGTCTTGCGGCCCCTTGACGACCTCGTCGTCGTAGGTGTCGTCGTACTCGTCATCATACTCTTGCTCTTCCCATTGGGCTGCGACGATGGAGCTCCGCAGACGGTCCTTGTAAGAACTCTCGACCGTATCCAGAAACCTGCTCGTGACTTTGTCCGCGTTCTTCTTCTTGGCCGCGGCCCCGGCTGCCTTCCCCATCGCCGTCCCGGCCAGCTCGGGAAACTCCTCCGTCTTCGCCTTTCCGTTGGTCGCACCGTTCACTTCCCCGTGCTCTCGACGGAGCGTTGCGAGGTACCCGTCCAGATCCAGCTGTGGGTCCACCGCCTCCAGGCCAGCGGGCACCCCACCCACGAGCAACGCGTCCACGACCCGCTCCGGACTGTCCCCAAACGCATCCAGACACGCAGCCAAGAACCCGGCGCCATACATCCCCGGAAGCACCTCCTCCACCTGCCTGATCAACGGCGTCTTCTCCCCAACCATGCCCCCAGCACCCCCTTCTCCCCCTTCGACGTCTCCCCCCTCGACGCCGCCTTCACCACCCTCTTCCTCTACCACGTCCTCAAACGCATCCACACCGAGCAACGCAAGCATATACTCCCGCTGCGCGTCATCCACCGCCACGGACCGATCCTCCAACGCCCTCCCGATCCGCCCGGCCAGCCCGTGCCGACCCGCCAACGCGCCCGCCAACCCAACCCCCGCCTCCAACTCCACCCCGTCCCGCCCTTTGAGCATACAGAGCGCCTCCAACAACACCTCACCCCTCCGCATTGCCCCCAACGTCGCCCCCCCACTGCTACTCCCCCCACTCCCACTCCCACTCCCACTCCCGCCAGCCTCGCATTCATCCAGCGTCGCAGTCAACACCCCATCAAACATCCACCCCGCCGCCGATCCCGCGGCGCACTCCATCTCGCGACACGCCACCCGCAACCCGCCAGCCCCTTCCCCATCCCCATCCTCCTCACCAACATAAAAGTACAACTTGGGCACCAACCCGTCGTGCACCTCGTCCAACGCAGTCAACAACCGATCAAAGCATCCCCGTTGTTGCACAACAAAACGCCGCAGACCCCCAGACCCCCCCAACGCACAGCTCAGCGCCAGACACCCATCCCGCAGATACCCCACCCCGTCCCTGACATCCCGACCAACGCCCCCTCCGCCTCCCCCTCCGCCTCCCCCACCACCGGCCACCGCGGACAGCGCATCCACCACCCGCATGGCCACCTGAGACACGTTCTCCGCCACATCCGCCAGCTGCCCCGGCAACCCCCCGGACAGGACAGCCAGCCCGACCATCCCATCCAGCACCTCGCCCAGATCGCCCTTCGTACACTTCCTCGCCCCCTCGCAGTCGTCCACACACGCGTACGCGTAACTATACACACTCCCGACGTCCATGATACTCGCCAACGACACCAGCGGCGACACCACCCCCCGAGCCGAGGACGGCATCCACGTCTGCACCCGCCCCACAAACAACACCCGCAACACGTCAAAAAACACCTCGCGCACGTCACACTCGAGCCTCGCATCCACACCAGTGGGCGACGACGGGGACGGGGACGGGGACGGGGACGACGAGACGTCGTCCCCGTGATCATACGGCCGACCCGCATAGGCCAGGTACGCCTCGATGCTCTCGGCCACGCCCCTTTCTCGCACGAGCGACACCAACGCTGCCGCACCCGACAGAGACCGAGAAGAAGAAGAAGAAGAAGAAGAAGGAGAAGAAGGAGAAGAAGGAGAAGAACAATCGCTCGAACGAGCGACTTCTGAGAGAAAGGCACGTGCGTCCTGGGTAATCAGGGTGAGCAACGTCCGCCGATCCAACCCCGCGGTGGCGAGGCTCGAGTCGTCTGCCGCATGACCAACCGTTCCGGGGACATAGCGGGGCCACCGCCTGTCGCGCGTGCAGCTAGAGGTACCAGTACCACGACCGGTGCTGCCAGACATGCGTGTGAATGCCAGGCGGTGCGCGGCAACGCGAAGAAGCGATGCGCGATATCGCTCCCAATTCGCTTTAAAAAAAAATAACGAGAGGTTCTTCATTCGACCCGGTACTGCGGCTCTACGACGCACAATGGTAGAAGAGCTCAAAGCGCAGCAGCAGGATGCCGTGGGCGCGGAAAATCTGGCGGAAAATTTGAATTCGCCAGGCGATTTGAATTCGAAGTCATCTGCCGCGCATCCCCGCAAGTCCACTTTGACACTTGCAGACATGTGGAAAAAGGCTCCCACCACCAAGAAGCCGAGGGTGGATGCTGCGGTGATCCACGTGCTCGACGACGACGAGGCAGCTGATGATCTCACAGGGGCCGAGGTGGCTGCCGTGGAGACCGTTGCCGTGGAGACCGTTGCCGTGGAGACCGTTGCCGTGGACGCGACGCCGTTCGTCGCGTCCGCCGTGCCCGGGACGGCAACGACGGCGGCAAAGACAAAGGCAAAGGCGAGAAAGACGACAGCCTCGAAGCCTCGCAAGTGGTCTTCGAAGAAGGTCGACGTGGTCCGCCTGGGCACGCTGCATGCGCGTCCCGGCTGGTTCAACAGCAATTACATCTTTCCGGTTGGCTATCACACGCAGACGTCGTTCCGATCGTCGGTGGATCTGAACGAGCATGTCGTGCACGACTGTCAGATCATCGGGGAGGGGGGGCAGTTTTGGCCCAAGCCGACGTTCCGTGTGACTGCGTCCGACCGTCCGGAGGAGCCGTTGGATGGGAAGTCGGCGACGGCGTGCTGGACTGCGGTGCAGAAGCGGATAAATGCGGAGATTGAGGGGCGAAGGGCGCGGGGGGAGGACTTGCCGCCGCCGCCAAAGACGGCGATTGCTGGGACCGAGTACTTTGGGTTTGGGAATGCAGGGATTTGTGGTGAGGTTGAGCGGCTTGACGTGGATCGGGCGTGTGTGAGCTACTGGGAGGGGAAGGAGGCGAGGGAGGATGTGTATGGGGACCAGGGGGCCGTGCTGGTGGACGTGGTGGACGTGGTGGACATGGTGGACGTGGTGGCGAGTGGGAAGGGGCCGGCGGTGAGCGTTGATGGGGGGAGTGCGGTCACGGAGGACGCGGAGGATGTTTGTGATGGTGATGTGGTTGCGGGGAGGGCGGAGGATGGCGGCGTGGGCAAGGGCAAGGGCGAGGCGGAGACGGAGACGGAGGTTGGGGCCGAGGTTGAGGTTGAGACGGCGGACGAGCCGGCGGCGCTGAAGGAGATGATGGATGTGATGGTCGAGGGGATTGCGGCGGCGATGGAGGCCGAGGCCGGGGCCGGGGCCGACGGGAACGTGGTGATGGCAGAGGTCGAGGTTCTCGACGGGACGACGCACGGAAAAGAGACCGTCCCGGTCATGGATCCCGCTGGCGACAAATCCTCTCCCACGACGGCGAGCGCGAAGAAGCGCCGCACGTTTTCGTTCGACCCGGCGACGGTGACGGCCATGGAGGCATTGTACGCCAAGAACTCGCTGCCTTCCAAGGCGGACAAGGTGAAGTTGGCGGAGGAGTTTGGCATCGAGGTGAAGCAGATCGAGAGCTGGATGGGCAAGCGGAGGAAGGCGGACAAAGACGCGGCGGCTGGCATCGTCAAGCCGGCGAAGAAGGCCAAGAAGGTCGAGGCAGACGTGGTTGCGGCGACGCAGGCCGACGTGGCGCACGCAGCTACGACACAGGCCGAGACGACGCAAGTCACTACGGAAGGTACCGGCGCCGCTGCCGCCGTCACGCAGCAGACCCCGTCGACGACCACGCAAAAGCCACAAAAGCCACAAAAGCCGCCCCGTGTTCCCCTTTCGGACGAGGTCCTGCAGGCCAAGGTCGGCGCAACGCGTTCGGAGCTCGAGGCCGAGTCCACAGCGCTCAAGGAGAGGGGTCTCTTCGCCCCCCTGGTCGACCTGGCGACGCTTGTGGGCGCCGACCCGACCCCGTTCTCGGACGACAGGCTGTGCTACCTGGCCGCTGGCCAGCGGCTCACGCTGACCGAGTTGATCAACACCGTGTCTCCCATGTTCGAAGACGCGACGAGGCCCACGGAGGACGCCATGCGTGCGTCGCTTGTCCTGATGCTCGAGCGCAAGTCTGCCGACCCGGTGAACAAGACGGTCAAGGCTCTGGACAGGCTGGACTGGAAGAACGCCGATGGCCTCCTCGGAGGGGGCATGTGGCAATGGGAGGCCAAGAACAAGGAGAACCTGGACAAGGACTCGGGCAACAGAGCCGTGGCCATCAAGAAGCGCCACGCCAAGGTGCAGGAGCGGCTCAAGGCCATCGCCAACCTCCTGTCGCTCGCCGAATCGGACGCGTCCGACAAGGTCGACAAGGTCGACAGGGCCGTGGCCGCCTTCGCAAAGTCCTCGAGCATGGCCGCCCTGGACGCCGAGGTCGAGAACGCGCGCAAGCAGGAGAAGCTCAAGGAGGACTTTGAGCGCTTGAAGGCCGACAAGAAGCAGGAGAAGAAGCGCCTGAAGGCCGAGAAGGAGGCAGAGAAGGAGCGCTTGAAGGCCGAGAAGGAGGCAGAGAAGGCGGCGGAGAAGTCGCAGAAGGAGCAGAAGAAGGCCGCGGAGAAGACGGGGTTCAAGGACTCCAAGACGCTGGAGAAGTCGGCCAACATGTTCAAGAGCTTCCTGAACATGGGGGTGAAGAAAACCAAGGCCGACAGAACGGCCGAGGCAGATGGCGATGGCGCGGACGCGTCGGCGAAAGACGCCAAGGACTCTCGCACGTACTACGAGCGCAGGTTTTTGAAGCCGACGCCGGCCAGCGTCCGCGCGGCCCCGGTGCAGGTTTCCCTGGACGCCGTGCTGGCGTCCGCCGGCACGAATAGCCACGAAGATCTGGTCTCCGAGTTCAGGGCGTCGATGAAGGCGGCGGGCGCCAAGTACGTGGCGGAGCAGACGGACCTGAAACAGCGGTGCCTCGGCCTGCCCCCGTCGTGGGCGAGGAAGGCCGACGCCATCGAGGTGGCCGAGCAGAGCATGCACCAGCTGTCGTCCAACGGCCTGACGCCTGGAAATATCCAGACGTACCGAAGGAAGTTCATCTACGTGAAGGACCCCTACACGGTGAGGCCGCCGTTCTACGGCTCGAAAAAGCCGCTCGAGGGCGGCGCCGTCGGCCCGCGCCGCTTTCTCGGCAAGGATCCGAGCTTGGACTACGAGGTGATGTCCGACGAGGACTGGGAAGAGGAGCCCGAGGGATCTTCCCTATCCCAGGATGATGCCATGTCCGAGGACGAAGCCGACGCAGGCGAGGAGGACGACAACTCGTTCTGCGTGGGCGACGGGTATCTGTCGGCCGACGAGGGCATCAAGTCGGACGACGACGGCGTTATTGCCATGGACGATGCAGATCTGTGCTTGATCAAGTCTTCCAAGGGAGATGGGTCCAAGGGCCGCCCGGATCTGGTGCCCTACCTCGAAAAGTCCAGGAGGTCGGGCAAGCCGTTCGTGCTGGTGAGGGACTCCGTCACGGCCGAGGCTAACCACGGAGCTTGCTACCGCGGAGACACGGCGCTGTGTGCCTCGCTGGAGATGGAGGTCCTGCTGCCGGGTGCTCGGGTCGAGGTGCCAGACCTGGACGAGGACAAGCTGCGCGCTGCCTATACCAAGGAGAAGAAGCCCAAGGCACTTTCCGCCCAAGCCGGAGCCGAGGACAAGGCGGAGAAGGAGAAGAAGGAGAAACCGACCTACGACGACCTCCTCCCGGACCTGGCCGCCTACATCCTGGCCAACGCGTCGGCGACCAAGCCGCAGCTGATCGACGGCTTCATCTTGAGGCACCCCGACCGCCAGCTCACCAAGAGATGGATCGACAAATCCATCTCGGGCCTGGCGACCCGAACGGGCAAGTCCTGGAAACTCAAGCCGTCGGCTCCCACCCAGGGCCTGCCGGACGGCGGCGTCACGCCGATGTGCACGATCCGCGTGCCCACGACGGTCCAAGCTCAAGCCAAGCCTGCCGTCGGGTCGGCGCCGGTGATCGACTTGCTGACGAAAGCCGCTGACTCGGCGAGGTGATCCGGAGCTCCGCAATGCATGATTTCTCAGACTGTAATTTGCGATTTGAACGCGCATTGCACCTAGTCACGTGCCCAGACAATCACAGGCGCAGATAGGATGGCGATCGCAGCGGCGGGCGCCAACGTCGCGCGGTTGCCGGCACATTCATGTCGGAGGACGTCTCAACGGGCCAAATTCGCCCAGCCGCGTTCACGTCTGGGCGATCCACGGCGACTGACACGTGTCACGACCAGAAGCAGCGCATACAGCGCGCCGGCGACCGACGTTTCGACCAGTTGGTCGCCGGAGCTCGTCAACTCGACCGGTGGGTAGGTTGACCCAGGCCAGCGCTCGCACGTCCCGACCCTCACTCGCGCCTCGCGCTACGCGCTTCGCTCGTCCGCCAGCTGTGCTCCGTGCGGGCGACGCCGAGGCGTACGTCCTCGGCGTTTCGCACGTCTCCAGGGAGTCATGCAAGCTGATCGAGGAGCTGATCCAGTCGGTGCAGCCTGACGCCGTCATGCTGGAGCTGTGCCACGAGCGGACTGGGCTCCTGGTGGACGACCGGGTGGCATCCACGGGGCAGAACGCCTGGTACTCGGACGTGGTGGAGATCGACGGGATGTCAGATGCGCTGGTGCCGTACAAGGACGCGCTGCTGTTGAGGTTGCGGACGTATCGGGGCGACCCGGTGTCGACGTCGGGCATCCAACAGGACGCCGACGTGCTGCTGGCCACGGGACTGTTCGAGTCGGTCATCCCGATCACGGCCCCGCCGCCCGAGTCCTCGTGGGACCCGACGTTCATTTACATGGACAACGGAAGTCGCGTCGTGCCGGGGGTCAAGCTGTCGTCCATCCAGTACAAGGTGGTCCCTCGAAAGCTTCCCAAGATTGGCGAGGTCGACGTCGTGTTTGACGATGTGCGTATCAGCGACGAGGATCGGGATGCGGTGACGCAAAGCATGATGAAGCACATTCGGGCGGTGGAGGACGTCATGGGGACCCTGGTGGACGCCAAGTTGGCGCTTCGGGGGGCTGCGGGGGGCAAGTACGACGTATCGTACCGATTTCACGAGTTGTCCGGCGGTCTGTTGGGCGTCATCGCGCGGATTGTGCCTATGCGCGACAGCGAGGCCCCCGGCGACGGCGAGGCCCCGTACCCGTTCGAGGCAAGAACGTCGTTCGAAGAGACCGTTTCGGCCGACGGCCAGGGGGTCGGCGTGCAGCGGAAGACGAGCGCGCCGTTCATGGGATCCAAGGCGTCCGCGTACGCAAACAACGATTCTTCTTCGAAAGGCCCAGTCGTGCTCGTACCCTGGACCCGGGAAGAAAAGGCCAGGCGCAACGCGGCAGACGCCGGCAGCGGCAGCGGCAAGAAGGCAAACGGTGGCATCTTTAAGCCCCTGGCGACCATCGTCACGATGACGTACGCAAAATACCAGGCCGACGCAGCGCGGAAAGTGGGCATCCTGCCCGGCGAGGCCTGGCGGGTGGCCTTCAAGGCCGCGGCAAAGGCCAAGACGCCGTACATTTTCCTCGGCGACCGGCTGGCCAGTGTCACGGCCTCGAAACTCGTCGGGAACATGATTGCCTCGTCCCTGCCGTCGTTTGCGACCGCCGCTGTCGCCTTTCTGGCGAGCTGGTTTGCGCCGTCGCTCGCCTTCAAGCTGACCCCCTCCCTCCCGGCCACGCTGATCGTCGGCGCGGCGGCCCTGGCCGCCGCCGCGTGGCCAATCTACGGTCCGATCCAGGAGATGAAGGAATTCTCCGAGCTGTCGGCCAAGGGCATCGAAAACGCCGTGCGGATCGACGAACCATTGCAGGTCGACGGTGAGAAGAAGCAGCAGCCCTACTACGTCTGGGGCGAGGACGCCCTGATCCGGTGGCCCGGGGCCGAGACCCCCGTCATCAAGGAGCGGGACGAGTACATGGCGTTTGCCATATACGCCTTCCTCAAGGACATCGCCGCCGGCCTGACGCCCTCGTTTGTGGCCACCTCCCGGGAGTCGTCGTACGGCGCCACCCTCTATTCCTACGCCATGCCAAAGGGATCTCCCGCGAGTGTATCCCCGCCCGGAAAAGGCCAGGGGCAGTTCGAGTTACAAGGAAAGACGCCCAAGCGGGTGGTCGCCGTCGTCGGCTCGGCCCACGTCCGCGGCATGATCCGGAGCTTTGAAACGTTCGACGGCAAGGCCCCGGAATCGTTTCGCGACATTCTCGACGCAAAATGCCGCTGACCATGACCGTGACCATGGTTCATGAATGAATTCCTCGTTTTAATCGGACTTGAACGCCTTTTCGAGGTCGGGCTTGAACAACAGCATCTTCCGGCTCGGTCCCAGTCCTACCAGCCGCTGCACCACGAGCCTGACCGAGCTCTGGCAGAGCATGAAGATGAAAAACGGCGAGAAATCCCTCGCGTCGTGTGTCATCTCGGCGTTGAGCCCCCGCTGCGTGATCTTCTGCAAGAACGCCGGCGGCTCGAACGGGAGCGTGCCCGCAGGCAAGTCACCAAAGATCTTCGGCACCGCCTTGATACTGAAAATCATCGTCGCCATCGTCAGGACGCCGCCGACCACCTGGACCACGGCCATCTTCTTGCCGACCTGCGCCTCGAACCGTTCCCTCGACGCCCGGGCGGCGTTCTCCTTCTTCTTCTCCGTCTTGGACACCGACGCCGACGCCGACGACGGGGCGTCGCCGTCCTTCTTCTTGTCTTCGTTGGCCGCCGCCGCGATGGCCGGCTTGTACGTCTCAAAGTCCTTCTTCATCTGCTGGAAGGACCTCGTGCGGTAGATCACGACGTACGCCGCCACTTCCGCCAGAAGCGTCATCAGCACCGCGTAGCTGATGACTCTCAGCGGCAAATCATTCTCGACAAACGTAAAGAGCGGCGTGGACAGCCGGGAGAAGAGCGACGTGAGCATCTTTGAATTCCTTTGATTGAGCGAGCGCCGTAGGAGGAGGATCTTCCGGGAAGGCACGCACGGGGAGCGTCCGATGGGGCGGGACGGGGACCGACGACGACAGACTCCCAGTCCCCCGCGCCACCACGCCACCACGCCCCCACCCAAGGCAGCGAGGGTTGGAGTCAGTCAGTCGGCCGAGCGCCGGAACAAATAGACGGAACACCCCACGCAAGCAAGCCTCAGACTCAGAACAAACAAACGAACATACGAACATACGAATAAATAGTTACATGCTCACGCCAACAACAGGAGCTTAGCGGCCCCTGGCACGTCCGGTTGTGCAGGTGTGCTGTCCCCTCACGGTGAATCCCCAGTAGTGCCTCAGTCCCCTGTGGTTCCTGATCTTCTTCATCCTCTCGAGATCCTCCCTCAGCTTGGTATCGAGCTGCGACGACGTCAGCTGGCTGTACGTGCCCGTCTTGATGTCCTTCTGCCTGTTCAGGAACCAGTCCGGGATCTTGTACTCGCGCGGGTTGGCCACAATGTTCATGACGGCCTCCAGCTCCTCAGCCGACAGCTCGCCGGCCCTCTTCTTGAGATCCACCTCGGCCTTCTTCAGGGAGATGGCGGAGAAACGCCTTCCAATACCCTTGATGGCGGTCAGCGCGTACATGATCTTCTCCTTTCCGTTCACGTTGGTGTTCAGCACACGGAGAATGTGCGAGAAGCTATCCGGCTGCATAAGAGAACTGTAGGAGTGGTCAGGGATGGATGGATCCGTGTGAGCAGGCGCGTCGCGGGGGCGAGGGCGAGGGTGCCGACGAGTCGGACGTGACGAATTCGAGTTGAGGGGCCGCGAGCCGGCGACGGAGGCTCTGGCGCCGGGCATCCCCGAATTGGCGATACATATCCACGTGGCGCACGCGAGCGTGTCCGACAGGCGAGCACGGCGCGCGAACTCGCGACCGCCGTCCATTTTCTGAAAGCAGACTTCGGGCGCATTTCCGCGCCGTCTGCCGCGCCGACCGGCCACGCGCCTGTGTACACGCATCACACGTTTGTATGCGCGATATGTACTCGGGGCACCGGCCGTCGACTGCCGGACAGACGACAGGCGTGGAATGACGTGCTCTGGCCTGAATTGGGACGGCACGCCGCAGCCTCCCGGCCTCTGGATGCTTCTTCACTCGAGACGTACCCCATGATTGCCTTCTGATTGTCTGAAACTAGGATCTAGAATGGCGAGCGGACAGACGGCCGGTGAACAAGACATCACTCATGGGGGGGGCCGGTATGGGGGAGGCCTCGATGGGGGCCCCCCAAAAACCAAACACACCGAAAACCAAACAGTGGATACCAGACATGTCTCGTTCTCGTTCTCTGAATTCAGAGGACGAGGCTCTGCTCTCTGAAGAGCAACGTGCGAAGCGGAACCGGCTGCTTGAGTCGCTTTCGTCACGCATCTTCCTGCCCCACCTCCTGACCGAGTCAAACGTCCCTGGACTCTCGCTCAGTCAGGCGCACCGGGGGGACGTCACCGTGCTCTACTCTGCCATGATGGGCAGGGAAAACCCCGCCGCGGAGGCCGGCGGGAAGCGGAAACGAGACGTCGACACGCACGCCATCGGCAGGCCGTGGGACCGCGGCGAGCTGTACGTGCGGTTGCAGACGTTCAAATCCGTGACATGGTTTGCAAAGCCAAAGTGCGTCGGCGCGGTGGAGTGCGCCAGGCGCGGGTGGGAGAACACGGGCGCTGACGAGCTGACGTGCGAGACGTGCCGGGCTGTGCTGGTGTTTCCGAAGGATGTCGACCTGGACGTGATGCCGGCGGTGGTGGCGGCCTTCCAGAACAAGCTGGAGACGACGCACGATCACATGTGTCCGTGGAGGTCGTCGGTGTGCTCGATGTCGCTGCTGGAGTTTCCGACGACGCTGCCCGACATGACGATGCTGGCGGACTTTGAGAGCCGGGCGGCGGCGTTGAAGAAGCTCGTCTGCATCCCTCCGATCTCTAGAGAGGCCGTAGAGGTCGTCCTCGCCGGCGGAGAGAACGCGGCGGCAGTCGGACGGCTGCTGGCGGCGGCCAGAGGGGCCCGTGGAGCGCGTCTGGAAAAGAAAAAGAAGGAGGAATGCGACCGGGTCGTCGAGCGGCTGTCGCAAACACAACACTTTGATCGGGATGATACGGTGGCTCGGGCGACGTTCTTGGCGCTCTGCGGCTGGAGCCTGCGGACACTCAACCCCGGAACTCCGTCGTCGCAGTCGCAGTCGTCACAGTCGCCGCCGTCGCCGTCGGTGGATGGGTCACGAATGGGTCACGACGGCCACATCAAGCCGACCGAGGCGGCGTTGCAGTGTACGATGTGCGGCACGCGCGTGGGACTGTGGTCCTTCTTCGGGGAGGGGAAAACGCCCAGCAGCGCGTTCGCCTCTCCGTTGACCGGCCCGCGATCGACGACGGGGACGGGGACGGGGTCGTTGCGCGCGGCTTCGTCCATCGCGGTGAACAACCAGGTCGCAATGAACCTGCGGACGACCATCGCCGGCGGCCTTCTGCATGGTGGGTTCGGCGGGTTTGGCGGGAGTGGCCAGACTGGAAGCGGGCCCTTCGGGGGCCCTCAGGCGGCTGCTGGGGCGTTTTCGTACACGGGAAGCGCGGGGAGCGGGGGGAACCTCGCCGGTACGGCGCACGTGCGGCCGACAACGACGACGGCAACAAACCCGTCCTCCACGCGGGAAGCACGGATCCTCGCGTCCTACAAGTCGTCGTGCCGCGCTCCCGTCGATCCGCTGGACGCCCACAGATCCTTCTGTCCGTGGGCGGCCGCGGCCACCGAGACAGCCAAGCCCGGCTGGCAGGTCTACCTGGCGGCGCTCGAGACCAACAGCAGATAGTTCCTTGGCCGTGGTCGTGGTTTCGTGTTTTTTATATGAATGAAACCGGTATCTCGGTACCGAGAGCGAATACAAAGAAGAAGAATCAAATCGCCGCCTCAAACCTCCACCACCTCGGCCTCGGCGAACAGCCTCTCCGGGAGGTTCCTCTTCTCGTTCCAATCCTTCGTGATCGCGGTCGCGCACAGCTTGCCGCTGTAAATCGCGCCCTCCATGCTCGCCAGGTACTTCTGCTTGGTGTAGTCTCCGCTCAAATAGAAGTTCTCGATCGGGGTCTTCTGGCTCGGCCTGCACTCCTCGCATCCCGGCACCGTCTTGTACACGCTCAGCGGCGTCTTCACCACCTTATACTTCCGGATCTTGGCCTTGCTCTGGTCCGCCGCGATCTCCCCCGGGAACAGCCTCTCCAGCTCCTTCATCGTCGCCTCGATGATATCCTCGTCGCTCCTCCCGATCCACTTCTCCGCCGGCGCAAACACGAGCTCCAGCATACTCTTCTCCGTATCATAGTACTCCTTGCACGTCGTGCTCATGTCCGCGTACACCGACAGCAGCGGCGAGCGCGAGAACAGCAGGTGGTCCACCGTCGTGAGCTTCCTGTCGAACCAGATGTGGATATTGATCACCGGCACCCCCACCAGCTTATCCAACTTGCTGAAGAACGGCTTCTCGTACCACTGCTTCGGCATCAGCTTCTTCATGATATCCACCGGCATGGCACTCACGTACAAGTCGCCAGTCACGCTCGTCCCGTCCAGCAGATTGAACTGCTTGACCCCGCCGTTCTCCTTCAGCTCGATATCCTTCAGCCCCTTCTTCAGCACCACCTTCCCTCCCCGCTTTTCAATATACTCCACCATCGGCTTGCAGAGACGCTCCGGCGGCGCCCCGTCCAAAAACGCCATCTTGCTCCCGTGCCGCTCCTGCAAGAACCTGTTGAGCGCGATCAGCACACAGATCATGCTCAACTCATCCGGATCAATGAAGTTCAACGCCTTGGCCATCGCAATAAACACTTCATCATTCACCCGACTGGGCACCCCCTGCTGCTTCATCCACTCGGTCACCGTCAGGTGGTCCTGAGCCTCCACATAGCTCTGCCCGAACACAATCGCCGGCAACAACCCGATGGCAAACTGAATCTTCTCCGGCCACGACAGCATCTGGTTGTTGCTCAGAATCGCCACCACCCCGTTCAACGGCGCAGGAATATCCGGAAAGTCAAACCTCGAAAACTCCCCCGGACTCTCCGGCACCGCGAAGATCATCGAGTGCGTCTTCCACTGCAGGCGATCCTCGATGTCCAACTCCTTGAACATGTTCATCATGTTCGGATACGCCCCGAAGAAAATATGCAGACCAGTCTCGTACCAATCCCCGTCCTCGTCCTTCCACGCCGCCACCTTGCCCCCCAGCACGTCGCGAGACTCCAGCACGATCGGCTTATGCCCAGCATCCACCAGATACTTGGCCGTCGACAACCCGGCAAGCCCAGCCCCGGCAATCACCACCTCCAACGGACGCTCCGGACGCGCGGCCTGCTTCAACCAAGCAGAATCGGCGGACATTTCTTGAAACGGCCCCGAGCTCTCAAAGTCGGGCTTGGGAAAGTCGGCCGCGTATGTAATGACCGCATTGCGACGCGGATTGGGAGCGGAACGGGAGGAACGAGCGGAAGAGGAACGACTCGCCCGCATGAGTGGCTGGGCTGAGCCTCGGACACATGTCGACTGCGTGGTCAGGGCCGCCTTGATCATCGTGGCTGCCAATGTACTGCAGTATGAATGTAAAATGTGGTTCGATGGCGGAGGCCGAGGGCGTGGGAGCCTCAAGTTTGTCGTCGAGGAGGGGACATCGGGAGCAACTTGCTGAATCACGCTGAAAGAGAGGTGGTCTTCCTGTCCGGTGGTCTTGTTCGTGTGCAGTCCACCATGGCCACGACAAATGGTACGGTACGGGATCCACGAACAGACCGCTCCCCTCTCCTTCGTTCTCGTTCGTCTTGATCAAGCCGACGCGGTCCGGCGATGATGATGAGCGCGTGCACACGTGACGTCTGGACGACGTCTCGTCGTCTCGACTGCCGGGACGAGTCGGCCATAACCCAGCGGCCACGAGAGCCGTTGTATGGATGGGTGCTACATGCAGGGGGTATAGCAACCGGGAGGGGGTGGTGTAGCAACCGACCGGCTGCATCCTCGCGTTGGACCGATCGGGTCGCGACCCGATCGGTCGTCGATCGACGAAAAAAAATACCAGGTACTCGCATGCATGTACTACTGAGTGCATGTAGTGACGGGCCCCACTACTAGTATGTCTCTCGTCAAGGCTAAGGATATTCCGCACGAGCAGCAGCTCCTGGAAAAACGGCTATCGTTCGTGACCGAGCTCGCAAACGTGCTGAAGAATCGGGACTCGCTGGTGGCACAGACGGTCTCTTTGTACACGGACTTGATCGAGGACATTCTCTACGACGTGTGCCTCGATGTGCACAGGGACATCGTGATGCGGGTGGAGCGCGTGGGTGCGAAGGAAGGTGACCAAGGTGACCACGAGACGATGGAGACAGAGACGCCGGGGAAGCGGCGGCGGGGGGGCAGCGGTCGCGGTCGCGGTCGTGGACAAAAGACGACGGAGTGTCGTCGCGGGAGCGCGAGGAAGCGGGGTCGGGAGGACGACAAGAGCCCGATCCCGAGCCCGAGCCCGAGGCCTTCGACCACCGAGATTCCGTCGATGGAGGAGATTGTGAAGCAGGCAGCGTTGCACTATGGGAGTGCGTCGATGCTCGGGGTGCAGATGCGGGGGAGCAAGGGGGCCGTGGACATGTTCGGGAACCAGATTGAACCGGTGGCGAAGGACGTGGTGGCGTGTATGAACTGTGGAAGGCGCGTTGCTGCGGGAAGGTTTGCGATTCATTTGGACAAATGCTTGAACGGGAAGCAGCGGCGCTAGGTCAACTGGAAAAGCTTGTTTTAAACAGCTTGTTGTGAGAGAAACACACCCCGTTCTCATCGTCATCGTCTCATCGTACAGCCACCCAGTCTACGTACGAGCACACTCCACCGGCGCAGGAACGACGACAGAGACGTGTAGGGACGCTTGATCGCGGGAGTGAAATCGGGAGTGAAATCATGGTCGAGGACGCTATGGATGTCGACCCGACGGGTGCCATAGTCGTCGTCGCGGCTTCTTCTTCCCCCACGGTCCTCGCCCGGCTCCTGTCGAATGCGGAGGTTATCGAGCAGGCAGCGTCGAAGAAGGACGGAGGTAGAATCCATTCCCGGCTTCTGCGGAGCACGCTGGCCCTGAAGAAGGAGGTCAGTGCGCAGAATATCGTGGACTTTGTCAAGGTGCTCTCGCGCGGCGGGGGCGAAGGAGGCGAGGGGGGCGAGGACCCGAGCAAATTTGATGATCGGTTCGAGCACATTCGCTCGAACCTGAGTGCGTCGCTCGGCGGGAGCCTGGATTGGGACTCGCGCGTCGTCGTCGACGGAGCGCAGGGCACAGGCACAGGCACGGGCGAGGGCGAGGGCGAAGAGGAGAAGGCCGACGCTGCTGCTGCCGACGCTGCTGCTGCCGACAACGACGAAAAGAACAAGGCGTCGACGACGACGGCCTCGTCCGTCTTCCCCACGATTCACAACCCCGAGTTTCATGAGCTGTATGTGTACCTGATCGCGAGCCACTATCTCGTCGGCCAGGGTGCCTGGACAGACGCTCTGCGGCTCTCCCAGGTGGGCATCCAGCTGGCGCTCGACGTCAACGCCAGGGTCCTCGATCCGATCTCCTCGCAGCTGTACGGCATCATGTCGCTGGCGGCCGAGAAGCTGGACATGTTGGACCAGATTCGGGGCACGCTGCTGCAGTTGCACCGCGCAGCGGTGCTGCGTCACGACAGCATCGGCCAGGAGACGCTGCTCAACCTGCTGCTGCGCAATTACCTGGAGCACAAGCTTTACAACCAGGCAGAGGCACTTCGTGCCAAGGCGCAGCCGGAGTTTTACAAGTCGTCCGCCCAACACTGTCGCTTGCTGTACTACCACGGCCGGATCCAGGCGGTGCTGCTCGAGTACTCTGACGCGAAAGAGGCGCTCGTGCAGGCCTCCAGGAAGGCGCCCCAGTCGGCGGTCGGCTTCAGGCTCCATGTGGCCAAGTGGCTCGTGGTCGTGCGGTTGCTGCTCGGGGAGGTTCCGAGCAGGGCGGAGCTGGCCCCGGCCGACTTGCGGAGCATGATGACGCCGTACTTCGAACTCGCCCATGCCGTCGGCAGGGGCGACGTCGGCGGGTTCAACGACGTGGCAGAGAAGTACACCGAGGAGTTTGAGCGGGATGATCTCAGGCACGTGGTTTCCAGGCTCCGATCCAACGTCATCCGCGCTGGCGTGCGGAGGATTGCGAGCGCCTACTGTCGTATTTCGCTCGTCGACATTGCCAAGAAGCTGGGACTGAGCAACGTGAGCGACGCCGAGTATATCGTCGCCAAGGCCATCAGGGACGGCGGGATCGTGGCGCAGCTGGATCACGACGCCGGAACGATGACGTGCAATTCGGTGTCAGACGTGTACAGCACAGACGAGCCGCTCAACGCCTTCCACGCGAGGATCGCGTTCTGCTTGGACGTGCACAACGAGGCCGTCACGGCCATCAGACACGAACCGGTGGCGGCGACAAAAAAGTGGGGACAGGAGGAGGAGAAGGCTGGGGAGGGGATGAGCATCGAGGACGAGCTCGATGACGAGCTGTTCGACGATTGGTAGTCGCGTGGTTGATGGTTGACGGTTGAACCATCTGAAAGTCTAACAGTTCACAGCGATACGAGGTCAGCATGCTGCTCGTCGTCGTCGTCGTCGTCCTGGGCATACTCGTACGATAACCGCTTGTTGGGCTTGTACCTTCGGCTCGAGGGAGACCAGGCTTGAAAGTAGTTGGGCAACGCTTGGTGCTGGATACCCTTGCCCACGTCGGTCTCGTCGACCTCCCCGATGTTGTCCTCCGCAACGTACTTTGTCAGTCTCGGTCCTCCGAAGAGCCGCACACAGTCGGCGGCGTCTGGCAACACGTAGTAGAACGGCTGCTCCGGATTGGTCACCCCCATCTGCGCCTGCCACTCCCCATCCCGGTCGCACCGCGCGTCAAAGCCGTAAATGACACCCCGATACCCGAACTTCCTGTGCTTGAAGACATGGCCGATGGGGTACCTGCTCTTCGAGTGCAGATGCTCGTGCCTCAGTTCCCGCATACTCTCCATTGTCGAGTGGTACCGCGTGTTGAGGAGCCGCAGCGCGTTGATCCCTCGGTCGAGCGCGTGCTCCTGACCCCGATCCTGATCCCGACCCCGATCCCGATCCTCCCCCTCCCAGAACGCCTTTTCCCGGAACCCGAGCTTGGTCAGCAGCTTGACGGCGACCGCCGCGTCCACCTCTGTCATCGGCTCGTCGAGGTGACGTTGCACGTTCGGCAGGGCATTGACCACGTGGGTCGCCTGCAGCGGGAACGGAACGTCGGCGTGCTGCCATCCCCACCGTAACAGTGCCCTATAGAGCGCTATCGCGGTCCGTGTACGCCTCATGCGTTCGAAAACACGATCAGTTTTTTTTGCCGTTTCGGCAGTTTCTGACCTGGACTTCTTGCCTCGTCCGCTGTCGCCATGTCCGACGCGAAGGGCCCGTGCGGTACGTTTTTATGCTGGGTTGGTATTGCTGGCCGTGCCAACGTTCGCCTGGCACGAGACGAGACGCGAGCGCTGTCGAAGGATTCGGGCAGCCGCGAGCCACGTCTCACACCCACCGACCGACCGACCGACCGACCTCCCCGCCCCGTCGACAGACCAAAGTGGCTACTGGGTCCTCTCGAAGATGGAGAACTTCGACGAGTGCCTCAAAGCGTTGGGCACGCCCTGGATCGTCCGCAAGGCGGCGACCAAGTTCTGCGGGGAGAACATGGAGATCGTGCGTCACGTGGGGAGCACGATTCACGTGACGACGTTGAATCCCAAGGGATCTTGGTATCGTGTGTATGATACGAGCAGGGTGGTAACGGGGGAAGATGCGGCCGGAAACAGGTGTCAGGTGCGGACTGGCTGGGACGGGACGGTGCTCTGTGCGACGATGGAGAGTCCGCAGTTTGGGCGATGCGAGACGTGGAGATACGTGAAAGGGTCCACCATGGTGGTAAAGACCACGTTCCATACGCGAGTGGCGGGGGAAAGCGAGGAGGCGGCGGAAACGGAAGAGGAAACGGCAGGCTCAAACGGCAACAACGGCACAACAAAGGCCCACACATGCTACTGGATCTACGAGCGGATGGAAGTGCTCGAGCAGCACCTCGGACACGGGAGCCTCAAGCAGCTCAAGAAGCAGTTGGCGGAGGATCAGAAGCGAGTCCAGCAGTCGACGACAAAGGACAGTCGGTACATGAGATCTATTCTGTTGGACTGGAAGCGGTGGGAGAGTCCGGCGGACGAGTTCATCATCCCGGGCGGGAGGACGGTGCGTGCGCACCGCCGGCACAAGACGAAGGTCGACTTGTCGAGGGGCATGTCGCCGGTGAGGACGTCACAAGGCGGCACGCCGGCAATTTCGGCGAGTCCGAGTGGGTCGCAGCTGAACAAGATGGCCATGTCGATCGCCGAGTCCCATCAGACCGTTTCGGTGAGCAGCTTGGGGACGACTGACGAGTCTGAGCGAAAGGCGGCGTCGAAGGAGCTGCAGGGGATCATGTCGTCCCCGCAACGTCACCATCTGCCGGCTCATCCGAAGCGCGTGCCGTCTCCAGGCATGATGGACGCGAACAACCCGACGAACACGCACCATCCGGGGATGACGAGAAGGTTCGGGTCGACGGACAACCTCTCTGATACCGGGTACTCGTCGTACAAGCGGGACGCCCACGCTCACTACAGGAGCACTTCGGGAGAGAGTCTGGCGTCGATGCAGAGCTCGACAAAGCGCGGGGCGAGGCCCCAGGGGCTGCCGTCCGCAGCCGAGACGACCCTCTCGCTCAAGCTCCACGAGTTTGTCGAGACCTACGGCATCACATCAGTCATCCCGGTGAGGAACCCGCACGACACGGCCGAGCCAGAGCTCCTCGGAATGTCCCCAGAGCAGGCCGAGGAGACGACGGCAAAGCTCCGGGAGCTCGAGACGGAGCTACTGTTGCGTCGGCAGGAGGCGGTGAGCTCGGTGTCGTGCTTCGGGCTGGTGATTTCACGAAAGAAGGACTCGATCCCCGAGCACTTGCGAGTCTGGGAGATGACGCTGTATTAAAGTACCTATCTGTATGCAATCTCGTTCACGTTCATGTTGACGTTGACGTTCACCCGACGAGATCGGCGATCGGCGTCCGGTCCATTGCCCTCGCCGCCCTCCTCGCCGTCGGGCCGACTCCGATACCGAGGCCCTCGCAATAGCTGACCTGACGGAGCGTATCGACCGTGCGAATCAAAAGCCTCGCGACGTCGCCTTCGTCGAGGTCGCAATCGCGGACCACGTCCTCCCAGCCGACCCCGCTCGCCCACGCTTCCACGACGCCCGCCAACGTCCCGTCCAGGCACAGCCCGAACTCCACGCCTTCGTGCATTTGGGCGGCCCACAGCTCTCTGCGCGCGTCTTGAAGCTCTTCGATGACATTGATGACCTGATCGCTGGCCGCATACCTGCACCCGACCATTCCGATCCTGCTCACGGCCTCCTCGGCCACCAAGGCAGAGACAACGGCCGCCAGCTGCGGGGCCTGGAGGAGTTGCAGGGACGGATGCGTGAGCGCCTGGGCCAGCCACAGCTCGTTGGATCCGCGCAGATCGCGCGCTACCAGGCCCAGTGGCGAGAACTCAAAGTGCGTGCCCCGGTCGGTGATGGCGCGTTGGCCCACGAGGATGGCGACCAGCCGCAAAAAGTCGCGCCAGCTCCCGCCGACCTGGCCGTCCAGGTCCTCGCGCAGTGCCGCGGCCTGATCCATGATGCGGCCGGCCTTGGAGAACGCTTGTGCCCGCTTGCGAGAGAGCTTGGCCATTTTCTTGTCCTCGCGGATGACGTCGAGCTCCGCCTTGATGGCCTGGATGCGAGCCTTCTGCTCTTCGAGCGCCACCAGGCCCTCTTCGCTCGGCAGGATCACTTGCAGCGCCTTGACATCCGGGATGAGGTCGAAGATGAGGGTACCCGTGGCGGGGGTGCCCTCGGCACGCATGACGTTCTTGGCCAGCGTCGACCAGGCCTTTTGCGGCAGGGACGATGCCCGCTCGGCGACCTCCTCCGCGGCTGCCACGAGCGCGTCGGCCTTGTCAGCATCCACATTTCCATCGCCGTCGATGCCCATACCGATACCGATGTCAGTCCTCTCGTCATAGGCAGCGATGTTGGGCGGGTAGACGATGTACAGGTTGTTGTCGCCGCCCAGGCACAGGTACCTGTTGCCTTGCGCGTCCTGGTCGATGCGACCGACCAGCAAAGCGGGCAAGAAGTAGTACCTGTATCCCTCAGTGACGCTGCTGGCCGACAAGTCGAGCCCGACCGCCAGGGGGACGCCCCGCTCGAGGAGCAACGCCTCGGCAGAGGCACCGCGCTCGTCCGCGAGCTGCTGGCGGAGGAGCTTTGCTGCCCGCTTCTCCTCGCGACGACGGCCCTGGAGCTTTTCAAACGTCCGGATCGTCAGCTCTGGTCCCCCCTCCTCGCCCGGCACGCCCGCACCGGTGTCGGCCCCGCCGCCGCCCTCTGCGGGATCGCCTGTGCGGATGCCCGCCTTCTTGAGCACCGCCTCGGCCTGCGCCTCGAGACGTGCAATCTCCTTGCTCTTCTTGGACGTGAAGCTGGACGACAGGTACATGGAGAACGACCGGTCCAGGAACTCCTTGGCCTCGTCGAGCGTCCGCGTGCGCAACAGGTTCAGGGCCATGCCGTAGTTGGCCGCAAACTTGGACTCGAGCGACTCGGGCCCCTTTCGCAAGATGCTCCAAGCAGCGTCCGGATTGTCCCAGCGGCTTTGAACGATCACGCAGTGTCCCTGCGTGTCGTAGCCGCGGCGCCCGGCGCGCCCCGCCATCTGCATCAGCTCGTTGTGCCTCAGCAGGGAAATGCCCTCGTCGCGCCGCTTGGACAGCGACGTCAGGAGCGTGGTCCTCGCCGGCATATTAATACCAGCCGCCAGTGTTTCCGTGGCAAACACCACCTTCAACATTCCCGCCTGGAACAGCCGCTCGATGAGCAGTTTCCATCCCGGCAGGCATCCCGCGTGATGGGCCGCGACCCCGGCAATCAGCGGGGCCACCGACGATTTCTTCACGGCCTCGGGCTGGCTCTCCCGGAGCTCTTGCACCATTCGCTCGATGACCTCGCGCTCCTTCTCACTCGTCAGCACGAGCCCCGACTTGTGCACCTTTTCGACGGCGGCTTCGCAGTCTTTCCTGCTGAAGATGAACCAGATGGCCGGCAGGAGCGACCGTTCCTGCAGCTCGGCGATCGTGCCTTCGACAGAGGGCACGCGGTCGCGGCGCCGGAGCTTGTGCCAAGGGTCGCTGTTCTCGAGGACGTCCATCAGCTCGTCCAACGCCCGCGACTTGACGCTCGCCAGCTGGTTGGCTCTCTCGAGCCTCCTGTTCTCCTCTTTGTAGTTGTACTGGTCCCAGCGACCCCAGCCCCCGTCGCTCATATCGCTCTCGTCCTCGCTCGTACCGTCCCATGACGAAAGCGAACCGGCCAGGGAGTCCACGCGCGCGGCCGGCGACATCAACCGGGGGTTCAGCCCGCTCGAGTCGTCGTCGAGCAGCGGCAGCATCACAACGTCTCCGGCGCCGGGGGACAGGCAAAAGTGCCACTTGAGGGGCACCGGACGGAAGCTCGTCTGGACCGTTGCAGAGGGCCCGTGCACCTCGGAGATCCATCCGCTGACGTCCCTCGGGTTCCTGACGGTGGCCGACATTGCCAAAACCAGGACGTCCGGCGGCAGGTTGATGATGGACTCCTCCCAGACACTGCCGCGCCCGGGATCTCCTAAGTAGTGACACTCGTCAAACACGACCAGCTTGACGCCGTCCAAGCGGCTCGATGCCTTTGACGCCGCCGTCGACACTGCGGACGTCGTCGGCGTGGTTTCTCCCCCCTCGCCCCCCTCGCCCCCCTCGCCCCCCTCGCCCCCCTCGCCTTCTTCCTCGACCCGGTACAAGATGTTGCGGAGGATCTCGGTCGTCATGACCACCACCCTCCCGTCTGGGTTGATCGACGCGTCGCCGGTCTGCAGTCCGGCCGCGTCGACTCCAAACCGCTCTCGCATCTCGAGCATCTTCTGATTAGACAGCGCCTTCAGCGGTGTCGTGTAAATCACCTTGCCTCCCTGCTCGAGGAAGTGGGTGGCCGCAGCCTCGGCAATCGCCGTCTTTCCGGCGCCGGTCGGCGCGCACACCACCACGTTACGACCGCACAACAAATGCCGGAACGCCTCCTCTTGAAAATCATCCAGCGGAAAGCGGAACTGTTCCAGGACGCCGTCCACGATGGTCGAGATTTCCGGGTCGTGCAGGTCGGCATAGACGTCGGGGTCGACGTCGGCATCGGCGTCCGGGTCGCTGGGATCGTCGTTCCGGCCGAGTATGTCCCGCAACTCATATTCTTCATCATCGCTCAACAGTTCTCCGATGATGTCGATGCCGTCGGCCCGGTCTTTGGTCCCCCGATCAAACCCGCTCGACCTCCGAGTTCCAATGGTGGTCTTCGTGTTGGTCACGTTGGACGCCCCGCCATCCTTCCGTTTTCTGGGTGGCCTGCGCCCGGTGCCGCTCCCCCCGGCGCCACTCTGTCGCTGCTTTGGCTTCCCCGACGACGCCCCTCGTCGGCCACGGAACGCTGCCACAACCGGCACGACCGGCGCCCTCGCCGCCACGACTGCCATCTACAAGCGTCCGGCTGCGGATACGAGTACGAGTTCGAGTACGAGTACGAGTACGAGACCGGAAAGGAACGCTAGTACCCCTTGTTCCCCTTGATCCTCGTCCTCGGGTCGAGCTGGCCACGCTTGCAGGTCGCGTACGCTTGCCGCAATGCCGTGCACTCGTCCGCTTCCTTCGAACAGACGCTGATGTCCTTGTGTTCAACCGCGAAGCAGGCCGACTCTCGAACGCAGTGCACGAAGTCTTTCAGTATCCCTTTGCAGCTCTTCGACATTTGCCTTAGATCATCGAGCGAATGGAAATAACACGGTTGCCGAAAGTCACTACACTTCAACCGTCACTACATGCCGGGCGGCAGCGCCTTGACCTTGGGTGCGGGCAGCGACTTCTTCGCGGTGCTTCCCTCTCCAATCGCCTTCTTCGTAGACCCAAACAGCACGGCAGACGGCGCGACGACCTCCACGCGACCCACCGACTCGGCCATGCGGATCGGCAGCCGCTCGCGCTTCCATCCCGCAAAACCGCCCTTGACGACAAACGTTCTCGAAAAGCCCTTGGCGGCGACCTCCTTTGCGACTGCACTGGCCAAGGATCCGTTCTTGTCCTGGAGAGCGAACGAAGCGCGTAGCGCGAGTGAGAGCGAGAGCGAGAGTGGGTCGAGATCGGGGTCGAGGTCGATACCCACCATGATATACAGCTCCGTCTTCTTCGAGATCTTCTTCAGGGCGGCAACCTGCATTGCGGTCATCGTCACCTCCAGCGAGCCGATGTTCTTGAGCTCCCGGCGCACCCGCCCGTCGTCCACCACGGCCGCCTCCAACTGGATGTATTTGGACTTGTCCCGGAGATCCGGAATGCCCTCTGCCTCCTTCGACTGCTGCGACCGGATGTCCACCAGCGCAACGGACGATCCCGTGCTCAAACGATCCAGGACGATGGCCGGGGACGTCGCACCGGCGTATCCCCGCAGCGCCCGAGCAACAAAAGACGCGATCGACGGGAACGCGAGCACAAAGGCGGCCGCGGCCGCCGAGTACTCGACGAGCGTTATCGGGTCGGTCGTCGTGACAAAGTCCAGGAAGGAGGTCACGACGGGTTTGGCGGTCGAGTAGGCCCCAGTGGCGGCGCTCTCGACGCTCTTGATGGCGGTCGGGCTCACTCCCGCGTCCTTCAGGGCCGCTGTGGCCCCAGAAACGACGCTCGATGCGGCACTCGAGGACGCCTTCGTGACCTCGGTGGCGAGAGACGAGGCCAGCGGCTTGCTCGCCTCCACGGCATCGTTGACGATCGGGCTCACCGCCTTGGTGGCCTTCTCGATCGCCGGAGAGACCTTGCCGTAGGCGTCGGCTGCCACGCCGCTCGCCTTCTCCGCCGCGGCGAGGGCCTGCTTCAGTTGAGCGGCGCTCGACTGGGCGACGTTCGCGATGCCGTTCGCCACGTCGTCCACCACACCCTCCGCAGTCCCCGCGCGCGCGACGACCAAGGCCCGCTGTCGCCCTGCGCCCGGCCTGACCACCGATGGGAAGTGTCTACTCGTACTCACCGTCTGTGGCGCGATCATTCCTGGTTATGACTCGATCGATGCGGCGTGATCCTGGGATTGCAGTAAAAAACTTCTGGTTCAGAGCCCCCCACTAACAACCCATTGCGCACGATGCGGACCCTTTCAGTCCTCCAGACTCGTGTGCCCTGCGCTGCAGTGGGCGCGAGGCTTCGCTCTCCGCTTTGCGCGAGGCCGAGCGACGCGGCATCTAGAACAAAGAGGAGCCCGCCACACGGTCTGCTTCGGACTCGTCTGGCCGCCCACGGGTCCTCCCCCTCCCCCTCGCCCCCCTCGTCCACACAACCCACGGTGGTGTCGAAAATCAAGGCAGCGCTGAAGTGGTTCCCGGCGATGCGTGTCCTCGGCGTCCTCGTCGGCGCCATGCTGCTCAACTTGGCGATCGCCGTCAAGCCAGCCCGTGCCGCACGGAGCGGCGGACGGATGGGCGGCTTCAGGTCCTCGTCGTTCTCATCGGCCTACGCCGCGCGCAGCAGCTTCCCGTCGAGTTCCAGTCTGGGCTCCGGATCCAACAGCCGGTCGTCAGTGGGCTCGATGTACAAGGGCCGGTCGTCATCCATGGGCATGGGCCGCTCGATGGGGAGCCCGGTGCGGACCAATGCCTTTTTTTTCTCTCCATTCGGGTTTGGGTTCGGTTACGGGTATCCCATGGGCGGCGGGTTCATGTCCCTCATCTTCTGGGGCGTGTTTGCAGCCATTGTGCTGCAGGTGATCCGCGGGACCCTCTCTGGCGGGGATGGGAGCGAGGGATACATCGGGAGCGGTTCGTCGGCGGGGTACGGCAAGCTGTCTGTGGCCAAAGTGCAGGTGGGTCTGTTGAGCAACGCCAGGGAGCTGCAGCGTGACTTGGAGCGGATCGCGTCGCGGGCAGATACGAGCACCCCTCGGGGCCTGCACTACGTGTTGCAGGAGACGGTGCTGTCCCTCATGCGCAACCCAGAGTACTGCGTCTACGGCTTTGCCAAATCCGGCATCGAGGACTCGCCAGAGGCGGCCGAGTCCAGGTTCAACAAGCTCTCGCTGGAGGAGAGAGGAAAGTTCCAGAAAGAGACCAGGGTCAACGTGGGGGGGATCAAGAAGCAAGAGTCGTTGGGGCGAACCGGCGGCGATCGGCTCGGGAGCCGCGAGCTGATCGTCGTCACGCTGTTGGTCGCTGCCGATGGACGGGTGCGGCTGCCCAAGGTGACGTCGGCCGGCGACCTGAAGAACGCGCTGACCACGCTCGGTTCCCTGCCCGCGGAAGATATCTTTGCCGTCGAGGTGCTGTGGACGCCAGAGGATCCCGACGACCATTTCTCGCAGGAAGACTTGGCGAGCGATTACCCATTGTTGAATACGCTGTGATCATCGACATGTTGAACTTGGCACCCGCAGACGACCACGGCGTTGCTGTCCGACCTGATCTTGTAGGCGATGTCCACGCCGTTCAACACCACGTGCCAGTCGCCGGCGTGCAATCGAGCGCTCGTCCCGCGCTCGTCTCGCTCGGGAATCTTGATGCGCTGTGTGACGCTCCGGATGTCGCTCGCCAGCACCTCGCGCACGAACCCTTCAAACGCCTCGAACGTCTCGAACAACGGCTTGGCCGTACCCTTCATAACGCTCGAAAACGCGACTTCCAACTCGTGCCTCCCTTGGTCGGTAAAATCGACCGTCATCGTCTGCAAGGGGTCATTGTCGGTCCTCCGGTCGACCCAGACGGGTGCCGTAGCCTCCCCGACGCGGTCACAGAACGGCACGTACGGCTTCAGGTCCAGAACGGGCGTCCCGTCCACGATGTCCGCCCCCGCAAGCGTAATCGTCTTTCGACCGAGATCCACCGACACGACCTCTGCCACGCTGAGTCCGATCGGACACGGGTGATGCGGCGACCTCGTCGCGAAAACCCCCTTCTTCGCACCGTTCAGCCGAGGCACCCGGATCTTGCCCCGCACACCGTCATACCCACCGGAGAACACCCGCTGAATATCCGTGTTCCGATGAAAAACAAACAGCACCCACACGTGCGAGAACTCGGCCAGCCCCTCCAGGAACTCCCCCGACAGCTCGCTCCGAAGCGTCAGCGCACACCGCGCGCTCCGCACGAGCAACGGCTGCCGCGGCGTACCGTTCCGTGCAGAAAAGCACGACCGAATCGTGCCGATCGGTCTGAACGGGTACGCCTCCGTGGCAAGCGCGTCGGGCGCAATCGCCGAGTCCCGGAGCTTCTTCTCGGCTCGGATGCGCCCCGCTCGCTCGTTCCGACGTTCACTCGTCAGCATATAGACCTCCTCACGCGACCGAACGAGGCGGCGACGCACCCGGAAAGAGTCGAGGACGACCAGCGCGGCAAGGACGAGGATGCCGCCCAGCTGGACGTGCGAAGACGATGAAGTAGAAGCGATCCCTCCGCTCCCGCGCTTCAACCTTCGCGGTGTGTCCAGAACGTCAGGCATGCAATGCTCGGCGCCGGGATTGTGATCGGGGCGGTTGGGAAGGCCTCGGGTTTCGCGAAACCGATCGGTGATGATATGCATGCCGCAGTGGAGACATCGCAAACGTTGCGTTTTCCCAATTCATTGGCGAATATTCGTCAAATATCACCACAGAATGACACCGTCACGTTGCGGGCTCGCCACGAGACGAGCGCTGGCCCCGCGCCGTCCTTCTGAACGGGTGAAGGGATGCGCCAGGCAGCAGGGAGGAACTACGACCCATACGACCCCGAGACGAGCTGCTGTTGCTGCCGCTGCCGCTGCCTTGACCGATGCGGGTACGGGGCCCGCGCTTTCCCCCGCCGAGATGGAGGCGCTGGAAGAGGAGCGCCTTCGCCTCGAGCAGGGCGATATCTACGGCATCTCGCGCGCCGAGTGGGTCAAGCTCAACCAGCCCGCGCGATACCTGGGCAACGAGTTTGGCTCGGTCCACAAGCCGTGGGACGATGCCGAGATTCGCTTTGCGTTGACGTATCCGGAGGAGTACTCGGTGGGTATGAGTGCGCTCGGGCATATCGTGCTGTACGGTGGGTATCGATCACGACCGACGTGCCGAGCGCACGTCGCTCGCTCTTCGCGCGCCCCGACTCTCTCACTCGCGCTACGCGCTTCGCTCGTTCGCCAGGACTTTTGAATCAGACGGAGGGGCTGTTGTGCGATCGGTCGTACCTTCCCGGTCGCGACATGGTTGAGATGCTCGATCGGCACGGCAAGAGGCTGTTTGGGGTCGAGTCGAGGCGGCCGCTGTGCGACTTTGATTGCATTGGGGTCTCGTTGGCGTATGAGCTGGGGCTGACGAATGCACTGGAGATGATGAAGCTGGGAGGGATCCCGATCACGTGGGAGGAGCGCCTGTCCCGTGATCGGGAGGCGTCGTTCGACCCGTCCAAGGGGTCGCCGCCGCTCGTCTTCGCTGGCGGCCCGACGGCGACGTCAAACCCGCTCCCGTTTGACGTGTTTTACGATTTCATCGTGCTTGGGGACGGCGAGGAGGTGCTCATCGAAGTGGGGCAGTGCCTGCAGCGCTGCCGTCGCGAGCAGCTCGACAGGACGGAGACGCTGTTCCGGCTCGCGACCGAGGTTGTGGGCGTGTACGTGCCGCAATTTTACGAGGAGGCGCCGGGATTCGGCGGGTCGGTGTATCCCATCCGCGAGGGCGTCCCGGGCAAGGTTCAGCGGCGGGTGTGTGCACCCGACCCGTTCCAGCAGATTGGTCTCGTTCCGTTCGTCGATACGGTCCACAACAGGCTAACGGTGGAAATCCGGCGGGGATGCACGCGAGGGTGCCGGTTCTGTCAGCCCGGCATGATGACGAGGCCGGCGCGTGACGTCGACCCAGACAGGGTCGTTGACGCAGTCGAGCACGGGCTACGGACGACCGGGTACAACGAGTTCTCGTTGCTCTCGCTGTCGTGCTCTGATTATCTAAGCCTGCCGTCGGTGGGAATCCAAATCAAGAACAGGCTGAAGGACGAGTACAATGAGAACGTCTCGCTCTCGCTCCCAAGCCAACGCGTCGACCGCTTCGACGACGATATCGCCAACATCATCAGCAACTCTGGAAAGCGGAGCGGTCTGACGTTCGCTCCCGAGGCGGGCACGCAGCGGATGCGCGACGTCATCAACAAGGGTCTCACCAACCAAGAGCTCCTGCGGGGCGTCAAGACGGCATGGGACAAGGGCTGGAGGCAGATCAAGCTGTACTTCATGATCGGGCTCCCGGGAGAGACCGACGAGGATGTCATGGGAATCTACGAGACGATCAAGTGGCTGCAGGACGAGTGTCGTCAGGGCAGGTGGCACCTGGCGGTCAACGTCACAATCTCAAACTTCTCGCCAAAGCCGCACACCCCGTTCCAGTGGCACAGTGTGAGCACGTCGGAGTTCCTCCGCAAGCAAAAGATGCTCCGAACCGCGCTCAAGGGCCTTCATCAGGTCAAAGCCAACTTTACTCCGGCCAGGCTGTCGGCCATGGAGGACTTTGTGTCGAGGGGCGACAGGCGGATCGCCCAAGTCATCAAGCGGGCGTGGGAGCTCGGCGCGACCAACGACGGCTGGTGGATGGCGGAAGATACCAACTACGCCATTTGGAGCCAGGCTATCGAGGAGGCGGGCATGGAGTGGAAGTACCGCCAGGTCGACGACGGCGAGTGGGATGTCATGGAGAACCTCGGCGACGAGCGCTTCAGGGGCCAGGGCGCCGGGGGCAAGGGCCGCGTCGACAGGGGCACCATGGCCGATGCTCGCCTGGACGCGCCCCTTCCCTGGGACCACATCGACACCGGCATCGCCAAGTGGTGGCTCAAGTCAGAGCTCCAAAAGGCCCTGGAGGCCGCCACGGTCCCCGACTGCTCCCACAGCGGCCTCTGCTCCGAGTGCGGCGTGTGCGGAGACGAGTTCGGAGACAACGTCGTCTTCGAGCCCCCCGAGGTCCCAGAATTCACAGGCTTCGCCGAGTGCGACTCGTCCAGGGTCCAGCGCCTGCACTTGCGCTTCTCGAAAAAGGGGGACGCCGTCTTTGTCGGCCACCTGGACATGATGAAGACGTGGGACAGGATCTGTCGCCGCGCAGCCATCCCCATCTCCCAGGACGAGTCCCCATTCGCCGTCCGCCGCAGGATATACACCGCCCTCCCGCTGTCCCTGGGCGCCACCGCGGACAACGAGGTCCTCGAGCTCTGGCTCAACCAGAAGGTCGACCCCACGGACGTGATGCAGAAGCTCCGAGAGCAGCTCCCCATGGGCATCGAGATCTCTGGCGTCACCGAGATGGAAGCCAGAAAGCTCAACGGCGGCCTCGGCGACAAGATGTCCCAGCTCCTGCTCGACGTCGAGTACTACGTCTTTGTCTCTGACGACGGGGAGGACGCCGCGGCCCGCCGCCACCTCCTCCAGTCCGCCATCGCAACGCTGCTGGCCACAGATACCATGATCGTCAAAAAACCACACAAGAAGAAGAAGAAGAAGTGGGTCGAGACGGACGTCCGCCCCGGACTCCTGACCCTCGAGCTCGCCGAGGACGACCAGGCCGAGACCGTCTGCAAGACGCTCCCAAAGCGTCCCAACTCGACCGCCATCCGATTCACCTGCCCCTGCGTCAACGGCAACCCGGCCGTGTCCCCAGACCTCGTCGTCAGCGCCCTCCAACAGGCGCTCGCGGCCGCCCCCGCAGCGGGGGCAGCCCCGTCGGCGCAGCTGGCAGCGACGCACGTGCACCGAAGGAACATCCGATTCACGGAGCCCATCAAGCCCAAGGTGGACATCAGCTATCTGAAGAGCCTGTGCAGGCAAGATGGCCACATCGCCGCTGCAAGGCGGTGGGAGACGTCTCCGGAGAAGAAGCCTCCTTGTGAAGCGAGGTGAGCATGCCACCCTTCGAGTTGCAACACCGTGTACACCGCGCATTCCCCGTCCCACACACGAAAACGAACGTATTGAACAAGAACAGGCCACTCCACGCTTCAGGCAGCGAGCAAACAGCAGCACGCAAGGCCGGAGTGTGCGAGCATTCGCCAACGGGAAAATCCTACCACATCCCGAGTCTGCGTTGGATTGCACCGCGTTTCCCTTCCAATAGCCTGCATTGTGGGTGGCATTGGCATACCGAGACTCCGTGGCGGTGAATAGCCAGTAACACGGAGACAACGCGACCGAATTCCGGCCGAAATGGTCCTCTCGATAAAAATCCCTGGTGTGGGGCCGCACGCAGTCTCGGCGCCTCGCATTCGTCCGGCGACAGCGACGACAGCGGCCGTGCACCATGGGTATATTACGTACGTGATTGCATCGGCGGCGCGGGAAGGTCAAGAGGGACGGGGGGTGGGGGCTTGCATGTCAGGCTCGCGCACTCGCTGCTCCCGCACTCGCTGCTCACGCACCATGGTACGTTTGGGCAACAGGAGGGACGCAACAACGAGAGATGTCGTCACGCACGCGGCACACACCGGGACGGAAAAGCTGGCGGCGACTCGACGTCCGCGGGGGAGACCGTCAAAGGGCGGCTCGAGCGCCAACAAGAATGAGAGTCAGAAGAGCGGGGAAACGTCGGGGGCCGGCGGTCGTCGTGACCGTCAGCCGGTGACGGTCGACTTGGAGGTGCTGGATTTCGTCGACGCGGACGCCAAGCTGCTGGAGGAGGTGTACTCGGCGCTGTGTGCAGAGTGGAGGCTGGACGATGCGCTGTTCGTGCTGAAGCAGAGCATTCGGGCGGGTCGGGAGGATGCGCTGCGGATGTTCAAGCACTATGAGTTTCTGCGCTGTGCAGCGAAGATGCAGTCGGTGAACCACGGCATGCGGTTCGTGCAGCTGTTCCCGAGGAAGTTTGTCGACTCACGGACGTACAACATGCTGGTGTCCGTGTGCGCGGAGACTGGGGACGTGAAGCAGGCGTTGCGGTGCGCGGATATGCTCAAGATGTCTGGGCTGAAGATGGATACGATCCTGTACACGAACCTCATCAAGGTGTGTGCCGCGGCGGCAGATGCCGACGTCGCGTTTGACATCTACAAAGAGATGGTGACTTCGGGGGTCAAGGTGGAGAAGCACGTGTATGCCACCATGCTCAAGGCGTGTGCTGCAAGGATTGTGGTGCTGAACCACGATGCAGACCGGAGGAACCAGCTGGTGCTGCTCGAGCGGGCGTTTGAGCTCGTGGCGTCCATGGACGAGATGAAGGTGCGGCCAGACGCCGCCGTCTGGAACGCGCTGATTACCGTCGCTGCGCGAGCTGAGAAGCTTCAGCGGGCTTTTGATGTGCTGGATGAGATGATCCAGCGGGGGGAGAAGCCCAACGGGAGGACGTACACCGCGCTGATCGACGCGTGCGCGAGGGACGGGGAGAAGGACCTGGCCATGAGGCTGTACCACCGCGCCGTCCAGGAGGGATACGATGATGTTCTGCCGATATACTCGGCGACAATCAATGCGTGCGCGAAGTGCAAGCACGGCGTGGACGTGCAGTCGGCGATGGAGGTGTTTACCGACATGCAGCGGGCCGGTGTTGTGCCGGACTCGCCGCTGTACGGGGCCCTCATCATGGCTGCCGGTCGGGGCGGTCGGCTCGATTTGGTCGAGGATTTATACGAAGAGATGGCGAGGGACGGTCTGAGCCCGTGCATCGGGACCGAGAGCGCCCTGATCACGGTCTACGTGGCAAACGGCGAGCTCAACAAGGCCGAGGGCATCTACAAGCGGATGACCGGCAACGGGCAGCCACCGCACATGCACGCGTTCAACTCGCTGATCAACTCGGAGGCCAAGGCCATGAAGCTGGGCAACGTGATTTCGTTCGTCAGGGACATGACGTCGTTCGGCATGGAGCCGGACAACTTCACCTTCACGGCGATCCTGAACGCCTGCCAGCACAGCAAGCAGAGCGAGCTGGCACTCGAGGTCTACCGCGTCATGCGCAGCAGGAACGTTCGCATCGACGACGTTCACGCCCTGCTCCTCCTGAAGATATGCTACTCGGAGTTGCGGCAGCTCTGGGACGCGGCGGCCACCGGCGGCCAGCGCAGCTCGTACCAGTCGGCCGGCATCAACAGGAACCGCGAGAGAGCAGAGCTCATCTCGGTGCTCTCACTGCCCGGTCAGGTCGTCGTACCGGCCAGCAGCGGCGGGGCGGTGCCGTGGAATTCGCACGCCTGCCAGATCTACCGGGACGCGTTGAGCGCGGGCGTCAAGCCGTCGCTCCCGGTCCTCAACATGGCCCTCATGTGCCTCAAGGTGCCTCTATATGCTGCTCGCGGCCATTCCTTCTCCTCGGATACCCTCGCTGCGCAGACGCTCCAGATCCACGCCGGCATGCAGCCCAACCTGGCCCAGAAGACCCAGATGTCGCAGTACACAGAGGTCCAGGGCAAGATCGGCATCGACGGCATATACCACGTCCAGGCCCTCTCCTTCATGGAAGATGCCATCGTGAGCGGTCTGTTGCCGGCCATCACCGTCGACGGCGGCGAGCCCTACGACCTGAGGGAGTACCCGCCGGCCGTGGCCGAGGTCTACGTCCTGCTGCTCTTGCAGGCGTCCCAGCGCCAGGTCATCGAGACGAGGCGCTACCTGAAGCGCGACATCCAGTTCATCGTCGCGCCCTTCGACAGAAAGAAGGTCTTCCTGCCGTCTTTCCAGGAAGAGGACGAGGACGTGCGATTCCGCAGGGAGCTGGCTGAGCGCTACGAGAAGATCGTGGCCGCGTCTCCCAACCTGCCGCCCGAGTTTAGGACGCTTTTCGGTGACAGTGCAGAAGCTCCCGAGCGCGTCACGTCCGGTTCCTCCTCCTCCTCGTCGTCGTCGTCCAGGGGCAATCCGCAGGCAACGTCGATGGGCGTGGCGGCCGTCCTCCGGCGCCTCCGCATCGGCGCCAAGGAGTCTGGATCCAAGGGAACCCTCGTCGTGGACGCCAAGGACGTGGCAAAGTGGTCCAAGAGGCTGCAAAACGAGATCGAGCGCCGCTCAGCGAGCGCGCTCGCGATGCAGAAGCCGTACGGCCAGGTCGGTGCCTTTGGAGGCCCGACGGCACACCCACTCAAGGCCTTCGCTTCGCAGACCAGAGGCAGCGTGTTCTAGTTTTCCATTTCATTGTTCTTTGCTGTTTCTATGGAATGTCATATCGACATGACGCACGTCGCGGATCGACCCGCCCGTCCGGCCTCCCGAAAGTCCCCTCAACTTCACAACTCCGAGGTCGACGACGACGTTCGCCTCTCTTTCGAATTCGAATGCATGGAGTTCGCGCCAGACATCGTGGATGAAAATCACTGTACCCGATAAACGATACGCGATAAACACACGGCGACAGGTGGCCAAAACGCGGCCCTGTGGCGAACATCCAGCCCCAACGACTGGCCGTTGGTTTCGATTCGGAATCTCTCGCTCTGACACGATGACGCAGGCGCTCCTGTGCGTATAGACCGGAATAATAGGTACAAATATGGATGTATGTACTCGCCGCGCGCCTCCACGACACTCCCCGAACGCCCAACGAGCGGTCTGACACACGTTCTCCCCTCCTCCCCCTCGCCCTTCCCAGAGCTACTACAAGGCCGTCGAGCTCGTGGGCCAGGGCACCTACGGCAACGTCTTCAAGTGCAAGGTGGTCCACACCCCTGGGGCGTCCAACATCTCGCAGTACGTCGCCGTCAAGAAGTTCAAGAAGCCCGGCGCCGGGTGCCTGAGCGAGCCCAGTTCGAACGCGCAACCAGGGCAGCAAGACGCGCCGGTCGTTTCAAAATCAAACAGGAGCGACAAATGTCGCCGGGAGCTGGCGATGCTGAAGCTCGTCTCGGAGGACCCGTCTCCGTCTTCGTCTTCGCTGCCGGGGGGCCACAACCCGCACCTCGTCCGGCTCCTCGACTACTTTTTTACGTCGACGGAGAAGCTCTGTTTGGTGTTCGAGTACATTGATATGACTCTACTCGACGTGATGGACGAAAACCCGGGCGGTATGACGGAGAGACAAACCAAGAGCATCATCTTCCAAGTTCTGCAGGGGCTGCGGCAGCTCCACGACGCGCATAACGTGATGCATCGGGACGTGAAGCCCGAAAACGTGCTCGTCGACCGCCGAACTGGGGTTGCAAAGCTGTGTGATCTTGGGTTTGCGCGAGAAGACACGATGGTGATGGACAGGGAGAACGTCGACGGCAACACCGGCGGCGGCCAAGACCTTGACATGACACAGTACGTGTCCACGCGGTGGTATCGGGCGCCAGAGTTGCTTTTAGGACACCCTAGATACTCCAAGTCCATCGACGTGTGGGCTGTCGGGTGCATGGTGGTGGAGATGCTCTCTGGCAAGCCCGCGTTCCCCGCCAAGAGCGACCTCGGCGTGCTGAGCATCATCTCGGACGCGCTCAACTGGCGGGGCTCTGGTCGCGATGGACTTTCTATCCGGACGAGTAGGCGAGCGAGTACCGACGGAGACGCGCGTGCCGCTGAGCGGGAAAAGGAGCGCCGCCACGGCTCGTGGCTCAAAGGATGGCTGACGTTGCAGGACGAGGTCGCGCGGGATTTCATCCTGATGTGCTTGCGTCCCGACTCGGACGAGCGGGGGACGGTGGAAGCGCTGCTGCGTCACCCCTGGATCGCGACGATGGACTGGCTGGACGAGTCCTACGAGCGTGGCATCCACGAGGCGATGCGCCAGACGGCGTCCATCCAAGCCACCGTGATGGCATGCAAGCGGCTCCGCAAGGCACTGTCGAGCAAGCAAAAACCGGGCGTCGCGAGTGCTGGCGGCGGGGCAGCGGGCGCCACGGGTGCGGCCACGGCCAACACCAGCAAGCGTCACCGGCAGCACTCGCTCGCGGTGCCCAACAAACCGCCGGCCTTCTCCAAGCATGCATATTACACCCCGCAGGTCGTGGGTATCGGAGTAAACGCGGGTTCCATCGGAGCCGTGTACGCGAACGGTGCAGCGCATCACGCCGCCCACCAGAAGAAGAAATCAAACGGCTTCTGGCTCGACACGCCGGCCGGCGTGGCGGGTGCGCTGGCCTCTCCAATGCCCGGGCGAAATCCTGAGGCGCTCGCCACGGAAGTGGCGACTCCGTCAGACACTATACCGTTAGACGATGCCGCTTCTCGGACCGACGTCGAGAACGATGCGGCGGCGACAGCCCCGGCGTCAAACGCAGAGAAGAGGTCGCTCGCACAGCGACTCCTCGACAAACTCAAGTTCTGAACATGCTCCGCAATCAACTAATTAATGTCCTATCATTTCTCAAGTCAAGTCAGACGTACTCGTCAGGGTCAAGTTCAGTCGTTTTCACGGGGCTCGTCTTCGGGCTGCTCTCGATCGAGGTGGTCGTCACGCTCTTCTCGTCGTCGCTGCCCTGGCTCCCTTCTTCTCCTCTGCTGCCTCTGCTGCCTCTGCTGCTTCCGGTTCCCACGCTCCTCCGGCTGCCCACGCCCCGCTCGGGAGGCGCCTTTCTCTCGTTCTGAGAGTTGCCGAGCTTCTTGATGCTGTTCGATATGGCCACGGAGACGAGGCCCAGCACGAGCAGGACCACGACCGAGAGACACGCGATCATGATCCAGATTCCCACGTTGGGCCCCGATCCAGACGGCGCCTGGGTGGCCTCCGTCTTATCCGTGACAATATTGCTTATGATGGGCCGGCCGTTGTGCGTCCCCCCGCCCATCTCGTCCACCTCCGCCCGGAGCTCGTAGTCGAGAACGTCGTCGTCTGGAGACGCCAGGGTCGCGTTCTGGTTGAAAATCTGGGGGTTTTCTGAAGAAACAACCCCCAGCTGAATCGGACCAGGAGGTGGCGGGGGAGGGGACGGCGGCACCTGGGTGGCTGTCGCCTCGATCTCCCCATAGCCCTCCTTGAACGTGTAACTGACACACGGCACGTCTTTGCCTGCCGGGTTCTCAAGGATCACGATCGCACCGGTCGTCACGACCTTTCCGTTGGAATAGTCCGGATTTATTTCCATCAACCTCCCGATCGGTATGCTGAACGACGCCGCCACCGTGAACATGGTATCCCTGGCGAGCGAGCGAGCGAGAGAGCCAGGTAGTGAGATGGCGAGACGGCGAGACGGCGAGACGGCGAGACGGCTAGTCAATATAGAGCGAGCACACGCCGGTCGAGTTCAATACCCACCATGCCTGCGCCCGATACGCCACACACTCGGTATTCGCGGATGCACCGCCACCCACGCCGCCGGCAGAGACCAGGGCCGGTGGTGGCGGTGCAGGTGCCAATGACTGCACCTCTGCATCCGTCTTGGGCAGGCTAACGCCGCACGACACGTCCCACGGCGGCAGCTTGAGCACCTCGCCGGGGTTCAGTTGGTCCAGCTTGACCGCCCCTGCGTTGGTCGACTCGATAGCCGGCAGGTACAGAGACAGGCTACTTGCTATTGATGATGCCGTGTCTCCAGCCTGCACGACGTAGTAGGCGCATTTTGGATTGTTCTGAAAGTTCTTCACGTTCCGACAAGCCTCGTACTCCCCGCCCGGCAAGCACAGCATACCCAGAGAGATCGGATTCACTCTCCCTCCACATGCTTCGATGGACAATGCGACAGCCGACGGGTCGGCATTTGCGATCATCGAGACAGACTCCAGCGTGTCACCTGGCGTCGAGAAATACCGCGGGCAGACCACCGAGTCCGGGAGAAACTTGGCGCGCGTGGCAGTCATGGTGATCGCCACCGTCAGGATGTGCAGTAGTAGTGCAAAGGCCACCCGTAATGTCTTGGGTGGCTGCATAGTGTTGGTCCTTGACGCTCGAGTGCGTCGTGGCATTGGGTACGATGAAGTTGGAGTGGCTCGAGTGGCAGTGGTGCTTAGGGCCTCCTCCTCGGTGCCTCGATGGTTTTTATAGAGTGTTCCATGTTCCTTGCGAACGGCGAGCGGTGGGGGGAAACAGGACGGAGCTCAGAGAAAGAACCTGCTGGCAAATTGCTGTTTGATTCTCACACTCTCTCTCCCTGGACAAGGTCGTCTCTTGGCAGCCTATATCCGATCTGAACTTATTTTTATATTTATTTATTCCCGGCAACAACATGGCCGTCGTTGTTGGACAGATGGCTCGTCTCTTTTTGGGACCAACCCCCAGCGGGGGGATCATCCCCCCCCCGCTGGGGGTTGGTTTGGCTTCATCGGATGAACGGCACTGGGCGATGGGCGATGGGCGATGGGCACTGGGCGATGGGCGATGGGCGATGGGCGATGGGCGATGGGTGATGGGCACT